>Ga0233430_1000289_pt1 | contig 102697 bp, 99 predicted proteins | sample SI_118_April2016_2_FD_179883 | JGI IMG/M metagenome (GOLD analysis project Ga0233430, IMG submission 179883) | Seawater microbial communities from Saanich Inlet, British Columbia, Canada - SI_118_April2016_150_MG | ecosystem: Environmental > Aquatic > Marine > Inlet | place: Canada: British... | reverse complement strand
TTATGAACGCCCGCATCAAAGCCTAGATTATCGGGTACCCGCTGATGTTCATTTCAGCTAATCACCCGACTCGTTTATCCACCTTAACTTTGTCAATTTGTGGTCTTGACAATGGGGTTCACTATAGCATTTCTTTTATCCCTCTTGCAAACATTTTAGCAACGAAAAAAGCTCTTTCTCCATATCTTCCTGAAGAATAACAAAGACTGGGAATTTACCCACATTATATAGGATACGGAGATTCTCCTCGTCTTCAGCAAAAGCGATGATCCCCAGCGCATTCTCATCTTGGGCAATTTCTCTTCGCATCTCTTCCATGTTTTGGGCTTGCCTCGCTAAAGAGGAGAGTTTTCCGCCCTCAAGTAGAGTCTCGTTAAATACCTGCTGAAGGTCATTTTCTTGACTATAGACCCAGAGTTTAATCTCGGCATCCTCCCCGCCAACTTGCGCCCAATTGCTGATGCGGCCATCAAAAATGGCAGCAACTTGAACTTGTGTCAATGTAGGGATGGGGTTTATCGCATTCCCTACAATAGCGATCTCTACTTCGCCGATCTCATAAGCAACCAACGCGGAATCTTTGGGCGCAATTATACGCAGAGATATATCTGCCGAAGCGATGCTATGGTTACGCGCAATAAACCCAAAAGGAGAGTATTCCACACAAGCGCATACAAACGGTATCCATGCCTCTGTCGTAGATGATGAGTAAACAAAAAGAGTCTCGGGCATCTCATCCACAACAGTTTTTTGCGGCGCACAGGCCGTAAGAAAAAGGAGTAAAAGAAAAATACGAAGGCGCATTTACCACTCCCTGATCAATGCCGCGACCAAGCTTGCTTTTTCAACCAAACTCTCTTTGAACAAAAATTCCCGCGACGAATGCAAGCCCTCGCCAACAGCCCCCAAACCATCTAAAACAGGAATACCCAGCGGAGAGACAAAATTCGCGTCCGATGCGCCGCCTGTGCCGCCAGCTTTAATATCCACGCCAATACTCTTTGCGATCATCTGCGCTTTTACAAAGGTGCGCTGCATTTGCTCATCATAAGGCATTGGCGGCCGATTTAACTCACCGATCACTTCAAGAGATGTGCCGTCCAAAACAGGGCGCAGCGCGTGCATTTCTTTTTCAACACGTTCATATTCACCGGGCTGCAACACCCGCAGGTCTATTTCTATTTGGGCAAATTCCGGCACGACATTTCTTGTTGTCCCTCCACAGATCTCTCCGACATTCAGCGTGGTCTCTTTTTCATAATCCGTCATTTTCTGGATCGCCAAAATTTGGTGCGCCATCTCCTCGATGGCATTTCGCCCCTCGGCGTGAGCGCCGCCAGCATGCGCCGCTCGTCCGTGTGTCCGCACAGTAAAATCTCCCACGCCCTTACGCCAGGTTTTAAGCGAGCCATCCAATAGAGCAGCTTCCAGCACCAAAACCAATTCTGCTTCCGCAGCCAATTCTTCAATCAATCCACGGGAAGTTTGACTGCCAACTTCCTCGTCTGAAGTGAAAAGAAAGGTCACGGGGCGTTTTGGCATTTCTCCCGCTTCCTTGAGCGCAGCTATCGCCGTCAAACCGATCACAAGCCCGGCTTTCATATCCAGTACGCCGGGACCAAAAATCTTCTCATCCTTTTCGTAAAAAGGCATCGTTTTTAGCGTACCGAGCGGGAAAACCGTATCCATATGCCCGAGCAGCAGGATGCCGCCTTTTGCCTCCATCTCCCATCGGGGGAGGGATTGAGGGTGGGGGCTGCCCCATTTTGCGACAATATGATCGCCTCTTTTTTCTTGTGGATGAAAAGCCAGCTTCGCACCCAGATTTCGGCTTGCTTCCGCCAAAATGGCACCGACTCGATCCACGGCCTTTTTATCGTTGGTCGGCGACTCGGTCTCGGCCAGTTTCTTGAGCAAAGCAATCATTTCGGGGGTGCGTGATTTCAAATTCATTTTCTTAGCCCAAAAGATAGATACTGAGAATAATCGTCCCCATAGCAGCACAATAAATGGCAAAAGAGTAGAGCGAATTCTTATTGAGATATGCCAGAAGCCATTTAACGGCTACCCATCCCACAATTGCGGCACTGACGAAGCCGACAATAAGGGCAGGTAAAAATTTGTCGAAGCCGACCAAGTGAAAAGCACCGAAAGATTCGTATATCCCCACACCCAGCATAATGGGCACAGACATTAGAAAAGCAAAGCGGGCTGAAGCCGCCCGATCAAATCCGCGCAACATCCCACCAGAGATGGTTGAGCCAGAGCGGGATGCGCCAGGGAAAATAGCCAAAACCTGAAAAAAGCCAATAATAAAAGAATCGAGCCAGTTCATATCATTCAGCTTTCGGGTACGCTTCCCCAGCCATTCTGCCGATGCCATGAGAGTCGCTGCCGAAAAAAGGCGAATCGATGCGCTCAACAATGGGGAAAGGAAGAGAGCTTCAACTAATTCACGTACAAAATATCCGATCAATGCTGCCGGAATAGTAGCCAGAATGATATACCAGCCCAATCGCGCATCAAGAGAAAGCTTCTCAAAGTTTCTCAGATCTTTGAAGCTGCCCAAAAAGGCTTTTGCGACCTTCAATAGATCAGCCCAAAAGTAGATAATGAGCGAAAGTACAGTGCCCAACTGAACAATGATCAAGAAGGCAAAAACCAGTTCGCTAGATTCTATTCCCAGGGTCTTTTGTCCAATAAGCAGATGAGCGGTAGACGAAACGGGGATGAATTCAGTTAATCCCTGAATGATGCCAAGAAGAAGAGCTTGAATAAATGTCATAGAAATGCAGAATAGTGAATGATGAATAAGGGGATTAGTAACTTATTTCTTCGTTAGTTTTTCGCTCAAGGAACTTTTCTATTGAATTTGTTTCCATATAATAGTTAAGCCCCATCATAAAGATAATAAAAGCTGTCATGATGCCTGATGACAGAAAAGTCAACAAAAACAAATGCATCGTTATAGACGCACGGAATTCCAAAAAGCATTCAGAGCGACTAAGGTCTACATAAGCAACGTAGGGCCAAAATGTTCGCCAGCCAAAGCGCCGACCATAGATCAGCGCTTCGTCACCTTCAACGCGAATAAAAGCAACTTTACGCTCAGAAGAAAATACTTTATCTGTTTCTACAATATCAACGGATAAAGATAATAAATAATTTTGAATATCTTTTGATAAGGGCTTACGCCAAACCATAAATCCGCGTCTTATTCTCCCCTTAAATTGGATAAGATAAATTGTTTCAATGATCCCCCAAGCTAAAACTAAAATAGGGAGCCATATCAGTAAATTTCCGAAAAGGTCGTAGCTCATATTATCCCCCCTGTTCTTTTTTCTTCGAGGCGTTACCAGACCAATAATTCAGCCAGATGGGGACTTTGGCTTCAAAGCTACTATCAAGGATAGCGGCACGCATATCTTTGACGAGATGAATTAGAGCATGGAGATTGTGAATGGAGAGTAATGTGCCTGCAAGGAGTTCTTTTGCGACAACAAGGTGACGAATATAGGCGCGCGTAAAGGTTTGGCAGGTGTAGCAGGTACAATTTTCATCTATGGGGCGCTCGTCTCGTTTGAAAGTGGCATTTTTTAGATTCAGGCGACCTTCGGGAGAGAAGGCGGCATGATGACGCGCCAATCTTGTTGGTAGAACACAATCGAAGATGTCTACGCCGCGGCGGATGCCTTCGATCAGGTCTTCGGGGGTGCCGACACCCATCAGATAGCGGGGTTTGTTTTCGGGGAGGATGGGATCAACCACATCAAGGGTGCCGTACATTTCTGTTTTAGTCTCACCAACGCTCAATCCGCCAATGGCATTTCCCGGTGTATCGAGAGAAGATATAAATTTAGCGGAATCACGTCTAAGGTCAGGATTGACTCCGCCTTGCACGATCCCAAAAAGAGCCTGATCTTTACGAGTCTGGGCGGCAAGCGATCGCTCTGCCCAGCGATGAGTCCGCTCCATCGCTTTTTTGATATAGGCTTCATCGTAGGGATCGGCGCATTCATCAAAAGCCATGATAATATCTGCGCCAAGATTCTCCTGAATGGCGATGGATTTTTCTGGCGTGAAGCGATGTTTTGAGCCGTCAATATGACTGCGAAAAGTAACACCTTCTTCATCCACTTTGCGTGTTCCAAAAAGAGAAAAAACCTGAAATCCGCCAGAATCAGTCAGCATGGGACCATTCCACCTCATAAAATTATGCAGACCGCCCATATCACGAACGAGTTCATCGCCAGGACGCAGATAAAGATGATAGGTGTTTGAGAGAACCAGCGAGGCATCAACGCCCCTGATCTGTTCCGGCGTGAGCAATTTGACCGTTGCCTGTGTGCCAACGGGTGCAAAAACAGGCGTTTCTAAGGCACCATGAGGGGTATTAAAAACGCCTGCGCGGGCGCGACCTTGCTTTGCGAGGAGATTAAATTCAAACATGGGTTGAATTATACCTATAGATAAGCAAAAGCGTTATAATCTTTTTCAAAGATGGGGGCACTCAAATTTCTTATAAAAAAGGATACCTAAATGGCACGTAAAGTTCTTGGCGGCACTTTAATCGTTCTTAGTTCAATTCTATTAATACTAAGCTTAGTCGGGATCGGCGCTGCATGGTATTACAACGAACCACTAACTACAGATACGATAACAAAATTAGGTAGTATTGACGATGAGCTAGAGCAAGCGCAAACTGCTTTACAAAATGCCCAAGACGAATTAAAGCGTGCGCTAAGAATGGTTGAGACAGCAGAAGCATCGCTTCAATCACTGAGCGAACAAAGACTTCAGGCAAAAGAGTTCCTTGAAACCGTAGAAAACTTATTAAATGAAACCATCCAGCCGAACTTGGATGCGTCCAAAGAAAAAATTGATCAAGTTCAAGAGACACTGGACGACCTGAACAAAACACTAGAAAATATTAATAAAATCCCCTTTGTGGAAATCCCCATACCCGACGAGGGCTTTCTATCCTTTTTTGTGGAAAACACAGAAGCACTTAAAAGCGAAGTTGACCGTGTTGGCGATATGGCAGAGCAAGCATCCACTTTTCTAAACGACTCCTCTTATCTATTGGGCGGCGATCTAGCTGAAACCAAAGATAATATCCAAGACTTAATGGGAGTCGTTGATGAATACGAGACAAAGATAGTATCCTGGCGCGAGCAGCTTGCTGATCTAATAGCCAAGCTGCCTAAATGGATCGATCACGCTTCTGTGACAATAGTGATCTCCCTTCTCTGGTTTGGATTTTCTCAATTCGGTTTACTCTTGCACGGACTAGCATCTTGGCGCAAAGAAGATGCCCAACTCCCTACAGATGGAGACGATGAGCCTGAAGAACTTGAAGCATAATCGCCCTTAGGCTTATTTATCACCCAGCTCACCCAATTATCATGAAACAGACCAGATTTTTCTGCCAGGATCTACCATCAACCCCAACGCCAGACATTGGGAAAATCCTTATAACTGGCGCTACTGGCTATGTTGGAGGCAGACTTATTCCGGAGCTAATTCACAGAGGCTATAAGGTCAGGATAATGGTTCGGGCATTCTCTCCCGTATACAAAGAGCGATGGCCTAATGCTGAAATAGTTGTCGCTGATGTGCAGGATGAAGATGCGCTCAGAAAAGCATTAGACGATATTCATACAGCCTATTATCTGATCCACTCAATGCTGTTAGGGGAAAAGAGCTTTTCATCAGCAGATAAAATAGCCGCAAAAAATTTTGCTGCTATTGCTAAAGAAAAGGATATCAAGAGAATTATCTATCTTGGGGGTCTTGGCGACACACACAGCTTGCTTTCCCCTCATCTTCAAAGCAGAATGGAAGTGGCCAACGAGCTGCAACAAAGCGGAGTGCCTGTAACTATTCTTCGAGCTGCCGTTATCATTGGTTCTGGGAGCGCGTCGTATGAGATCATCAAGAATCTTGTAAAAAACTTACCCTTTCTCTTGATCCCTCACTGGGCAAAAAACAAGTGCGAACCAATTGGCATCCGAGATGTCATCAAATATCTTGTTGGTGTTTTAGAAAAACCAGAAATATCTGGACAATCTTTTGATATCGGAGGAGGTGAGATATTAACTTATGAAAGTATGCTTAAGAAGCTTGCCGAGATATTTGGAAAGAAAATAGTTTTTATTCCCACGCCAATTTCCAACATCAGGTTTCTCGCTTATATTGCCAACTTTATTACCCCTGTCCCCTCGCCGATTATCAGATCCCTTTTGGAAGGTCTCAAAAACGAAGTGGTTTGTAAAAACACTGCCCTATCAGAGATTTTGCCTTTTAAAACATTGGTTTATAAAACCACTGTCTTGAGAGCAATGTCGCGGGAAGAGCAAGATAAAGTTCACACCAGATGGTCTGATGCCTATCCACCAGCTCACGAACTTTCACTAAAACTTCATGAGCTTGAAGAAGCTCCGCAATATACAAGTTCTTATTTTCTTTATACAGAAAAAGACCCATCACTCCTCTTTCGTGACATCTGCAAAGTAGGAGGTGATGAAGGGTGGTTCAATAGCAATTGGATGTGGCAACTTAGAGGGTTAATAGACAAACTCCTTATGGGTGTAGGCACAGCCCGCGGGAGAAGAAACGCATCAATCTTGGAGATAAATGATGTTCTGGATTTCTGGAGAGTTGAAGACCTGAAACGCAACAAATTATTACTGCTTAGGGCTGAAATGAAACTCCCCGGTAAAGCATGGCTGGAATTTAAAATCGAAAAAGAGAAGGCTGGGAATAATCTACATATTAAAGCTTATTATCAAACGCATAGTTTTTTCGGGAAAATTTATTGGTATATTTTCCTCCCTTTCCATGATTATATTTTCAATGATCTCATCAAACAAATAGCAAAAAAATAATCAAAGATAAACGCCTGTGATTGTATCAGCAAAAAGAGAGTCTCTGGTCATATGACCAAAGACTCTCTTTTTATTTTTTCTAATTTATTGCCTTCGCAAACTCTGCTTCAAAGTCTGCGGCGGAAACTGCACCAAACCAGGTTTTGAGAGGGGTTCCATTTCCATCAACAAGAACAAACATAGGCTGATAGCGGAATTCAAACTCTTTCATTAAAGCAGCGTTGCTGGAGTCATCAATGTCTAAATAAGCGAAATCGACCTGACCGAAATACTGTGATTCTAGCCCATGCACGACGGGCGCCATAGAACGGCAGGTCCCTCACCAAAAGGCAAAGAATTCAATGAGCTGCGGCTTCCCGCTGGCAATATTTACCGTTGCCGGGTCCGTAGCATGAAGGTCGTTTCCGCGCGCCGTTGCAACAGCAACAGGCTCTTCAACTGGAGCTTCTGTCTCGGTAGGGGCTGCTGCCGGTGCTTCTGCTACAGTCGCTTCCGGCGCCGGGGGAGCTTCCTCCTGCGAATTTTCAACGGGGGCAACTTCTGGAGCAGCATCTGGTGGGGTTTCGGGAGCAGGTGTTGCTGGGGTACAAGCCGAAAGTATGAAAACGATCAGCAAACCCAAAGATAAGAGCGTTTTTCGGTTCAAATTTTTCTCCTTTTTACATATGCATTCGTATTATCAAACAATATTGAGATAACATTCACCTACTTTATCTTACTAAATATTATCACTCTTTTATCGAGATTGTAGATAATTATCTACATTTAATAAAATCGTAATATCTAAAAAATTCTTCACCTTTTTCGCGTAAGCTTTATAATCTATAAGCTATAAGAATTCTCTAATACGAAAACAAGGAACCAGAAAATGAAAAAACTTCAAGCATTTTGGAACTCTAGCACACAAAACAAAATTATTACCTTTGCCCTTCTTTTCTTGACTCTACTCTGCATATTAGCAATTTGCATTGTCGTTGGGATATCCGGCTTCATCCTCTTCGGGGATTCTTCTCCTACCTCTCTAACAAGAATAATGCTTAGCTAAGAAAAGTAGGGCTGAAAAACGAATGCATCCCCCTTCCCTTACAAGAGGAAGGGGATTATTATTTATGTATGGATGAAAAAAATATCGTTCCTCGTATTGGCACTTTTTTTATCGTGATCGGTCTGGGGGCTATTTTACTTTTCATTATTTCTGATATTGCGAAAACAGTTTACTTCGACTATCTTTTTCTTGGCTTGCTGCTCTCAGGATTCGGCATTTATTTACGCCGAAATGCCGAGAAACCTCCGCCAAGTGGACGCTTTGCGGGGTGGCGCAAAATGAGACGCAAAGAAAAACAGGAAAAGAAAGAAGAAAAAAAGAAAGAATAAGAAAATCCACACTTAATCAAAGGACACAATGAGCAAATTAATTCCTCTCTCTGAAGCGGTTTCAAAATATATACAAGATGGTGACAGCCTTTACGCCGCCGGATTCACTCACTTAATTCCTTTTGCGGCAGGACATGAAATTATTCGCCAACGCAAACGTGACCTCGTGCTTGCTCGAGCTACCCCAGATCTGATCTACGACCAGATAGTAGCCGCGGGATGCGCCAAAAAGGTTGTTTTTTCCTATATGGGCAATCCTGGCGTTGGCTCCTTGCGCATTGTACGCGGCGCAATTGAACGCGGCGAAATCGAATGGGAAGAATATTCTCATTTTGGAATGATCTCTTGCCTCCAGGCCGGCGCAGCCGGCCTCCCCTTTATGCCCATCAATCCTACTGCCGCAACAAGCTTGGAGAAGGCAAATCCGCGCATTAAACGTGTCGCTGACCCATATTCTGGCAAAGAACTGATCGCCGTCCCTGCCTTAAACCCCGACGTAGCTATCGTCCATGTTCAACGTGCAGATATAAACGGAAACGCACATCTCTGGGGCATCGTTGGTGAGCAAAAAGAAGCCGCTTTTGCCGCCAAGAAAGTCATTCTGACGACCGAAGAGATCGTAGATGAAGAGATCATCCGCTCTGACCCAAATCGCACGCTTATCCCCGGATTCATTGTAGACGCAGTTTGTCATGTCCCCAAAGCTTGTCACCCTTCTTATGCACAAGGCTATTATGATCGAGACAATGCCTTTTATATGGGTTGGGATAAAGTCAGCAAAAGCGTAGAAAGTGTACAAGCATGGTTAGATGAATGGGTATATGGCACAAAAGACCACGAAGAATATTGGCAAAAACTTGGCGCAGAAAAACACAAAAACCTGGAAGTTGAAGCGCAATTCAGCGCGCCGATCAATTATGGGAAATATTAATCATCCATGAAGGCGTACGAAAAAGTATTAGCATTTTTTTCACCAAAGGGCAAAACATGAGCAGAAAACCCAATGGCTAAGAAAAAAAAGCCTCTTATTGGGGTTGTTGGCCCCTGTTCTTCAGGGAAATCAACTTTGGTAGCGGGGCTAAAAAAACGCGGGGTCAGCGTCAGGCAAATTGCACAGGAACACTCTTATGTCAAAGATATGTGGCAGCGTTTGTCCGACCCCGAACTTCTTGTTTTCCTAAATGTCTCTTATCCCATTGCGCAAGAGCGACGCAAACTTAGCTGGACAGCAGGCGAGTACGAAAAACAGACTCATCGCCTGCGACACGCGCGTCAGCACGCTGATCTTTATCTCGATACAGACAAATTAACACCCGAAGAAATACTCAAAAAAGTTTTATCTTTTATTGTGGAGGTCTATGATGAAACGCTCAATTAGCCTGCTTATTCTTTTTCTTTTTGCGCTCACATCCTGCCAAACTTCAACCCCATCAACGCAGGAAGAAGTGCCAGACATTCCTTTCCCGGATTGGGGTGATCGCAGCGCTCTTGAGAGCAGCTTGATACCGCTGTATCAAGATATTCTCGGCGAAATGCCCGATGCCACTATTTATCACCTCGACCTGAACATCAACGAAGACCTGATCCACATCTCCGGCCAGGAAGAAGTTCGCTATACCAATCAGGAAAGTATTGCGTTGGATGAAATTTATTTCCATCTCATGCCCAATTACCTTGGCGAGGAGATGAAAATCTCCGCAGTGCAAGTTAGCGGGGCAGATGTAGACTATTCGCTCGAAAAGCAAAAAACCGTGCTGCACATCCCGCTCGAAACTCCCTTGGGCATTGGCAAAAGCCTTATCGTCAAAATTGATTTTCAGACTACTGTCCCCATTGAACTCGAAACCAACTACGGGATATTGGCATCCACCGAGGGCATTTTATCCTTAGCACATGCCTACCCGATGATCGCTGTATATGATGATGAGGGCTGGAATATTGACATCCCCTCTGCGCAGGGAGATGTAACTTATCTGGATATGAGTTTCTATTTGGTGAGGGTTAACGCACCCAAAGACCTTGTGCTCGTAGCGTCTGGAAACGAGATCACGCATCAATCCACGAACGAACGTCAAGTCGCTCTTTATGCTGCTGCACCTGCCAGAGACTTTTACTTGGCTGCGAGCGAGGGCTATGTCCACATCCAAGAAGATTTTGGTGATTATGTGATCAACAGTTATGCGCCTGCTGACCTAGAGAAAGGCGCACAAATGGCGATGGATGCTGCGGCGGCATCTATTGATCTCTTTAGCAAGAAATTTGCGCCCTACCCTTACACAGAATTTGATATTGTCTCCACACCCACGCTCGCGCTGGGTATTGAATACCCGGGCATGACGGCGATCAATATAGACTTGTTCGATTTATCTGCAAATTTTGGCGGAACCCCTGCGAGCATTTATCTCGAATCGACGGTTGTTCACGAGGTTGGGCATCAGTGGTTTTATCATTTGGTGGGCAACGATCAGCTTGATGAACCCTGGTTGGACGAATCTCTGACGCAATATATCACCTGGCAATACTATCTTGATGAATATGGCTCAAATGGAGGAGCTGGTTTTGCTCAATCTCTGAACGGACGCTGGCAACGCGTTGACCACGCCGAGGTTCCATTGGGTTTGCCTGTGGGCGAGTACAGCGAAGGCGAATATAGCGCGATCATTTACGGGCGCGGGGCTTTCTTTTTTGAAGCTCTGGCAGAAGAAATGGGCGAGGAGGTATTTGACACTTTTCTTGCTGATTACACGCAAAGTCAAGCATGGGATATTGCCTCTACCGAAAGTTTGCGCGAGATTGCCGAAAAACATTGTGATTGCGATCTTGAAGATTTATATGCAACGTGGATTTACCCAGTAGAATAGGAAATCTGCCTCACCTTAGCCCTCTCTATGAGGTATAATCTCTCCGCCGCCAGCAGATTGGTGGTATTTTTATGAATTGGAGTAGAAGTTTATGATAAAAAATCAAAACACTCGTTTGCTTATCATTGCAATTCTGATCGCTTTTGCGCTCTGGATCGATCTAAGCGACACGCTCTTCCTTAGCAATCCAGTTAATGGAGCGGTGATTTACGAACGCAATGTCAAGCCACAATTAGGACTTGATCTGCGCGGTGGTTTGCAAGTTTTGCTTGAAGCCGATCTTCCTGAAGATGCAGATATTTCATCTGACTCAATGGAAGTTGCTCGCAGCGTTATTGAAAACCGCACCAATGCTTTGGGCGTTTCCGAAAATGTCGTTCAAATCGCCGGCGACCGCCGTATTGTTGGCGAGTTCCCCGGCTTGGAAGACACCGAAGGCGTGATCTCGGTTATCCAACAAACTGGTTTGCTTGAGTTTGTAGATGTTGGCGCTACCTTTCTTGAAGCCGGAACATTCATTGAAACCGACTATGGCCTTTCAGAAGAACCTGTTGTCGAAGAAGGTGCAGAAGCTCCCACCGTCTATCACACTGTGATGACAGGTGGTGCGCTCAAAGATGTTGGCGTTATTTCAGACAACTTTGGGGCAATGCAAATCGCATTTGAACTCACCGATGAAGGAAGCGATGTTTTTGCCGAGCACACTAGTGCAAATATAGGAATGAACCTTGCCATTGTTTTAGACAAGCAAGTCATTTCTGCTCCCCGCATTCAAAGCGCAATTACTGGCGGCAGTGGTGTAATCACGGGACAATTTGACAGCGAAAGTGCAAATGCCTTCGCCGTTCAATTGCGTTACGGTTCACTCCCCATCCCCCTCAAGATCGTTGAAAGCCGAATTATTGGCCCAACACTTGGTGAAGATTCCCTGCAACGCTCTTTGCAAGCTGGCGTGATCGGTATCATTATCGTCATTCTCTTTATGGCGATTTATTACCGTCTCCCCGGTATCGCAGCAGATATATCTATCATCTTCTACGCCATCCTCGCCTACGCCATTTTCAAATGGATCGGCGTCACCCTGACTCTCCCTGGTATCGCTGGTTTTATGCTTAGTACCGGTTCAGCCTTGGATGCGAATATTCTCGTCTTTGAACGTCTCAAAGAAGAGCTCCGCAAAGGTCGCTCTCTCAAACAAGCCTTCGATATGGCTTGGTCGCGTGCTTTGCCCTCCATCCGAGATTCAAATGCTGCCGTGCTAATTACCTCCATTATCCTCTTCTGGTTTGGGAGCGCATTCGGCGCAAGCATCGTCAAAGGTTTTGCTCTTACGCTTGCCCTGGGTGTTTTGATCTCCCTTTTCTCATCCCTCTATATCACTCGAACTTTGCTGGCAGTTGCCCTTGATAAGATCAAGGTCACCAACTTCCCGCGTTGGTTTGGTATCTAAAAGGAGCATACAATGAATTTACTTGGTAAACGCTACCTTTTCTTTGCTCTTTCGTTCATCGTCATCGTCCCCGGCCTGATCGTTCTCTTTACAGGTGGACTTCCTCTCTCCATCGATTTCACTGGCGGCAGCCTTCTTGAAGTTACTTTTGAAGGGGCTACCCCTCAACCTGCTGAAGTCCTTGCTGTTTATGAAGAAGCAAATATCAGAGACCCGCAAGTCCAAACCACCGAAACAGGCGGGGTCATCATCCGCTCAGAGTTTCTGGATAACGAAAAACGCGACGCTCTGCTAACATCCATGAACGCGGCATTCGGAGAAACCACCGTTCAACGCTTTGATAGCGTTGGCCCCAGCATCGGCGAGCAAGTTACATCCCGTGCTGCAATGGCCGTTGGTGTCTCTTCGCTGCTGGTCGTTCTCTTCATCGCCTGGTCTTTCCGTGGGATCAAAGGTGCGTATCGTTACGGTATCTCCGCCATTCTCGCCATGCTCCACGATGTTGCACTTATTTTCAGCGTCACAGCCCTTGGCGGCGTATTCTTTGGCTGGGAAATTGACTCCCTTTTCCTGACCGCGCTACTAACCGTGATCGGCTTCTCAATGCAAGACTCCATCGTTGTTTTTGATCGCATTCGTGAAAACTCCAGCGCCTTGCGCCGTCTCGATTACGAAACCCTCGTCAATCACTCCATTGTCCAAACCCTGCAACGCTCTATCAACACCCAGTTGATGACCGTCGAATTCTTGCTTCTCGCCCTTGCCTTCTTTGGCGGCGTGACCTTGCGTCAATTCGTCATCGTCCTGCTCGTTGGGCTAATGAGCGGAACTTATTCATCCATTTTCATTGCTGCTCCCGTCCTTGTAGTTTGGGAAAAGAAAGAATGGAAAAATTGGTTCGGCAGAAATAAAGCCACAGTCTAAAAAATACAGTAAAATGGCGCATCAAATGATGCGCCATTTTTTTATTTAACAAGGAGTACAGGATGAAACGAATATTATCTCTTCTCTTTGCGTTATCCACCTTAATTAGCGGATGCAACGCCCCAACATCATCCCCAGCGGAACCGACCGTGGCTCAACCTGCTCCCGTTACAGAAACATCCTCTCCGTCCCAGCAAGATACCGCTACAGAAACGCCCCCAACAGATTCCCCCACCCAAACACCTATGCCAAAAGAAATTTGGTATCCGCCCCTCGACAGCACCTTCTCATGGCAACTTGGCGACGAAATCAATACATCCTTCGACGTGGATATTTACGACGTAGATGCCTTTGAAACGGAAGCAAGCCTAATATCAAGTTTGCACTCGGAGGGGAAAAAAGTATTTTGCTATATTTCCGTTGGGAGCTGGGAAGATTGGCGACCAGATGCTGCCGATTTCCCATCCGAAATTATTGGCAAAGACTACGAAGGCTGGGCAGGCGAAAAATGGCTCGACATCCGAGAAGTCGAAAAACTCGCCCCCATTATGCGTGCGCGTCTGGATATGTGCGTTGAAAAAGGTTTCGATGGCATAGAGCCGGATAATATCAATCTGCACTGGACAGATACGGGATTCGATATCAGCTACGAAGAACAACTCGCCTACAACATATGGCTATCCGAAGAAGCGCACGCACGCGGACTTTCGATTGGATTAAAGAACAACGAAGATCAGGTTGATGACCTGCTCTCCTACTTCGATTGGGCGTTGACAGAAGATTGCTTTGTTGGCGAGTGGTGCCAGGAGATGCTTCCCTTTATTGAAGCAGGCAAGCCCGTTTTTGCAGCCGAATATACTGACGAGATTTCTATAGAAGACTTCATAGACGTTATTTGCCCCCCTGCTGCTGACCTTAGCTTTCATGTTTTTCTAAAAAATCGCAATCTGGATGAGTATAGAGCCGAGTGTCCATAGAAAAGTTGATGTGGAAAAATTGAAGTGTCAGGATGCTTTTGCGACGTGGCAATCTTATACATCAAAAACGAGATTGCTTCGGCGATATAGCTGCCTCGCAAAGTCACCATCGCTTATTGTTTTACAGCTATCGAAAAAAATTGTAGGAGAAACATGAAAATCTCATTCAAAAATGATTACTCTGAAGGCTGTCATCCTCGAGTGTTAGAGGCTCTGACAAAATCTAATTTTGATCAACAGGATGGCTATGGTCTAGACGATTTTTGCAAAAATGCTTCAAATATCATATTGCAAAAAACTCGTTCTCCCAAATCAAAAGTATATTTCGTAAGTGGTGGCACACAAGCCAATCTCGTTGTCGCCTCGGCTTTTTTGAGACCACACGAAAGCGTAATTTCTGCAAAGACGGGGCATATTTTCGACAATGAAACTGGCGCCATAGAAGCAACGGGACATAAGGTCAATTCCATAGAAACATTAAATGGAAAACTAACCCCCGATCATCTCCAAGAAGTGATTGATGCACATCCCATTAAGCCCCATCAGCTAAAACAAAAGATGGTCTACATTTCTAATTCCACCGAAATTGGAACAATTTACGCCAAGAAAGAATTGCAGGATTTGTGGGATTTTTGTAAATCAAAGGATCTATATTTATACATGGATGGCGCTAGACTCGGACAAGCTTTATCCGCTGAAAATAGTGACCTAAACTTAGAAGATGTTGCAAAATATACAGATGCTTTTTATTTGGGGGGCACAAAGAATGGGGCTTTGATCGGTGAGGCAATTGTCATTAATAATACAAAGCTACAAGAAGATTTTGAATATCATTTGAAGCAAAAAGGCGCGATGCTTTCAAAGGGCAGGCTTCTCGGTATCCAATTTCAGGAATTACTAAAAGATGATCTGTATTTCGAGCTTGCGGAATATGCTAACAGGCAAGCGATGAAAATAAAAGATGCATTTGAAGAAACAGGTTGCGATTGGTGGGCAGAAACATTTACCAATCAAATTTTTCCGATTTTAGAAAATAAAAAAATCGAAGAGTTACGCCAAAAGTTTGACTTTTATACCTGGAGAAGCGTCGATGAAAATCATTCAGCAGTTCGCATTATTACTTCCTGGGCGACCAAAGAAGAACACGTAAAAAACTTTATCAAAAAAATAAAGAAGCTCTGATCAATATGAGATTTCGCATCTGCGTTAGCCACTCTATAAGTACAGCAGAAAATGTGATTTTCGATGAATACAAAAAAATGTTTTTATAGCTTCTTGCCGCAAAATTATAAGAATATCTACTCGGTTTAGCTAAGGAGAAATATTATGCAGGGATATAAGCAAAAAGACACAATAGAATGCACCATAGGCGTAATTCATATTCCTGGTGGAATTCTCTTCTTTAAAAATCGAGACTTGAACCGAGATTATCTGCGAAATAGACTCACAGTATTTCAATCCACGCCGGAAGCCCATAGCCTAAAAGGTGCAAATCTCCAAACAATGGAATTAGAGGGCATCTCCATTGGCATAAACAAACATAGGGTCTGCGTAGCAAACACCCATGTTCTATCCAGCGAAGATGTAACTTACGATATTTTGTGCGAACGCATCTTGTCTCAGGTCAAAGAGAAAACGGACATCCCCAAAGTAACAAATGAATTCATGGGCGAGAACTCTGTTCAAGGAGGGCGAATTCTAATTGCGTCGCCGGAATGGACTTATTTGCTCGAGGTATATCAGAAAGAATTTCAACTTCAGGAAATTACAGGAAATATCGCGATAACAAATAACTTTAGCCTTATTGACCATCAAACAGAAAGACCAAAAATACGTGAGGAAAGCTCGCTGAAGCGCCTGGAAGTTGCCAGTTTAATGATAAAAGGAATCTCAAACATCGGTATGCTCAAGGGTATGCTCCGCTCACATCTGCCCGAGAAAGGTGAGTTGTCAATTTGCAACCACCAAGCCGAGGGCGGTGGAACAGAAAGCAGTCATATCATCCAAATACAAGGCGATTATGTCGGCTGGTCATCGCTGCTCGGACATCCTTGCGAAAATGATTATCAAACTACATTGTTATTTCAGTAACCCAAAACATGAATAAATTAGAGGTCATCACCCTATTCGACCAAGACCAAAGAAAAAACGTTGCGTATCCCGATTTGCGTCGGGAGGATGTGCCAAATTTGGTTCGGCATATAAATAAATCTGGTGCTGCTGAAGGCGCAATTACATATAGCCAATTAGATCAAAGCAATGTTGAAAATGCCATCTCAGAACAAGTCCGCTACTTTAAGAGTATCGGGCAAGATTTTGAGTGGAAAGTTTACGATTACGATAACCCGCCCGATCTAAAAGAAAGATTGCGGTCACATGGCTTTATCACCGAAGAGCCTGAAGCGCTGGTTGTGCTTGACCTGCAAAACGCCCCTGAGATTTTATGGCAGCCGCTCACGCAAGACGTGCAGAAAATTCTTGATCCGCAAAAGCTGAACGATGTCCAAATCATTGAAGAAAAAGTGTGGAGCGAAGATTCTTCATGGATGCAGCCCTATCTTGGGGACACCATCAGAGATCATCCTGAACAGATGAGTGTTTATGTCGCGTACAGCAATGGTGAGCCAGCAAGCGCTGCGTGGATCTATTTTCAGCCAAATAGTCTCTTTGCCAGCTTATGGGGAGGCTCTACTGTCCGCGAATTTCGTAAGCAAGGGCTTTATACTGCTCTTCTCGCAATCCGTGCACAAGAAGCCAAAGCCCGCGGCATAAAATATCTAACCGTGGATGCCAGCCCCATGAGCGAACCCATTCTAAAGAAGTTTGGTTTTAAAAGAATAGCTTACTCATATCCCTGCAAATGGAAATATAAGCCCTAATACGTTATCTAACTTCTTATTTGGCTTTGCCAACCTTGCGAGCGTTGGCGTGAGATAGAGACAGCCAAAAGGGATAACTCTCGCAAGGTTTTTGTGCAAGGAGAATATATTGAGTAAAATATTTGGCTACACACTAACCGGTATATTTGCGCTCATAATCGCCGCGGTTCCCATTGGCGGACTTTATACCTTAGGCAGGTCTATCTATTACACAGCCACTTATGAAAAGAGAACAGGCGTCGTTGAGATTTGTGCATCCAAAGTTTTCAGAGATAAGCATAGAACAAAATATGCTCCGGTTATTATTATGGAAGATGGCGCCAGAGTGACATCCATAACTTATGAAAGCAGAGAAGGTTGCTTTGGCAGAAATTATCTCTCCGACATTTCCCGCCACGAAAACTCAGCCGAGCATAGCTGGCATTTGGCAATCACGCTTTTGGCTCTCAAGGATATGATGCCTCCCGAGCTCAACATAGATCACGCCCTTCGCATCGCCCTTGCCCACGATGTCTGCGAAATCGGTCCCGGTGATGTATCCATCCACTCGCCTCTGCGTGCGCAAAAAGCAATTGAAGAAGAAGCCTATATGGCAGAATTTGCTGCAAAACATCAAGGTTTTGCGCTCCAAATACAAACCCTCTGGCAAGAATATGAAGAAAAGAATACGCTCGAAAGCCGCTGGGTCGAGGTTGTAGATCGTCTCCTGCCTTTTTTGCTAAATATCACCACAGAAGGGTTGGTTTGGCGAGAAGAAGGCATTGGCAAAAATCGCGTTCTCAAGATCAACACTCCCATCGCCAAAACCGCGCCAGACCTTTATGAATGGATCGTCAAAGAAGTTGAAAAAGCGGTAGAAAAAGGCTGGCTAAAAGATGAATAAAGGCAAGTCATGAAAGAATTTGAGTTCAACAAAGATGAATACCTGAAGCGTATAAACTATGCCGCTGATGTAGATGTTTCGATCACATGTCTGAAAACCATTCACCGCGCTCAGTTCTACACAATCCCTTTTGAGAATTTCGATATTTGCTTGGGTAAGGGAATCAACATCACGCCAGAAGCCATATTTCAAAAACTCGTCAACAAGAAACGTGGAGGCTACTGTTTTGAACTAAACGGTTTATTGCTTATGGCGCTAAAATCATTTGGCTTCAATGCGCGTGCACTGCTCGCCAGAGTCCACACAAGGGAAAAACCGAGCGGCAGAGGGCATCAGATTACCCTTATCACGCTCCAAGACAAGCAATGGATAGCAGACGTAGGCTTCGGCAGCGACACGCCGCGCACCCCTCTTCCGCTTGAAATCAATCAGCCAATATCGCAAAATGGACAAACGCTTCGGCTTATCAAGACCAAAGAATTCGGCTACATGCTCCAAAATCAAAAAGATAATGACTGGAAAGACCTTTACAGCTTTGATTTAGAATATGTTCACTTAGGCGATATTGAATACGGTAACCATTTCACATCCACGCATCATAGCTCATTCTTCACATCTTCTCGCGTGGCAGCGCTCCCCTTGGATAATGGGAAAATCACATTGCTCGATCACACATTGAAAAAAACCGTAAATGGCAGAGAAAGAGATATCGAACTCGCCGAAGACCAAAGCTATATTGATGCTCTGCAAACCCATTTCGGCATTGAGCTTGATGCAAGCTACGATGCGTTAAAATTACTAAATGAATAAAATTTCTCCACCTCTCCATACCGAACGCATTAAAGCCCCCGATGCCCTCCGCGGTCTCATCATCATCTTCATGGCGCTCGACCACGCCAACCACTTCATCGCCCAAAAACATTCATCCGGCGAATACTGGGGCGGGGATTTCCCAACATATCAGGATGCTTTCCCCTTCCTTGTTCGCTGGGTCACGCATCTCTCCGCGCCCGGCTTCTTTTTTCTGATGGGGATGGGCATGTGGATTTTCGCCCACTCACGCCAAAAACAAGGCTGGAGCAGATGGCAGGTCATCCGACATTTTGTCGTACGTGGTTTTGGCTTGATTGCGCTCCAATTTTTGATCGTCAATCCGGCTTGGCAGCTTTCCCCCGGCGGCTGGAACGTGGATGCCTACGTCGGCGTTCTCTTCGCCCTAGGCGGCACTATGATTCTTAGCACGATATTGCTCCTGCTACCGACGCATTATCTGATTCCATTGACGCTTATCTTTCTATTTAATAATGCTTTCCCTCTGCTTGATCCTGCTTCTTGGGGAGAAAACTTTGATAGTCTTCAACGGCTAACATTTATCCCCGGCGGAGATTTGAAGTTATGGGTCAATTATCCGATTTTTCCGTGGTTACCACTTGTCACCCTCGGCATGACCTTCGGACATTGGCTGCAAGAAAATAAAGAAAAAGTCTATCAGCGCGCCTTATGGATTGGCGCATCTTTTCTCCTGCTCTTCGTCATTACCCGCCCTCTCGGCAGCTTCTGGAATATCCGCCCACTCCCAATCAAAAATTGGATCGATTTTCTGAACGTCGTCAAATATCCTCCCAGCCTAACTTTCATTTTTATGACGATGGGCATCAACTTGCTCATCCTGTGGGCTTTCTCAAAATGGGAAAAGGCCCTAAATCCCCTCGTCGTCTTTGGCAAAGTTCCTTTATTCTTCTATATCACCCATCTCTATCTTTACGCAGCACTCGGTCATTTATTCACGCCACAGGGCACAAGCATTCTTAAAATGCTCCCTTTTTGGTTGCTTGGACTAACCATTCTATATCCGTTCTGTCTTTGGTATGCCTTAAAAATCAAAGAACCCTTGCGAAGGTTATTTTCGCCAAATCACCAGTCCAAATAATAAAGTAGTTTAGCTTTCGTAGGTTACGCTTCCAGCGTGACATTCTCCACTATTCTAAAAAATGCTCCAGCCGCCGTCCTCGGCGGCGTTTTTTTAGGATGGGTCATAGAAACACCAAGCAAAACAGCCCCTATTTTGATAGAATAACCCCACACAACACCCCGTCCATCTCAAACTGGAGTTTTCCATGACTAAACTCATCTACCAATCCGCAACCGAATTGGCGAAATCTATCCGCGAGAAGAAAGTTTCTTCCATCGAAGTTCTCGAAGCCTTTCTCGCGCAGATCGCCAAACACAACCCCGAACTCAACGCAATTATCACTTTTAATGAAGAGAACGCTCGCAAACGCGCCATCGAAGCTGATGAAGCTCTCGCAAAAGGCGAGAGTTGGGGTCCGCTGCACGGTGTACCCATCACCATAAAAGATGTTTACGAAACAGCCGGCTTGCGGACAACCAGCAGCTTCAAGCCCCTTGAGAACTATATCCCTGAAAAAGATGCAACGGTCGTCACTCGTATGAAGCAGGCCGGCGCGATTATTATAGGAAAAACCAATATGCCCATGCTAGCATTGGATATTCAGAGCGATAGCCCTTTATTTGGGCGAACAAATAATCCTTGGGACATCACCCGCACACCCGGCGGAAGCACAGGCGGCGGCGCAGCATCCATAGCAGCAGGATTTTCTCCATTGGAGATCGGCAGCGATATTGGCGGCTCGGTGCGCATCCCGGCTCATTTTTGCGGAATCTATTCGATCAAACCCACCGACCATCTCATCTCGCTTGCGGGACATATCCCCGAACCACCCGGCGCGCCACAAGGTGTACGTCACATGGGGATGCCCGGACCCTTAGCCCGCTCCATTGAAGATTTACGACTAGCACTAACGTTGCTCGCAGGTCCCGATGGTCGCCGTTGGGAAGCGCCACCCATACCGCTCACACCTGCAAAAGATAAGCCGCTCAAAGAATATCGCATCGCCTGGACAGATCGCTTTGGCAGCGTAAGGGCAGCTCAAGACACTCAAGCTGCGCTCAAAAAATTGGCAGAAGAACTAAAAGATGCAGGCTGTCATGTGGAGAAAGTTTCCCCACCAGACTTCGACTTTGAATTAGCCTGGCAGGTTTACGGCGAAATTGCAGGAGCCGAAGTCGGCTCAGGGATGGATGCTATTGCTCGTTTGCTGACAAGGCTACAGTTCTTTATGACGAAAGACCCCACCCCCATAAAAAAAGGCTACTTGAACGGACTTCGCCTAAAAATGACACGCTATGTAAAAGCCCTAACACAGCGAGATAAGCTCATCGCTCAACTCGAAAACTTCCTCTCCCAGTGGGATGCCTGGCTCTGCCCAGTAACTGTTGGTTCCGCTTTTAGGCATTGCAAAATGGGAGAGCCTGTCATCATAGACAAGCAAAAGACTCCCTATTTCACGGCAAATATGAGTTTTACAAGCATTTTCAATATGACAGGTAATCCAGTTGTCGTTTTACCGATGAGCCAATCCAAAGAGGGTTTGCCGATTGGAGTTCAGGTTGTTGGTCAGCGATGGGATGACATGGCACTCCTTGCTACGGCGGAAAAACTCAGCGAAATAACTGGCGACTTCCAAGCACCCCCAAATTTCTAAGCGCGGGATACAGATAGTGAATTCAACACACCTATTTTTAGAAAAAAATGGGTTGCCATCTCAGACAACCCATTTTCTATCACTCAACACTCTCATATTTTAGCGAAAAGTTTCCAAGGTTCTTGTATTATCAACAACCCTTTCCGCCAAAAGCTCCGCTACAAAGCGATGGAAAGCAGAGGCAACTTCTGGGTCTTCCATTTCCATCGTTCTCATTGTTTCTCCATACAGACAAAAGATGACACTTGGTTCATCTACGACAACAGAAGCCGTAGCATCGGTGTCAAGATACATCCCCAATTCGCCAATCACAGTACCCTCTCTTGCTGTCCGAATACGCACTTTTTCTCCATCAGGTAACTCAAGCCAGACAGTTACCTGCCCGGCTTCGATAAAGAATAACCCCTTCGGAGAGTCTCCCTGACGAATGAGCTGATACCCTTCATCAACTTCGATATCTTCAAAATATTTCATCAGTGAATGCACAGAAATTCTCTCTGGCAAAGACTCTTCGAGTTGTTTTAAAAGCGTCTTCGGCTGTGCAGCTAAACCAACACTCTCAAAGGTTTCGATCATCTGATCTTCACACCAGGCAACACCCCGATCAAGGTCAGGAAAAATCCGCCAGATTGTATTCTCCCCACCCTGAAAAACAGCCTCATCCAATTTCTTTCGGATTTCAGATGATAAATTTGTGAATACAAAAAAGACATTCTTTGTCTTTGCCAATTGCTTCATTTTCGCAAAACTCATGGCAGCCGAAGAGTCGAGTCCGGTCACCAGACGAAAATCGATTAAGATATATCGTGCAGACAACTCCGGTGCATCAATTTGCCCGCGCACTTCCTCAAGTAGTTTATTTGACAAGCCGAAAAAGATATAGCCCTGAAGTTCTAAAATATGCAGCCAATGCCCTTTCGTACGGATGAGTTGATGATAAAGGCGAGGCCGCTCCACATTGCTTTTATAAGTCGAACCCGACATCGTGTGTCGAACGACATTGACTTGGCTGTAATTAATGACAAACAAGATCGTAGCTGTAATAAGTCCAACAGCAACCCCTTCCAGAAATCCAACGCTACCAATCACGCCCAAAATAAGCAGGACAATAGCATAATCTGCTTTTGAGAACTTTGACCAACCATCATATAGCCACTTGGTCAAAAAGGATAAACCAACATACATATTCAAACCGCCAACGATCGGCTTCGGAAAATAAGATAGCATAGAACTACCCAAAAGAAGAGCGACGGCACAAAAAGCTGCGGATACCAACCCCACAACCCGGCTATTTGCTCCCATTTTATGTCCCAAAACCGTCATGCTCGGTGCAGGATACCCCGGTAAACCGCCACCAAGACCGGAAATGAGATTCGCCAACCCTGTCACCTTCAACTCTCGATTCAGGTCCATGTCTTGCTCAACAGCCAGTTCAATCCCGGTGACCTGAAGCAAGGTTGCAACTGCACTTAGTCCTAAAATTGTAGCGCCATTCCCTGCAAGCGAGAGAATCGACTTCCAGTCAGCTTCAGTGATCGCTGTAATCGTTAATAATTTCCAACCTCCACCTTCCGGGAAGGGCCCCAGCAACCAGCCTCGGGCACCAGCTTCAGCAACGGACATACCTGTAACCCACAGCACCAAATAAAAGATGAAAACCGCTAAAACCAGCATTCCCGGCATAATCAAAAAGTGCTTATAACGGCGTGTAATTACTAGTAAAAGCACGGCAAAAAGCGCTCCTGCCAACCACCTGACCAACAATTCCGGTTGTAGCAAACGAGGAATGTGCACAAAGCTAAAGCGCACCCCGGTTAGAATTCCAATAGAGCCACGAACCAACAATAATCCGATCCCCGCAAGGAAGCCACCAACAACCGGATAAGGTAAAAAACGGATCAAATTCCCCATTTTGAATTGTCCAAGCACGAGAAATATTATCCCCGTTGTGATCGAGGTGAGCCCGATCATTGCGACAATGGTCAGGAAGATTTCTTGTGGAGGGACTTTGCCCGCAAGAATACCTGCGATCGTGGCGCCACTGATCCCAAGGATGGCAGCTGGACTGCTACGAGGACCAGAGATCGTGCCCGGAAATGAACTCAACAGTGTGCTTACAACACCAATAACAACAACACTAAATAAGCCCAGGCTGATACCAGCCGAAAGATAATCAGACAAATCGCCTGTAAAGATCAAAGCAGCAAAGGATATTGTCAGGTTAACTGCAATCACTCCGATAATTAATCCCGCCACAAAATTTACCAATAGACGCCTTGGCTCAAGTTCACGCACTATACGATCGTAGAAACTATTTATTTCTCTGAATGCAACAGATCGTTGTGTCATATTGCTCCCTCCCAAGAAAAAGCTTTTGAAAATCAGCGATTCTATTTCGAACCTCTCCCAATCATTTCTTTCTTTTTATCATACACTAAAAAATCGTTTTTTATAGAATAATTTCCATGAAAATCAAAAACTTCAGGCTATAATGCTGCAAGGTTTATGATGAATATTTTTTCTACATCCCCACCACCCAAAATTGCTGTGATTGGCGCGGGACCAGCCGGTCTTATGGCAGCCGAAACTCTGGCGAATAATGGTATTCTAGTCAACATTTACGATGCCATGCCCTCTGCCGGGCGAAAATTCCTTCTTGCAGGTAAGAGCGGGTTGAATTTAACCCATTCTGAACCTTACGAGAAATTTATCTCCCGCTATGGAGATAACGCGCAATGGATAAAACCCTATCTCGACAACTTCCCGCCAAAAGCCTTCCAAAAATGGTCGCACAAGCTCGGCATCGAGACTTTTGTCGGCTCGTCTGGTAAAGTCTTCCCTGAGGGGATGAGCGCCCTCCCCATGCTAAATGCGTGGCTGAAGCGTTTACGTGAACAAGGTGTAAACTTCCATTTTCGACATCGTTGGTTGGGTTGGGATGAGAAAAATAATCTTCGTTTCAACACTGCTCAGGGCGAGGTTTTAGCGGCAGCAGACGGAGTTATACTCGCGCTCGGAGGCGGTAGCAGGCCCAAAACAGGGTCGAACGCGGCGTGGATTCCCATTTTAGAAGAGCGCGGCATCCAGATCGCCCCGCTAAAAGCATCCAACTGCGGTTTCGACATCCAATGGACAGATTTTCTGAAAGAGCGTTTTGCCGGGCATCCCATCAAATCTATTCGGCTTTCTTTTGGCGGCAAATCACAGCGCGGCGAATTCGTCATCAGCGAAAATAGCATCGAAGGCTCGCTGGTCTACGCCTTTTCTGCCACGCTGCGGGATGAAATTGAAAAGAACGGCAGCGCCACAATTCAACTCGATTTGATGCCCGACTGGACAGAAGAAAAATTACGAAAGGCACTCTCGGCAACACGTGGATCTCGGAGTATGGGGACTTTTCTTAAGAAACGGATCGGCTTATCTGGCGCAAAAGCGGCGCTGCTCTGGGAAGTTTTGCCGCGCGAAAACACCCCCGATTTAGGCTTGGTCGGCGCGACCCTGAAATCGCTCGAACTCAAACTGATTGCGCCACGCCCCCTCGAAGAAGCGATCAGCAGCGCAGGTGGTATCCGCCTAAACGAGCTGGATGAAAACCTGATGCTGCATAAATTGCCCGGGGTCTTCTGCGCCGGAGAAATGCTAGATTGGGAAGCTCCGACCGGCGGATATTTGCTAACAGCCTGCTTCGCAACAGGACGCGCGGCCGGAAAAGGCGCGCTAAGGCGGCTTTCAAGGAGACAAATATGACAGAACACGAAGCCCTCCTCGACAAAATGTTGGGAGTTTTGCGCGAACGTTACGGTACGCGCATAGATGATTTTCTTTTTCCCCCACCCATCTTCAAATTAATGCAGGGTGAATTGCTCGAAATTGATCTTGAAAATGGCGTGCTCGTAGCCCGTTTCCCTATTCTGGACAGCTACCTAAACCCCTACCGCACCATGCAAGGCGGAATGCTCGCCACAGCCGCCGACAACACCATTGGTCCACTCAGCGTACTCGTCGCCCCGCCTAACGTAACCCGCACATTGGAAATGAAATACAGTCAACCGGCAACACCAAAAATGGACACAATTATCATCACCGCAAAGCTCGCTAAACAAGATAAACGTCGTCTCCACTTTGAAGCCGATGTGCACAACTCAGATGGAGAAAAACTCGCCAAAGCAAAAGCTGTTCATTGGATTTTAAAGGAATAAATCTCAGCTTTAGTGCAAAAAGGATGTGGTATTCAACACAACTCTCTAATATCACAAAATCCTTGACACATCTCTGTCCATCCTGTAAACTTGCGACCAACTTATGAAAAACACAGCCTTTAACGCCTTTTATTTTTTCTATTTTTATTTCGGCTTCCAAACACGGAAACCGCTGGCGGCGTTTAACTAGGGCAAATTAGGCCTAAGAGATAAAAACGTGAGACCAAAGCGGTCTCACGTTTTTTTGTTTTTAGCAAAGTTTAGCCCCCTCTGTCCTATCGGACATCTCCCCCTGAGGGGGAGAGAAACACCTTCCCCTTGAGAGGGAAGGCCAGGAAAGAGGCAAACAACAAGGAAAAAAATGTCAGTACGAGGAATACGCGGAGCCATCACCATAGCTTTTGACACAAAAGAAGAGATATTGTCTGCTACACAGGAATTGCTTCTCGCTATTCTTGCAGAAAACCCTGCCTTAGCCAAAGAAGATATTGCCAGCGTGCTCTTCACCACCACCAGAGATGTTGCTGCCGAATTTCCCGCAGTTGCCGCCCGCACGTTGGGGTGGAGCGCAGTCCCGATGCTCTGCACGCAGGAAATTCCCGTTCCCGGCAGCCTGCCCAAAGCCATTCGCGTGCTCCTGCATTGGAATACGAACAAAAAGCAAGAAGAAATTAAACATATTTATTTGCGAGATGCGAAAAAATTACGCCCCGATATAGCTAGCTAGAATGAATTTGCGAGCGGAGCAAAGCAATCTCATCGAAGATAGTGCCACCTGCCTAATAAAAGACTGCGTCGTCGCAAAAGCGCGCTCCTCGCAGAATCACCATCTATAGGAGAAAGAAATCATGATGATCATCATGCGCACAAGCGCAACCAAAGCAGAAGTAAACCATGTAATTGAGCGTGTCAAATCCTTTGAACTGGATGCCCATCTTTCAGATGGCGCAGAGCGCACCGTTATCGGCGTGGTCGGCGATGGACGCCCTGTCGAGCCGACCGCTTTTATCCGTCTCCCCGGCGTGGATAATATCGTTCCCATCTCAAAACCCTACAAACTAGCTTCACGTGAGTTTTACCCCAAAGATTCTCTTGTCCCTATCGGAGAACATCTCGTCGGCAACGGAAGCCGCATCATCATTGGTGGACCTTGCGCCGTAGAAAGCCGCGAACAACTTATGGAAACCGCAAAAGCTGTCAAAGCCGCGGGCGCACATGCTTTACGTGGTGGTGCTTTCAAACCGCGTACCTCGCCTTACTCCTTCCAAGGGATGGGAGAAGAAGGGCTAAAACTCCTCGCTGAAGCCCGTGAGCTGACAGGTCTCCCCATCGTCACCGAAGTCACATCCCCTGAACTTGTCCCTCTCGTCGCCGAATACGCAGATGTGCTCCAGATCGGCGCGCGCAATATGCAAAATTACTCCCTACTCAAAGCGGCGGGATTAAGTAAACGCACCGTCCTGCTCAAACGCGGGATGAGTGCCACCATCAACGACTTTTTGATGGCTGCCGAATATATCCTCTCCAAAGGCAATCAAAATGTAATCCTTTGCGAGCGCGGCATCCGCACCTTCGAGACCGCCACGCGGAACACAACCGACATCAACGCCATCCCCGTTTTGAAATTGCTCACACATCTGCCCATTATTCTCGACCCCAGCCACAGCACCGGCGATTGGCGGCTTGTCGCCCCTCTTGCTCGCTCTGGCATCGCCGCTGGTGCAGATGGGCTTGTCATCGAAGTCCACCCTGACCCTGCCAACGCTCTTTCTGACGGCGCACAATCACTCAAGCCAAAACGCTTTACAGAGCTGGTCAAACAAGCCAACGCCATCGCAGATGTGCTGAAAATGGCAAATATCTCGTCAACGCCTGTACAGTAACCCCTCACTATCCCCCCTTTCTCCAGTGCTTGGGGAAAGGGGCAAAATCTAAAGAAATTCGTATCTAAAGGAGCCATACCATGATGATTATCATGAAAACCACCGCAACAAAAGAAGAACTCAACCATGTTCTTCAACGTGTTGAAGACCTCGACCTCCATCCCCATCGCATTAAAGGGTCAGAACGAAATGTGATCGGTGTCGTTGGCGATGGTCGCCCTGTAGAGCCGACTGCTTTCATCCGCTTGCCGGGCGTTGCCAGCGTAATCCCCATCTCAAAACCCTATAAACTTGCCTCACGTGAGTTTTACCCCGAAAACACCCTCGTCCCTATTGGAGAGCATTTCATCGGCAATGGAACTCCCCTCATCATCGGTGGACCCTGCGCCGTTGAAAGCCGCGAGCAAATTCTAGAAGCCGCCGAAGCTGTCAAAGATGCCGGTGCGCACGCATTACGTGGCGGTGCATTCAAACCACGTACATCCCCCTACTCCTTCCAAGGGATGGGCGAAGAAGGGCTGAAACTTCTCGCCGAAGCCCGCGAGTTAACAGGTCTCCCCATCGTCACAGAAGTCACCGCACCCGAACTTGTTCCCCTCGTAGCAGATTACGCCGAAGTCCTTCAAATCGGTGCACGCAATATGCAAAATTATGCTTTGCTTAAAGCTGTCGGGCAAACCGATCGCACCGTTTTACTCAAGCGAGGCATGAGCGCTACCATCAACGATTTCCTCATGGCTGCAGAATATATCCTCTCCAAAGGCAACCAAAACGTTATCCTTTGCGAGCGCGGCATCCGCACCTTTGAGACGGCTACCCGCAACACCACAGACATAAACGCTATCCCCGTTTTGCAGGCACATACCCATCTGCCCGTCATGCTCGACCCCAGTCACAGCACCGGACATTGGGAATATGTTTCAGCCCTCGCTCGCTCGGGCATCGCTGCGGGCGCAGATGGCATCATCGTGGAAGTGCATCCTGACCCTGCCTGTGCTCTCTCCGATGGTGCGCAATCGCTTAAACCAAAACGCTTCAAGACCCTTGTAAAACAAGTAAACGCCATTGCAGAGGCGCTAAAAATTGCAGAAATTTCCACCAATCCGCTACAAAGCTAGACTACAAAAGTCTTGAAGACTTTTGTAGTCTGCCTAAAACATTATGGAAGATTCAAACTTTTTAGCCGACCAAAATATCGCCATTATCGGATTAGGATTAATGGGCGCATCTATTGCTATGGGATTACGTGGTCATTGCAATAGCGTTCTGGGATCAGATAGCGATTCGCTCACCTGTCAAATTGCTACCGCCAAAGGAATGGTCGATTCGGCATCAATAGATCTCCGTCAAATCCTGCCCCAAGCGGATATACTCATCATCGCTACGCCTGTCTCAGCCGCGCTAGAGATCATCTCCACGCTCCCCGGCATCCATACCACCGGTACCAAGCTGATCGTCACGGACGTCACATCCACCAAAGAGCAGATCATGCAGGCGCTTGATTCTCTCCCATCCGATTTTGACGTGATCGGCGGTCATCCCATTTGCGGTAAAGAAAAATTAGGTATCTGCCACGCCGAAAAAGAGATGCTCTACGATTGCACCTACACACTCACGCCATCCGAGCGCACATCGGCGCGGACAAAGTCGTTGCTGACGCAACTCGTGGAGGCAATTGGCGGAAATCCGCTCTGGATAGATGCTGTGAAGCATGATCAAATGTTGGCGAAAACCAGCCACGCGCCACATTTATTGGCGGTCGCACTGATGCACGCCACCGAGACAAAATTATCCAAACTCAAGGCAGGCGGGTTTTCGAGCGCGACGCGGCTCTCTGCCACGCCAACCAGCATGATGCTGCCGATGGTGATGACGAACGCCGAAAACACAATTGCCGCGCTGGAAGCCGTACAAGATGAGATTAACAAAATCTTGACGCTGATGAAAGCTGGCGACAATGAAAACTTGGAAATTTTGCTGGACGCGAGCAAAGCCAAACGTGAAGAGATGATGCGGAGGGCGTAAAGAATGGAACACAAATTTTGCGGATCAGATGGAATTTCGCAGATATGAAAAAACACTTCTTCTTCGTTTCCTTCGTGACCTAATCACCCCCATTTCAAAATGGATATTTTTTGAAATTACCCACAACATAATGTATTGATTCGGGTTTCGTTTTTATGGCACCAGCTTTTTAAGTACGGGGATTTTTCTCATGCCCACAACAATGACAAAGGAAAAAGCATAGGCAAGAAGTGCCGCCAGCGAAATTGTATACCAAGGGTTCCCAACACGAAAAGAGAGGCGAAAACCTAATTTACCTCGTTGCAAAATATCAAGAATCACTGGGTGGATTAGATATATTCCAAAGCTGGCTCCTCCGTGGGCAAAAAAGAATTTTCCCCAAAATTTTTCTTTGTACAATTTTTCTCCTATACTTTTCAAACTGATAAAGAAAAAACCCGAGGCAAAAACAACATTTAGACTAAGATAATCGTAAAAAAAGCCATCCAAATGAGCATTCGTCAATGAAAATATATATGTTAGCCAAATGGTTGCCAAGGTACAGAGACTGCCCGCCACAAAGAAAAAGATTGTATTTTTTATCGGAATTTTTTTTATTGAAAGCCAGTAGCCCAAGAGGAGATATCCCCAATATCCTGAGATGAAATGAAAATGGGATGTTAGCGCAAAACTAAATAATTTCTGAAGCAATTGCACAAGAGGGCCCATCGACAACCATAAAAGCAAGATGTATATAATATCTCGCTCTTTTGCTCGAGAAAGCATAAGCCTTAGTGGAGGTACGAAAAAATACAGAACAACTAGTGCATACAAAAACCAAAGGTGATCTGAAGCTGGGACTTTAAGTACTGAAACAAACATTGAGATCGCAATTGAAGAAAATTTCGCACCCACTGGATAATTCTGGCGCCACCATAAATAAAAAATTGACCAGAAAACAAAAGGGAGAATGATTTTTATTAGTCGTTTTTTCAAGAAAAAGAATATATTTTCTTCTTTCCTTAATAGCAACGCTCCGCTAATCATCAAAAATAACGGAACACCAACCCGTGCGATACTGTCGTAAACATTCCCTGCCATCCAATGAGATTCAGGAACTTCGCCCCACAGGTAGAGGATAAAAAAACTGGCATGCACAAGCACAACGAAGAACGCTCCCACTGTCCGCACAAAATCTATCCAATAGAGATGTTCCACTTGATCTACTGTTTTTTCACTCATCAAAATCATCCAAAAGCATTATGCGGCCTTAGTTTCTTGTCTTTTATTTGCGCAGCTACTCACACAGCATTTTTATGGACAATCAAATTTACCATCTTCTACGTCATTGGCAACTTCCCAAACACGCTCAAACTCTTCTAAATAAAGCGCTGCAATATCGGCATTATCAACGATGATGACATTCTCATCGTTACTGTCGTTCGCGTTATCAGAGAAGTTGAGCGAACCCGTAATGACGATTCGATCATCCACAATAACGACCTTATGATGCAAGAAGCCGCCATTCCCATCACGGCGCACTTTCATCTTGGAGCAATACATATCGCCAAGCTCGCTGTACTCTGTACTGCTGCCCAATTTTTCGAAAACGCCAGCAACATCGACGCCATTTTCAAAACGATCGGTGATCACGTCTTCCATATTGTCGTAAGTAAAAGAAAAGGCCATGAAGCGGATGCTACTCTGCGCATTTGCCAAATAAGGCAAAATATAATCCATCGCCTCATCTTCTGCAGCAAAAAGAACGTGGATTTCTGTTCCGTTCACAACAACGCTTTGATCTTCAATGGTTGAAGTTGAACGTGGACCAAATTCGCCATTCCACATTTCGTCGAACTCACGCTCATAAATTTCTGCCAAAGCAGGCGAATGGATCACGATCACGTTATTATCCTGCTTGAAAATGCCATTCTTTGTGATATTTGTGGAACCTGTCCAGACCGTTTTGCGATCAAATATCCAGAATTTATTATGCATCAAGGCGCCGCGTTGATCGTCTTTGATCTCAATCCCCTCATCTTCTAGCATCTCGAATTGACCATGGCCGGGCTCTTCGTCTGCTTCAAGACCATGCTCATCATCGGTCACCCAGCGGACATCCACACCGCGTTCATGGGCACGGATGAGCGCATCTGCAACGGGGGTGAGATCAAATTCAAAAGAGGCAATATGGATCGATTCTTGAGCAGCATCAATTTTTTTGATGATCTCTTCTTCGATCGTACCTGCATAATTATCGGGGTCGTTCTTATTTTGCCAATCCGCAAAGTAAACTTCCCACCAATCGCTTTGAGCCGCGGTATCAACTTGGGGCACGGGCGTCGGCGGGAGAGCCAAGGGAGTTTCGATCTGTCCGGCTGGCGTAAGCGTAACTACATCTGTAAATAGACCGAGCGGATCATTCCCCGTTATCATGAAGTAGCCCCCCATAATAAGTACAGCTACAAAAAGAAAAAGAATGACTTTTGAATTACCAGATTTCTTGCGTTTTCTTGCCGACATAATTAAGGCTCCTATGTTTTCAACCGGTATGGGGGGGGATTAGCAGAACTTTATTTTTTCTTTTTATTTCCAAAGAGAGAAGAAAAAAATGTTTTTTTGTCTTCTTTCTCATTAGAGCCACCTTCTAGCCACTCTCGTAAGTTCTCTATAAATTCTACGGGTTTTTCTCCTGAAAACTGGCTTGGCGAGGGGAGAGAAATGCCATCACCATAAAGGCCTTGCGCTCGTTTCTCAACCTTTGCCCAAAGTTTTTGCCGCTCTTCTGCTGTTGCTTCTTTCTCATGCTCCAACCAAACACGAATTGCACGCAATAAGCGGCGAGATGCTTTTAATTGTGGGTACATGGCCTTTTCAGCACTCTCATCATCTAAGGTGTGCGTATCTTCAGCAGCACGAGTTGCATGCTTAACGCCCCATCCTTGCAAAATTTTAGCTGTTGATTTGTCTAGGCCACCGATCAATGCTTCATTTTCCAAAACACTTTCAGCGACTTTTTTAATACGATGACTTAAAGCATCCATCACACTCTCCTTAAATTAGACAACGATCCAGAGTAAGGTATTTTACCAAGAAAAAAGAACCACCAAAGCGATGATTCTTTTTCTTAGCTTGCACAATTGAAGATTTGGCCGCTAGTTGATAGAGAAAATTTCAATTATTTAGAATATAGGATCAACTTCTTTTTTTTCTTTCTTTTCGCCAGATCGATAAACAAGCCAACCAACAAGAAGAGCCAAGATAAAGGAAACTACAGCAACCATAGTCCAAATAAAACTATCGCCCTTTCCTTCTTTCTCAAAAAAGACTTCAATTTCTTCTGAGGTAAATAGATTGTCCAATATTTGCCCCTCAATCTCCGGTTGCCCATTCTTGATATTCATGCCAATCCCTTCAAGCACAGCTTTTTCACCCCCATAATCTAAAACAACAGACAGAAGATATTTTCCATCCTCAAAGCGCGCTGATCGGGGTACATAAAAAGTAACCTTATCGCCTGGCAATATTGTGTCGAACTCAAGCGGAATAGTAGTTATTATTCTCTCCGCATTTCTGTCTGTTACCACAAAGAAGCCTTTTGACTGTAAAAAGGTGCTTCCTGTATTTCTAAGATCAACCGAAAAAGTTGTGCCTTGCTCATCTTGTCGATATAAAGCAATGTTTTCAATTTCCAAAGATGAGCTTTGCTCTCCCGGAATATCGATCACAACAGCAACCCCAACTCGGCGTATAACCTCAACATTGAATTGTGCTTCTCCTTCTGTTGTAGTAGCTACAGATTCTATTGCGCTGACCTCGGGAACAGCTTCAACGACTAATCCGGCAACATAATAGCCAGACGATGCATCAGCAGGAATTGCAATTTGAAAAGGGATCAGTCGTTCTTCTCCAGGCGCAAGTGTAAGTTCCGAAAGAGGAAGGGATATCCATGCGTGGGTACCGCGGCTCATCCCATCGCCTTCTTCACCAAATTTCGCAAAATCTGTTCCACCATTTCGGGCTGTTATTCCGTCAGCAGCATAGACTTTCAAAGTAACAGCCTCTCCGCCGTCGTTCAACACTAATGCTTCGTCGTTAAAAACAGAACCAGGTGAAGTTCGAAAAGAGAAATAAGAGTAGGTTTCTGCCTGCCCTTCTAACGCCTTGGTAGGTCTGATCCCAAAGGAAATATTTGCCGAAGACTGTGCTAAAACAGGCAAAATGATCAGGGCTAGCATCAAGATAGTAAGCACAACAACAAAAGATATTTTTTTTAGATAGCTACGAAGATTCGGCATTGTCATTTCTCCATTAATCAAGGACCTACGCTGACTGTAATCGTCAGCGTACTTGTGTAATTTCCGATATAGGTTTCAGCGGGAACGGTCAACCGAATCTCAGGCGTTAGATCATAGATGCCGTCCGAAGTTCCGCTTGCTGCTGAAACAAATTTCAACCCAACTCCGCTAAGAGCAGCAAATGTTGTTTGCGTAGAAGTGGGCAATATCGGATCTCCTGAAACCAATACAATGCTGGAATCTGCAAGGCGAGCTTCAAGATTAGAAACATAAATTACACCACCAACGCCATTCGTGAAATCAGTTGCCGAAATTGTAGCATTCCAACCTCCTGCCTCCCCACTTGCATCCACTTGCCAAGCGCTTGTTGAGCCTAAAATACTTTGATCATAACCGTTTAGAAAAACGTTAGGAAAACTTAGAGCTGATGTTGAAATCGATAAAGCAGAAGAGTGTGTGGTCAACAAGCCCGCAAGAGCCAAAGCTATAAAAACTGCCAACCACACACTCTGTATTCTTTTCATAAACCAACTCTCCGAGGCCTTATGGGCCGGTAGCCGCCGTAACCGTGATCGTAGAAGTATAAGTTCCTGAACCAACATAAGTTTCTGCTGGTACCTCTAATTCAAAATTAGGCGCAATTGCGTATGTTCCCATTCCTGTATCAGTTGCCGCTGACAGGAATTTCAGTGAGCCTGTATCAGGAATGGGACTAAGAGTTGTTACTTGAGAAACAGGCTTTGTGTTACCAGCAGTAACGGTAACATTGGCATCCAGCAATTGAATCTTGAACTCAGAATCTGACTGAGCAATATCAATTGTTTTATCCACGCCATCTGTAAAATCTGTTGCTGCAATAGTCAAGTTCCAGCCAGCGCCAGTGCCACGTGCGTCTGATGCAGACCAGGAATTTGAGCCTGATGCACTAGTCGAAGTCTTATCTGTTCCATCCAATGTCACACCACTTAGTGTTACATCTGCTGCGGTCACAGAGAGTGTCCCTCCCGTGATCGTAACAGTTCCTGTCTCAGCAGCAACCGCAACCGCACTCACTGCCAACAGGATAAAGACCAATCCAAAGGCAATTACTTTCTTCTTCATAATATTACACTCCTTTTCTACAAAGTCACAAAAATATCTTTTTTAAGAACTTTACCAAGTCGCACGAAACAAAAAGCACGAGGTTGAACAGAGTCCAAACCACGTGCTTAGAAATCTTATAATCAACAGGCGGCTTGGCGATCTTGGCTGAAAAATCAGCTTTAGACCCATAGCTTTGCGCCCTCAACTTTCATTGAGTTTGCCTTTATCTATTTATTCACAGTATACGAAAATCTCTCCCCTTTTTTCATTGCAAAGTCATTGTCAAGACTTTACAAAAACCTTACAAGAGAAATCTACGAAAACATCTCTTCGAAATTTTTTTCTTCTCCAAGCGAAATACCTTTCACGCCACGATCGATCCGCCTAAGCAATCCTGTGAGCACATTGCGACTTCCTAATTCAAGAAAAGTTTCTACACCATCTGAGATCATATACTGGATGGTCTCCGTCCAGCGGACACGGGAGGTAAGTTGCGCACTCAAATCAGCTTTAATTTCTTCTAAAGTGGATAGTGGCTTCGCCCCCACGTTACCAACGACTTTTAGGTTTGCTTCCGCTATATCAACATTTGCCAGCGCCTCATCAAAATCACGTTGAATTGCGCTCATCAACGCGGAATGTGGCGCAATACTCACCGCCAATGGAACAGCGCGCCGCGCCCCAGCATCTTTTGCCAAGACAAGCGCACGCTCTAGAGCAGGTTTTGATCCGGAAATAACGATCTGCCCAGGACAATTATCATTTGCAACTTGCACAACCTCGTCTTCATTGCTGGCTTCTGCACAAATACTTTCCAAAGCAGGAATATCTACGCCGAGAATAGCAGCCATGCCACCCGGAGCTATTTCGCCTGCGTGGCGCATCAGTTCGCCACGTTTGCGTACGAGACGCAGACCATCGCTAAAAGAAAGAGAGCCTGCCACAACGAGAGCTGTTAATTCGCCAAGAGAATGTCCACTAACGGAAGCAGGTTCAAATTCAGGAGCGAGCCGAGAGAAAACTCTCCATGCGGCAATGGAGTGAACGAAGAGAGCCGGTTGGGTGTTCGCCGTGTCGTTAAGGGCATCCGCATCATCCCACATAATTTTTGAGAGAGAGAATCCTAGAATTTGGTCGGCTTCATCAAAAGTATCTTGCGCAATGGGATATTTTTCTGCAAGGCTGCGCCCCATGCCAAGAAATTGAGAACCCTGACCGGGAAAAAGAAAAGCTGTTTTTTGTGGATTAAGTTTCATTTTTTTCTCCTATCTGCCCTTAAAACACAAAAGAGCCGTTATAGTCTCGGCTCTTTTGAATAGGTCAGATTATTTAGTTATTGCTGCTAACTTCAACAACTTCTCGACCTCTGTAGAAGCCACATTCTGGGCAAACGGTATGCGGCAAGCGGGCTGCATCACAATTTGAGCAGGTGGTCAGATTACGGGCTTTGAGAGCGTCGTGGGCGCGGCGGCGATCGCGGCGACCTTTAGAGATTTTACGTTTTGGCAACGGGGTCATGCTACTTTCTCCTTAATACAAGAATCGGGCGTTGCCCGATTTATCTTTTCTAAACAAGCGGGGCTGATTATAGTGGTCTTATTTAATGTCGTCAAGAGTGATTTTCATATTTTATTTTGCAGCTTTCATTCACAGAATAAGTTTTTTTGTTGTACAATTCAGGGCATGGAAATCAAAATTGCTGTAGCAAAAATCAAGAAATATGCCGTCTCAGAAAGCGGTGACACCTTTGAGGTCACTGAACGCCCAAATGGTGGGCTTTCGGTTGTCTTGGCAGATGGGCAAACATCTGGACGAGGTGCAAAAGCCATCTCTATGATGGTCGTTCGTAGGGTGATTGGGTTACTTGCTGAAGGCGTGCGAGATGGGGCTGCTGCGCGTGCCGCATCAGACTATTTGTACACGGAGAAAAAGGGCAAAGTTTCTTCCACGCTCAATATTGCTTCTATTGACCTGAAAACAAAAACCGTAGTGCTCTCACGCAATAACCCCGCGCCTACTTATATTTGTCATGGCGACCATTTAGATGTGCTAAAAACTGACAGTTCGCCCATTGGCATTGCGCGCAATATTCGCCCTTCGATCAGTGAAATCGCTTTAGAGCCTGGCTTAACCATTGTTATTTACACAGATGGTCTTACGCATGCAGGCAAACGCACAGGGCAAGCGATGGATATTAGCTCCGCTATTCAGGCGATGCTCGACGATCAAGAAAATCCTTCTCCACAAGAAATTGCCGACTCCTTACTCGCGCACGCTGTACGACTAGACGATAACCGTCCAGTCGATGATATTAGCGTGGTTGTTATGCGTGTTACTTCCGAAGAAGGAGATAACGTACGAAGAATGAGCGTAGAGGTACCTCTCGGGGCTGTATAAAGCAAATGAAAAAGAGACAAAGAAGGTGGCAAGCATCGTGGCGTGATACAAAGCTCTTATTAAGAGAGTTTCGTACACCCCTAATTATTTTTGTCGCAACAATGTTAGGCGGCGGCGCACTCTATCAAAGAATAGCCTTGAGCGCCGGCGAACCATTACACGACTATTCAGAAGCCGTCTATTTGATACTAACACTTTCTTTTCTGCAACCTAGCGGGGACTTTCCGACACACCCTCTTCTAGAAGCATTTTATTTCATCATGCCGCTCATTGGGCTTGGCATTCTCGCACAGGGTCTTGCTGACTTTGGCATCATGCTTTTTAATAAAAACGCAAGAAATAAGGAATGGGAAATGGCTATTGCATCTACATTTGAAAACCACACGATCTTAGTTGGCTTAGGCCATCTTGGCTTTCGCGTTACAGAACACCTAAACAATCTTGGCAAGAAAATTGCAGTGATTGAACTTGACCCAAAAGACCACCTCATTGATGCTGTTAAAGAGATGGGTATTCCTGTTATACAAGATGACGCATCTTTACAATCGACATTGGAAAAAGCAGGGATATACAAAGCTGACACGGTCACCCTTTGTATACAGGCAGATTCTCTTAATCTCCAAATTGCAGTCAAGGCACGCAGCCTTAATCCCAAGATTAATGTTGTTTTACGTATCTTCGATGACGAATTTGCTAAGTCAATCAGCACTCAATTTGGTTTTAATGCATTCAGTGCTACCAGCATCTCTGCGCCAGCCTTTGCAGCTGCATCAGCAGGCATAGAAATTACACGCCCGATCACAGTAGAAGGCGAAGCACTGAGCTTGGCAAAAATGCGTGTCGAAAAGGGTTCAAAACTAATACAAATATCTGTTGCGAAAATAGAAAATGATTATGACGTAAGCGTAGTTCTCCTTCGACGCAACATAGATTTAGACATGCACCCTGCTGGCATCCGCATCTTACGCAAAGGCGATATCATTGCCATTCTTGGTAACCCGGACAGAATCAGCCAGGTTGTCCACGCTAATCACTAACACTATGCAATCACCCATTCCCCATAAAAAATACAATGAGGGCACGCCCCTCCTCTTCGCGCACGCCAACGGCTATCCACCCGATTGCTACACTCCCCTCTTTGATCTGCTCAATGGCTATCAAATTAATGCTATCCGTCAACGCCCTTTGTGGGATGAATCTCAGCCAAAGGAAATAAAAGATTGGCATCCCCTCAGTGACGATCTGCTCCGCTTCATGGACGAGCAAAAAACGGATAAGCCCATTGCCATTGGGCATTCAATGGGCGGGATAGCGATCCTGAGGGCTGCGCTGCGTGAACCCGAACGCTTCTCTCGCGTAATCCTTCTTGACCCGGTCTTGTTTCCGCCATATATCATTCGATTCTCTAATGTTATTCGTGCGCTAAATCTTGCACGCAAGTTGCATCCCCTTGTCCCCGCCGCACAAAAACGACGACGTGTATTCAAGAGCCGCGAATTAATTCTACGCGGATACCGAAACAAAGTCATCTTCAAATATTTTAGCGATGAAGCCCTTGAAGCCTATGTTAACGGGATTACCTGTCCGCTTGGCGATGGTAGCTATCAGCTCTGCTACTCAGCAGACTGGGAAGTGCAAATTTACGTGACCGGCGTTTGGCGGGATATGGAATTATGGCGAGAATTGCCTAATTTAAAACCTCCCCTGCTCATCATCCGGGGAGCAGATACGGACACTTTCCACGAAAGCGCAGGAAAATTAGTTAAGAAAAAGCTCCCCAGCGCGAAAGTTGTCACCATCCCAAAGAGCACGCATCTCGTTCCGTTGGAGCAACCGAAAATGGTTGCGAAAGAAATCGAAAAGTTCTTAGGTGGTTGAGTAGCTCGAAGCATAGTGGAGAGCATATAGAAACCACATCCGATTTCGATACGGCGAAAGACATCGCCTACTCAATCTCCTGATTGAAAAAGGAAAATACCCATGCGAAAAACAAAAACATTCTCTTCCGCCGAATTAATGATCGTCAACTCAGCCCGTATGTTACGCGACGGCGACGTTGTCTTTGTTGGTGTTGGGCAGCCCAATCTTGCCTGTAATCTCGCCAAACGGACACATGCCCCAAACCTGACAATGATCTACGAAGCCGGGGTGATCGGCGCGGACCCTGCCCGTTTACCGCTCTCGATCGGTGATCCAACTTTGGTCAGCGGCGCGCTCTCGATTTGTTCGATGTATGATATTTTCGCCAATTATCTCCAGCGCGGCAATGTGGACGTAGGCTTCCTCGGCGGCGCACAAATTGACCGATTTGGTAATATCAACGCGACCATTGTCGGTGACGATTATGAGCACCCCAAAGTGCGCCTGCCTGGCTCCGGCGGCGCAGAACTGATCTCTGCCTGGGCAAATCGCTGCTATATTATGACCCCGCACCAAAAACGCCGCTTCCCTGAAAAAGTAGATTTTATGACTTCAGCAGGTTTCTTGAACGGACGCGCGGAACGAGAAGCATCTGGCGTACGCGGTGGTGGGCCGCTCGCTATTATCACCGACATCGGCTTCATGGAACCCGATGAAAAGGGCGAATTGACCTTAACTGCTCTGCATCCGGAGCGAAAAGCTGAAGAAGCTATCGAAAATACTGGCTGGGATTTGCAAATCGCAGAAGAGCTGAAAGTTACTGAGCCACCCAGCGATGAAGAACTTCGTATTTTGTATGAAGAGCTTGACCCAGATGGGTTATATTTAAAGAGAGCATAAAAAGAGAAAAAGAACACGAATGGCTACTCCAGCCATTCAACAAAAACAAGCAACTCTTATCTTCCAACCTCGTATATCACTTAAAGAAATTTACAAAAGGACAATTCCATGCAAATTCCAACTACCATTTTCATAATCGGAGCAATCGCAGTTGTTGTAATTCTGGGGATTATTGTTGCGCTAATCACTCAATCTCGTCGTGTCAATTTAACCAAACCCAATACGTCAGAAGAAAAACCGGAATGGATGAGAGCCACTCCGCCAAAAGAGACAATGGCAGCTACTCTTGCCGATGGCGAAGGTATTACGCTATTCAACCACGATGAAGGTGAACGCCTGGCATCTCCTTTTGCCGAGCAAATTGAAGACATCCTTCAGGCGCTACTTAAGAATGATCCGCAATTAAGTTCCTTGAAAGTCGATCTTGGAACAAGCGACTCTGGCACATTGGAATTCTGGGTTAATGGGAAAAAACACGACCGGATTGAAGATATCCCCAATAAAGCTTTGCGCGATGCGATTCTGCAAGCCGTCAAAAAGTGGGAAAAGAACTAATAACTTTCTTTTGTGCTGAAAACATGACTGAGAACTGCCTGACTACCCTACACTCTGGACGCACGGCTGAAGAAGCCGTATTAAATACCGGCTGGGGTTTGAAGCGGGCGTAAATGCAGTTCTACCCGCGTTCTTGCGGCATATCACCTAATCAGCCAATAGATAAGTTTGAAAGGAAAATTAATGAACATACAAGAAATAGCAGCCTTTGCCAATGAAGGAATAGGTGGGAATCCTGCTGGCGTTGTGATTTGCGATGAAATGCCAAAAAAAGAAATAATGCTAAACCTTGCCAACCAAGTGGGATATTCAGAAACAGCATTTTTGAAGCCATATAGAGATGGGTGGAAAATTCGTTACTTCTCTCCTGAGATAGAAATTCCCTTTTGTGGACATGCCACAATAGCTAGTGGAGCCGCATTAGGAGACCGCTTCGGGGAAGGTGCGTATAAGCTATTTTTGAATAACGATGAAATAAGCGTGGATGTTAGAAAATCTGAAAATGGTAGGTACGTGGCAGCCTTATATTCCCCTAAAACATGGTCAAGGGTAGCGCCGCAGAAGTATGTCGAAAAAATACTGAAAGAATTCAAACTCACTGTAACAGAACTTGATCCAAACTTTCCAATTCGGTTTGCCTTTGCTGGCGCAAAACATCTTCTCATTGTCTTGAAAGGCCGCAAAACGCTTGCAGAGATGAATTATCATTTCAAAAACACCAAGTCTTTGATGTTACAGGAAGACCTAGCTACAATAAGCTTGCTGTGGAATGAGTCGGGCAGAGTATTTCATTCTCGTAATGCTTTCGCATCTGGCGGTGTAGTTGAAGATCCTGCGACAGGTGCAGCAGCGGCAGCCCTCGCAGGCTACTTGCGAGATATAGACTGGCAGGGAAGCAGGAAATTTGAGGTTATTCAGGGGGAAGATATGGGGTATCCATCCCGCCTTTTTGTAGAATACACATCTGAGCTTGGGGCAAGCGTAAAAGTAGCCGGGGAAACTCGCTATATTGTTGAAAATAATAGCTGAAGAAACTTTTGCTGATTTCGGTTTGTATTTATGAATTTACTGATTGGAGAATGAGATGATAACACTCGATGAAAAATTCAAAGCACTTGAAGCAGACAACGCTCCCGGTCAGGAGATTCGACAGGGTACAGACAATCTCGATGCTATTATGCGCGGCGAAAAAACGAGCGGAATTCCCGTTGACTTTTCTCATGGGGATGTAGATGCCTTCCCGCCAACACCCGGCTCATCAGAATCGTGGAAGAATGCTTTTGAAATAGGAGGGCAGCAAGCATATACTGAGTATCGCGGTGCGGCTCAGATCCGCGAGGGTCTTGCTAAACGTCTTGGCACCTATACAGGCAAAGCCATTTCTGCAGATAAAGAATTGATCATAACGCCCGGAACGCAAGGAGCACTCTTTTTGGCACTCGGCGCAACAGTTACAACAGGGACGAAGGTTGCTGTAGCTGAACCTGACTATTTTGCCAACCGCAAACTCGTTAAATTCTTCGGCGGTGAAGTCGTCCCCATTCCTCTGCTCTATCAGGGGCTTCCATCTGAAAACGGACCCAATCTTAATCGGCTTGAAAGCGCATTTAAAAGCGGTACGAAAGTCTTTGTCTTTTCAACGCCGAATAACCCAACGGGACTGGTGTATTCAAAAAACGCGATCACCGAGATTTCAGTGCTCGCAGCAAAATATCATGTGACTGTGATCGTCGATCAACTATACTCGCGGATGCTATATAGCGGCGAGGTTTATACACATTTTCGCACCTGTGATACGCAGCCAGAAAAGCTTATTACGATCATGGGGCCATCAAAAACAGAATCCCTGAGTGGCTTCCGCCTAGGAACTGCGTTCGGCACATCCAGCTTGATCGACCGAATGGAACAACTTCAGGCGATTGTTTCTCTACGAGCAGCCGGATACAATCAGGCAGCGCTTGATACTTGGTTTCAAGAGCCTTCTGGCTGGATCGAAAAACGTATTCATGAACATGAAGCGATACGAGACGATTTGCTGAAAATTTTCAGAGTAGCCGCTTTCCTAACTGCAACGCCGCAAGCTGGGAGCTATCTTTTCCCACAAATACCGCCTCTTGATGTCGATCTACACACATTTGTACGCCTGCTTCGTCATCAGGCAGGCGTGACAGTCACTCCCGGAACGGAATTTGCGCCCGATTCAGGTGATAGCATCCGGCTAAACTTTTCGCAGGATCACGCTACGGCGGTCACGGCTGCAGAGCGGATCGTCGAGATGGTGGAAATTTACCGCAAATGAGCTGCGATATTGAAAAACCGATCCCACAAGAGAAGTATTTGCCTACAGCTCGACACGCAGACCTATATTTGAAAAGAAAACGACTGAGCAACCTCCGCATCTCACAGAACGTATATCAGCGTAGAAAAATCTATCAAAGGAGAAAATAATGACTACAGAAGAACAACGCCCCCCATTACGCCGCTCACGACGGAATCGTGTTCTAGCTGGTGTTTGTGGCGGTCTCGCAGAATTCTACGGCATCAGTGCCTCCTGGTTCCGTCTCGCCTTCGTGATCGCGACATTGCCCGGCGGCGTTCCTGGTATTGCAGCTTATCTAATATTCTGGTTCATCGTCCCTAAAGCCAATGCCTAAGCGCCCTATTCTTGAAAACATCTTTCTTTCACCTGACGCCATCCGGCTACGAGCTGGGTGGCGTCTTGCTGGGCACACACTCCTATTTCTCGCCTTTTTGATTTTTGCCAGTCTACCATTCATTATCCTGTTTTTCATGGATATCGAAATCTCAGACACTTTACTTTTGGCTGTAAATCATATCGCCCAGTTTATCGCTACCATTTTGTCTATTTTCATAGCACGTCGCTTTTTAGACCAACGCAGCTTTACCAGCCTCGGTCTCAAACTTGATAAAAAGATGTGGATCGACCTATTCGTAGGCATTGTCATCACCTTTATCCAGATGGGATTCATCTACATCATCATGTATGCGTTGGGATGGATCAGCTTCGAGGGTTTTGCCTGGGAATTTGAATCCGCGTCGTCCGTGACCCTAAACTTGCTCGGCATTTTCGGCGTTTTCATCCTCGTCGGCTGGAACGAGGAACTACTCAGCCGCGGATACCACCTCCAAAATCTTGCAGACGGGATTAATCTGACTTGGGGCGTGATCATTTCATCCTCCGTTTTCGCGATTTTGCATATTGGCAACCCCGGCGCAACCTGGATCAGCACTCTCGGCCTCTTTCTTGCCGGAGTCTTCCTTGCCTATGGGTATATCCGTACGAAACAACTTTGGCTACCGATCGGCTTGCATATCGGCTGGAATTTTTTCGAGGGAGTCGTTTTCGGCTTCCCCGTCAGCGGCTTGAATATATTTACTCTAACACGTATCAATATTCACGGCCCCGAACTCATCACAGGCGGCGCTTTTGGTCCCGAAGCGGGGCTAATCGTTATTCCAGCGCTGGTTTTCGGAATGGCTTTGATTTACACATATTCGAATGTAGGTCACGCTAGAAGCGTGACACCCCAGCCATAAAAGTCACGTTGAAAACGTGATCTACAGCTATGCCCTTCCTCGCTACCCTCCCCATCATCATTATCCTCATCCTCATGGTTGGCTACCGCTGGGGCGCAGCACGAGCTGGCGCAGCGGGATATATATCTGCATTTATCATCGCAATCGCTTTTTTTGGTGCAAGCACCAAGGTGTTGGCTTATGCGCACACAAAAGCGATCCTGCTTAGTTTTGATGTCCTCTACATTATCTGGACAGCTTATTTGCTTTATCGAGTCTCTGATGAAGCGGGAGCGATTGAAATAATTGGCGAAGCATTGCGACAGCTGACAAGTGACAAAGGGATGCAGGCGATCCTGATCGGCTGGGTTTTCGCATCCTTTTTGCAAGGGACAGGCGGATTCGGTGTACCAGTGGCAATAACAGCGCCCCTGCTCATCGGGCTGGGATTCTCGCCCCTCGCCGCAGTCGTCATCCCCACTATTGGACATGGCTGGGCGGTCACTTTTGGCTCATTAGGCTCGTCCTTTAATGCGTTGATCTCTGCAACAAATCTTGACGCGGGCTATCTTGCTCCTTCTTCGGCATTATTTTTAGGTTTAGCGGCTTTGCCCACAGGCTTGATGGTTGTCCACGCGGCAAATGGATGGAGTGCGGTAAAACGCCTCGTCGCGAAGGTGCTAATCATCGGCACGGTGATGGGCGGAACACAATATTTTGTGGCCGTAAACTTGGGATTATGGAATATAGGCTCTTTCGCTGGCGGGGTGGCAGGATTAGTTGTGGGTGTAGCCATTGCCTATTGGAGCGAGGCAAGCCAAAAACACACTCGTCGCTCCGCTCCGAGTACAGGTGGAAAGATAATCGATGCGAAGCGGCTTTTTATCGCCCTTTCTGCTTATCTCATCCTGATCCTTTTTACAGTTGGGATTTTGCTCGCGCCTCCACTTTTTGTTCCAGAGATCAAGAAAACACTGGGGGAATTTGCCATTCAATTATCCTTCCCTGAAACAATCACATCCGCAGGCTATATTTCCCCTGCGGGGGCGAATAAGGCCATCCCGATCTTCACCCACACGGGCGCGATTTTGCTCTATTCCTCAGCGGCGGCTTTCGTGATTTATAAACGTGCCGGGCTTTACACAAAAAATGCGGGGAAGAAAATCTTGAGCCAAACAGCGCGCAAGATGGTGACATCCAGTCTGAGCATCGTGCTGATGGTCGCGATGGCGATGGTGATGCAACAATCGGGAATGACGGAAGCCTTGGCGCAAGGATTAGCGAATGCCGTTGGCGTGGCCTTCCCCTTCTTCGCAGCGTGGATCGGCGCGCTCGGCGCTTTTATGACCGGCTCAAACACCAACTCAAACGTGCTTTTTGCAGCCCTCCAAATGCGTACATCAGAGTTGCTGGCTTATAGCGTACCGATCATTTTAGCGGCGCAAACAGCTGGAGCATCTGTGGGCTCTGTTCTTGCTCCAGCAAAACTGATCGTTGGCGCAAGCACCGCAGGCATGGAGGGTAAAGAAGGCATCGCATTACGTGCGGTAATTGGCTACGGCGGGGGATTAATACTTTTCATCAGCTTATTGACCGTTTTAGCAGTCATCTTTCAATAAAGACCATTCAACCTAATAACCTGAGTATCGGATAAGGGTTTTCCTTGAGCTTGAAACGGAAATAGCCACCGATCACACTGATTTTTACGGACTTTTTTGAGTTTTTCTGTGAAATCCGTGAAATCTGTGGCAGAAAACATCAAGAACGACTTATCCATAACTCAGGTTAATATTTATGTCATTTTGTTTATTCGTGAATTTCACGATTAAGCGGTACACTTACGCCATGCTCCACAGCAAACTCTCCCGCTACACGCTTGCCTTCGGGATCATCGTCATCGCATCCTTTGCGCTCTATCCCGCCGCACAAGGGGAGAAAAGCCTCCTCATCTGGTTACTGCTTGCACTCATCGTTTCTGCTGCAACCCTCACAATCAAAGAAAAATGACTCCTGTCCGCGCTATTTTTTTTGACCTCGGCAAAACCCTCATCTACCCAAAAGATTCCTGGCAATCTAGTTTTTTGCGCGCAAATAAATCTCTTGCGCAGGCGCTTGCTGCACAAGAGATCGCCATTGACACACGCTCCTTCCCTTATGAATTCGCCGAATGCTTAAATCAATACTATGTGGATAGAGAAACAACCCTCCGCGAAACAACAACTTTCAGGATGCTTCAACAACTCGTTGCCGAAAAAGGATTCCCAGACGCTCCTGTCTCAAAGTTGCGCATTGCATTGGACGCGTTTTACGCAACCACACAGCAAAACTGGCTACTCGAAAACGATGCGCACGCCGCCCTCCGCGCTTTAAAATTAAACGATTATAAACTTGCCCTCATCTCCAACGCCGGCGACGATGCAGATGTGCAAACGCTGATCGACAAAAACAGCCTACGCCCTTATTTTAGTTTTATCCGCACCTCAGCAGCATCAGGTTTCCGAAAACCTCATCGTCATATATTCGAAGAAGCACTCAACGAACTAGGTCTATTCCCCCAGCAATGCGCAATGGTCGGCGATACACTTGATGCAGATATCAAAGGCGCGAACGCACTTGGCATCTACAGCATCTGGATCAATCGCCGTGTCAACCAGAACACAAAAACGCTCATTGACATTCGCCCAAAAGCTGTCATTCAAGAGTTGATTCAGCTTCCCAAGCTTTTGCTCCAAATTCCCTAATCCCTCTTCCTCAATGCCTGGTCTATACCCTCAATGACCTCATCAAAGAAAGCACTTCCCTACATCGCGCTCCTTATCGCCATCCTCTCTATGGGTACATCTGCGATCTTCGTCCGTTGGGCAGATGCACCGGGTCCTATCACTGCTTTTTATCGCGTATTTCTCGCCACAGTGATCCTAACTCCCTTCTTTCTCCAACGCTGCCTTAAGGAATGCAATCTAAGCAAACGCATTCTCATTATGCCCCTCCTTGGGGGTCTCTTTACTGCCTTCGACCTCGCTCTCTGGAACACATCCCTTTTCTACACAACAGCCGGGAACGCGACATTACTCGTTAACACAAATCCGCTTTGGGTTGCTCTGGGCGCATGGCTCATATTTCGAGAAAAACTCAGCAAAGACTTCTGGATCGGTCTTGCTATCGCTCTACTTGGCGCTGCTCTCATCGTCGGAGGAGATTTTCTCGTCCACACACGGCTTGGAATCGGTGATCTGATCGCAATCTCCGCAGGCCTTTTTTATGCGGGTTATTTCCTCGTTACACAACGCGGCAGAGCAGATTTTCATCCCATTACTTATATTTGGATCATCGGCTTAAGTGCGAGTATCGGATTAGCCCTGATCAATCTTGTGCTCGGGAATCCCTTTATCGGCTACACATCTCAAACCTGGAGTATTTTCTGGACGACAGCCCTCGTCTCTCAGGTGATCGGCTATGTTGCTGTATCCTATGCTCTAGGGCATCTCCCCGCTTCAGTGGTTGCCCCGACAATGATCGGCCAACCCATTATGACCACCCTTTTTGCCATTCCACTTTTGGGAGAAATCCCCCTCCCCATGCAGATCATTGGCGGTCTCACCGCGCTGGTTGGCATCTTTCTTGTGAATCGTGCCTATCAAAAAGGAAAAGAAGGCGCATGAAAAAACAGCTATTCTCCTATAAGAACAATCAACTCCATATCGAAAGTATTCCGCTGGAAAAACTGGCAAATAATTTTGGCACACCTCTCTATGCCTACAGCTATAAAGCTCTCAAGGAAAACTTCCTCGCCTATCAAAATGCGCTTGAAGAACGGCCGCATCTGATCTGTTATGCCGTCAAAGCAAATGGAAATCTTGCTATTATAAATGCCCTTGCTAAACTTGGTGCGGGTTTCGACATCGTTTCGCAAGGTGAATTAGAGCGTGTGCTCGCTGCGGGTGGGGATCCGAAAAAAGTTATTTTTTCCGGGGTTGGCAAAACTCAAGCCGAAATGCAGAGAGCGCTCCGTGTTGGCATCCACAGCTTCAATATCGAGTCCGAAGCGGAACTGGATATGCTCAACAAGACCACGCTCGAGATGAGTATCCAGACAAATATCTCCTTCCGCGTTAATCCGGATGTTGATCCAAAAACCCATCCCTACATTGCCACGGGGCTAAAAGAGACCAAGTTTGGCGTATCTGTTAAAAAAGCAAAATCGCTTTATAGACGCGCAGCCAAAATGGCACAACTGCACATCCACGGCGTAGATTGCCACATCGGCTCGCAGATCACGACCATCGAGCCTTTTCTCGAGGCACTGGATCGCTTGCTCCATTTAATTGATGAACTTGCTGAAGAGGGGATCATCATCAAAACATTGGATATGGGCGGTGGATTGGGCATTGATTACACAGAAGAAGGAATATCCTCCCCCACGACATATATGACAGCTCTGCTCGAGCGCGTCAGCGGACGTGATTTGAGCTTGGTCGTTGAACCCGGCCGTTCGATCGTGGGAGATACAGGCTTGCTACTGACACGCATCATCTCCATCAAGGAAACTGAAGACAAAAAATTCGCCGTCATTGACGCCGCCATGAACGATCTACATCGTCCCGCTCTCTATCAGGCCTGGCATAGTATCTTGCCCCTCACCCAGCACAGCGCAGGAGAGAGCAAAACTTACGATATTGCCGGTCCCGTTTGCGAAAGTAGCGATTTTCTTGGCAAAGAACGTGAGCTAAATATCCAGGCAGGCGATTTACTTGCCATCATGGATGCGGGAGCCTATGGTTTTTCGATGGCGTCTAATTACAACGCCCGCCCCCGCCCAGCCGAAGTGATGGTGCGTGGAGAAGAAGCGAAAATAATTCGAGCACGAGAAAGCTATGAAGATTTGATGCGCGGCGAGGCAAAATTCGATTAAAATTGACTAGCTCTCTTTTTTTTCTTATACTTGACCTACATTAACGCGCAATAAGGAGAAGGACATGAATAATTTGGATGCTATCCTTGAAGTTGCAATTGGCTTGGTTCTCACTTGGCTCATCTTAAGTGTCGCCACAGTGGAAGTGCAAGATATAATCACTAAATGGCTTGGACGCCGCGCGAAATTTCTCGAGCAGTCCATTCTCGAAATGTTTCAATATGACCAAAGCTATGTTGAGCTATTTTACGATCAGCCCGTTATTCAGGCTCTTTATCCCAGAAATCGCAAAGGTAAGATCAAGAAGAATATTTTCGGGCAAGAGATCAAGCCGGGTTATATCCCTAATGATGCCTTTGCAGAAGCAGCCCTCGAAATGTTTATTAACCTGGGTACTGAGCAAGATCAGCTAGGGCAAGCGACAGCATCCATTGAGCGCTGCCTGGAAGAGGTCGATAAACTAAAGGATCAAAACGAAAAACTTTGGTATTTTGTGCAACGCATTCTCCCCAATTTTGACGGAAAAGAAGCCGTAGAAAAAATTAATAAAACACATAAAAAAGCCGTTGAGTTTAAGGTAAATGCCGAAAACTGGTTCGACGCAAGCATGCAACGGGCAAGTTACTTTTATAAAGTAAATGCAAAAAACTGGGCTTTCTTCATCGGTTTTGCCTTGGCAGCAATTTTTAATGTGGATTCGCTTCAGATCACCAATCAGCTTTGGCGGGAGCCAACGCTGCGTCAATCGCTGATAGCCCAAGCGCAAGTTGCTGACGAAAACACAGGGCCAGACACCGTTGCTGAACTCGAAGAATACTATACAGACCTAAAGCTGCCTGTTGGCTGGGAAGTAGGGCAAGCAGCCAGCATCTCATTGCAAGGCTGGCTTACTAAATTATTCGGTTTCCTCATCAGTGGTTTGGCAGCCATGCAAGGCGCACCTTTCTGGTTTGAGTTCCTCAAAAAGCTGCTTAAATTCAAGGGAGGCTCGAAAGCAGAAAGCGAGTCACCCCCGCCGCCATCTGCTCCACCACCAGCCTCTACTGAAATTGAAGCTGTCGGCTAAAAGACCTAAAAGAGGGTTGCAGTAATTGCAACCCTCTTTTGATACCCAGTATAATAAATGCTATGACAGATCTATTTGACCACAAGATGCAAGAAAATCTCAAAAAAGAAGCCCCTCTGGCCGCGCGTATGCGCCCTCGCACGCTTGATGATTATGTCGGGCAAGAGCATATCGTTGGCGAGGGGAAATTGCTGCGGCGCGCCATTGAAGCCGATCGGCTTTTCTCCTCAATTCTACTTTGGGGACCTCCGGGCACGGGGAAAACCACGCTCGCGCAGATCATCGCAAACCAAACAGAATCTCACTTTGAAACCCTCTCCGCTGTTTTGGATGGCAAACCTCGCCTACGGGAGGTAATCCACGAGGCATTGGAACGACGCAAATTATATAATAAGGGCACAATTCTCTTCGTGGACGAGGTACATCGCTGGAATAAAGCTCAACAAGATGCGCTTTTGCCCCACGTTGAGAATGGGACAATTAGATTGATCGGCGCAACAACGGAGAATCCTTTCTTCGAGGTGATCGGTGCCCTTGTCTCGCGCTCCCGTGTTTTTCAGTTGCGAGGCCTCAACCAGCGTGAGTGCGGCATTTTGCTGGATCGCGCTCTAAGCGACGAGAAACAGGGATTTGGCTCGAGACGAATTAACCTTCACGAAGCAGCACGCAAGCACCTCGTCGAGTTCGCTACCGGAGATGCTCGAAATGCCTTAAATGCTCTCGAGCTGGCAGTCGAATCTACCAAAGCAGATGCAGACGGGATCATCCAAATCACCCTTGAAGTAGCGCAAGAATCCATCCAGCGACGAGCGGTGCTCTATGACAAAGACGGCGATTCGCATTACGATACAGTTTCGGCTTTTATCAAATCGGTGCGCGGCTCAGACCCCGATGCTGCGCTTTATTGGCTGGCAAAGATGATCTATGCCGGTGAAGACCCGCGCTTTATTGTGCGGCGTTTGCTAATTTTGGCTGGCGAAGATATTGGCTTGGCAGACCCAATGGGATTGGTTGTAGCAAATGCTGCGGCGCAGGCTTTTGAGTTTGTCGGCATGCCCGAGGGGATTTACTCTATCGTAGAGGCAACGCTTTATTTGGCGACTGCGCCAAAATCCAATAGCACGGGGGCGTATTTTAAGGCATTGAAGAGACTCGAAGATCAGGGGCAAATTTCTGTGCCAAATCATCTCAAAGATAATAATCGTGATGCCGAGGCACTGGGACATGGCAAAGGATATCTTTACCCCCACGAGGGAGATGGGCATTTTACGCCACAGCAATATCTGCCCAAACGCCTATTAGGAACCTATTTTTACGCGCCATCAAGCGAGGGCTATGAAGCAGAAGTCGCCGCACGGTTGGAGGCTTGGCGCGAGGCACAGCGTAAAGCCTTGGGGATTGAAGAAGTTGAGTTTGCACCTGAATTGAGTGAAGAGAAGATCAAGGGGATGAAACGAAGTATCAAATAAAGCTTATTCTACTTCTTGCCCACCCGATGAAAATGAAAAGAAATAATGTGGGTTTGCTATACAAAACATAAATATGAATAAACAATTGGAAGATTTTGTAAATAAAACACTAATACCCATTGAAAGAAACCAAGTAAATGATGGTTTTTTCTATGTTTCTCTTGAAGGCTCCTATAATTATCCCCCAAGAGAAGTGGTAATGATCAAAAAACGGGATCGTGATTTCAATGTAGAATGGTCTCTTCCAAATAATGAAAATCCAGGGGATTGGTGCTCTTATCAAGGCAAGTTAGGGAAAGGATATCGGAGTAGAAAAATTACTCTAGAATCACTTGCCAGCTTATTATTTCACGATGGCCTTAGGGAAAAATTATATATTGCTGAACATGAAGGTCAAGCTGAAACATTACAATTCATTCAATCAGTTTCTATCGCCGACTACATTTTTAACGATCCACCAGAATACTTTACTCATATATATGAAAATCTTCCAAGAAGCTTAAATGTTGAAAAAGCTCGACTTATACGCGATGTGTCAGCGTGGAATGTAGATACCGCATGGAATTTCGCCAACACATTCACAGAAAAAATGTTGCAGGAAACTCTTTTCCATTCCCAACGTCAGGGCTATGTCATTCCAGAGATTTACTTTGATGCCTTTGAATTAGCTCAAAAATGTAAATTATGGTACTGCACAGAACATAAAGCTAACGAAGAACGAGGGATGAACCCCTTAAGCGATAGAAAGACATATAACCTTCAAGAGTCGATAAAAGAGATAGTCATAAACGATGTAAACTCTCACCTTATCGGTGAAGCAGTGATAGCGTGCATGGCTTCTTATCCTAGCAATATATGGAAAGCAGCTCAAAGGGTTAGGGGACAATATGCAAAAAATAGAATTCAGCAATTGGAAAACGAAAGTGATTTCCTGAAACAAATTGATGATTTTAATTTTCGTCAAAGAGTGTTACAAGCTTTTGGAAAACAAGAATTAGACCAGCAAACACAATATCTAATTAAGGCATTAAATAAGTAGACAAGATAGAAGAAGATGATGCAACTATAGAAGTCAAATAAAAAAAGCACTGAGGGTTTTATAACCTCTTGAATTCTTTAGAACTATCTACTCACTACAAAGAAGTCGTCTCCAGATATTAACCACAATTGCACAAAGTCGCCACACTGTTGGTGGTGATATAAGCAATCCTCTATAGTAAAACTGATAGCTAGGCAACTCCGCAAAAGCCTCCATTCTTTCCAGAAATGGAGGCTTTTGCGATAAATTTAAATCGTTTTTTTTGATGATCTAATGTGCTGGAGAATCTGTTTTTTTACTCAGGATTCATGCTGGTATAGAGCGCAATGTGGTTACCCGTAGGGTCTTCAAAGACACCAAACCAACCCGTATTTGGTATTTCCGTTTTGGGAGCAATGAGCCTGCCTCCCAGAGCCTCAGCTTTTTTCAGATCAGTATCAATATCTGCGCTATCAACGTAAATCACTACTTTCCCCACAGGGTTATCCGCACTGACTTCGCTAAAACCACCGCCTGGCCCCTCGGCTGGCTCGAACATGGTGTAATTCATTTCTGAAAAAGATTCAATTTTCCAGCCAAAGAGGTCGGCATAGAATTTCCCCGATTCTGATGCATCACTAGTGGGAATTTCAATATGGACAATATTTCTTTTAGACATATTCACTCCTTTTAGGTAGATTTACATTATAGAACATTCGAGCTACTTAAGCAAGGTGTAAAAAAATATGAAAATCAGAAAATTTCACTTCCTTGACTCATCTCTTTTTTTTTGCTATACTATTTTTAGTCTATCCTAAATTTAATTTTAGCCATGAAAGAAAACTTAACGCGCGCCACCAAAGATTATCTCAAAGCCATCTACACGCTCAGCGTCAATGGTCTTCCCGCATCTACGAACGATCTCGCTAAGCGTCTCAATATTGCGGCAGCTTCGGTTACGGGGATGCTAAAACGCCTTGCGCAGACAACGCCCCCCTTGGTGAATTATCGTAAACATCGTGGCGTGACTCTCACATCTGCGGGTGAACGAGCGGCTCTCGAGATTATTCGCCATCACCGTTTGCTGGAAACTTATCTGCACGAATCGCTTGGATTCTCATGGGATGAAGTTCACGAGGAAGCAGAGCGATTGGAACATGCCATCTCTGAAAAATTTGAAGCGCGGATAGACAAAATCCTTGGGCATCCCACACATGATCCACACGGCGAGCCAATCCCGGATTTGAACCTGGTCATGCCCCAAGAGGCATCTACACGGCTCTCAACGCTGCGTCCGCCACAGGAGGCGACCATAGAGCGGGTCGATGCCGAAGATGGGAGTCTCCTCCGCTATTTGCAGGAGAAAAGCCTGGTCCCCGGTAGCAAGCTAAAAATACGAGCGCATTCTCCATTCGATGGAAATCTTACGCTTGAGATCAATGGCAAAAAGATGATTTTAGGCCCAGCAATCACACATCATATTTTTATTGAAGAAAATTAAACGAGGTAATTTATGTACGATCCCCTGTTTGCTTTACTTGCGGCGGTTATTCTAACTGCTATCGGCGTTCTATTTTTTTCACCTGAACGTGGACTCTTTTGGAAATGGCAACGCACCCGTCAGATGACAGAACGCGTGTTGCGTGAAGACGCACTTAAACATATTTATCATTGCGAAAACCATAATGAAGTGGCTTCTATCGAAAGCTTAGCTGGCGCCTTGAGTATCACTACAAACCAAGCGGCTGAAGTCGTGAAATCATTGCAGCTTCTGGAATTGCTCAAGACTGAAGGTGCAAAATTTCGGCTTCTTGCAGACGGACGAGACTATGCTTTGCAAGTTATTCGTGCCCATAGACTCTACGAACGCTATCTTGCTGATGAAACAGGCTACGATGAAGTTGATTGGCATCAAAAAGCACATGAACACGAACATCATCTCAGCCCCGAAGATATTGAGGCTTTGGCTGCTCGTTTGGGGCATCCAACTCACGATCCGCATGGTGATCCAATTCCTATGTCTGATGGGACAGTTATTTATCCGGAAGAGAGAATTGCCTTTGCCGATCTGGCTCTTGATACTCTCGCGCGGATCGTACACCTTGAAGATGAGCCTGAGGCAATTTATGCTCAGTTGGTGGCAGAAGGTTTATATATTGGTCAGGAAGTCCGTTTATTGGAAATTTCGACTCAACGAATTCGCTTTTTAGCAGGTGATGATGAACGCATCTTAGCCCCCATTTTTGCGGCAAATATCGCCGTTATCCCAATTAGTGAAGAGCCAGCTAAGGAGATTTTACCTGGCTACCCTTTAAGCGAAGCCCCTGTTGGCACAGAAACAGAGGTCGTGGCTCTTTCAGCGCGCATTCGAGGCGTTGAAAGAAGACGCTTAATGGATCTCGGTATTTTACCCGGCACAAGCATTGAAGTTGAGATGACATCGACAAGCGGAGACCCTGTTGCTTATCGTGTTCGTGGCGCAGTAATTGCTCTTCGCAAGAGTCAAGCCGCTCTCATTAATGTTTCTACAAAGGCTTAAAAGGAAAAGAAAATGACAACAAACGCAAAAGATGCTTGCGAAACCTGCCCTATCCATGATGCAGCAGCACTAAAAAAACTGGGTGTTGAAATGGGCAATTTTGATTATGTCGTTGCCTTAGCTGGCAACCCTAATACAGGAAAAAGCACTGTCTTCAACGCGCTGACCGGATTACGACAACATACAGGGAATTGGCCTGGTAAAACAGTCACCCGCGCAGAAGGCGGGTTTGAGTATGGAGACCATAAATATAAATTAGTGGATTTACCCGGTACTTACTCTCTTTTAGCAACAAGCTTGGATGAAGAAGTCGCACGCGATTTTATCTTGTTCGGCCAACCGGACGTGACAATCGTAGTCGTTGACGCTACTCGCTTAGAACGCAATCTCAATCTTGTTTTACAAGTCATGGAAATTACCAGCCGTGTTGTAGTCGCGCTAAACCTGATGGACGAAGCCGAACGACATGGCCTGCAAGTTGATGAACGCCGTCTTGCCCGAGATTTGGGCGTTCCTGTTGTCCCAATGGTTGCACGACAAAGTCAGGGGGTGGCAGAACTTTTACAAGCAGTCAGCGAGGTTGCAAATAAAAAAACAGCATTCAAGCCTTATCGAGTGAAATATACATCTCCTGAACTCAAGAAAGCAATTGAAAAAGTCAGCAAAGAAATCGAAGACGCTTATCCTGAACTTCCTAATGCACACTGGGTTGCCGTGCGCCTTCTTGATGGCGATGAACGAATTATCGAGGCTCTCCGCAAAGGAGAACTTGGCGATCTAAAGCATGGTGATATAGAGCAGCGTACCGCGCAACTGCAAGTTATAGGCAATCAATAGCAGTCTTTGGAGAAATTTATGACAACAGAAAAAACAAACTCACTGGAAAATATCTTATCCACCGCCCAATCCCTCCGCTGGGAAGTTGGCGTGGACTTTCACGAAAAACTAACAGAATCCATCTACACTGACGCAGCACAAATAGCAGATAGGGCAACTACCCGTCCCAAAGAAAAGCCTCGTTTCGACTTTGACCGAACCCTGGATAAGATCATCACCAGCAAAACATGGGGCTTTCCTCTCATGTTGCTGCTTTTGATGATGGTCTTTTGGTTAACCATTTCCGGAGCAAATGTTCCGTCTTCCATGCTAGCGACTCTTTTGCTGGATACTGGTCACCCCTTCCTAAAAGGACTCGCTGCTAATATCGGCATGCCCTGGTGGCTAGATGGCTTCCTGATTGACGGGATGTATATGGCAACAGCCTGGGTCATTAGCGTTATGCTTCCCCCGATGGCAATTTTCTTTCCGCTCTTCACGCTCCTTGAAGATTTTGGTTATTTACCACGCGTTGCTTTCAATCTTGATAATCTTTTTCGCAAATCAGGCGCGCATGGCAAACAAGCCCTAAGCATGACCATGGGATTTGGCTGTAATGCTGCTGGCGTAGTCGCAACACGAATTATAGATAGCCCCCGAGAACGGCTTATTGCCATTTTGACCAATAATTTTGCCCTCTGCAACGGACGTTGGCCTACACAAATATTAATTGCATCATTATTTATTGGGGCACTGGTTCCAGCTCAACTCGCAGGCGTTATTTCAGCACTCGCCGTTGTAGGCATCGCCCTTTTGGGCGTCTTCCTAACTTTCCTCTCTTCTCGTTTCTTGTCAAAAACCTGGCTTAAAGGTGAAGTTTCCACATTTAGTCTTGAGCTTCCCCCTTATCGCCCGCCCCGCATTTGGCAAACGATCTATACATCTATTATTGACCGTACACTTGTTGTTCTTTGGAGAGCTATCGTTTTCGCTCTCCCAGCCGGTGCAATACTTTGGCTGGGTGCCAATATAATAATTGCAGATATCAGCGTTGCAGGGCATCTGATCAATTTTCTTGAACCCTTTGGGTTATTGCTCGGACTAAACGGCGTAATTCTCGTCGCCTTCATTGTTGCAATTCCTGCTAACGAGATCGTCGTTCCCACTATTATGATGCTCACTGTTCTCGTTACTGGCGTAACTGGTGTCGGCGAAGGGGCAGGCGTTATGTTCGAGCTTGAATCTGGCATGGAAACAATGGCACTCTTTCAGGCAGGCGGATGGACTCTCCTCACCGCCGTAAACCTGATGCTCTTTAGCCTTATTCATAACCCTTGCAGCACCACCATCTATACTATATACAAAGAAACCGGTAGCAAAAAATGGACTTGGGTTGCCTCTCTCTCTCCTGTTATCCTGGGTTTTGCTGTGACCTTCGTTGTCGCACAAGTTTGGCGACTTATAGAAACTCTTCTCTAGAGAACACAAAATCTACAAAAAAGAGCTGGCAAATGCCAGCCCTTTTTTGTAGATTGGTTTTAGATTTGGGAACTAATTTGTTACGCCTAAGCCTACACCAGTGCCTGGGCTACGTCCACCTTGGCGACTACCGCGTATTCCTGAACGATCAAATTGTCCGCTGCCATCACAAATTCCATTTCCGGGACCACCACGGCCTCCGCGGCCAGCACCGCGAGTCTTCATCCACTCTGCCTGTTCTTGGGTGATTACCCCATCAGCTGCAGCAGAATCTAAAGCAGTTGTGCGTGCATTTTGCATCAGAGCAGAGAATTTATCTATAGTAAAACCTTGTGCCAAGGCAAGATCGTAGAAATATTTACCAGCATCATGGCTGGCTTGTAATTCTTCTACAGTCATATCAAGAGCATCTGCAATGGCTTCTGACATATAGTCGTGCAACAAGCCAGATCCATCTCTGGGGCTGACATCACCGAAGGGCGGGTTATCATCTTGTGCAAAAGCAACACCAGTGGCAAGCAAACCAACCATGGCAGCAAGCACGAAAGCAATCGCGAAAGTTTTCTTCATTTTGTTCTCCTTATATAGTACGATGTCCAGAAATCTTTCTGAACTCTACCTATAGGATAGCAAGCGAATATAAAGATTTTGTGAAGAAAAGAACAAGTTTATTTAAAGACAAAATCTTTACACAATCTTCATCTGAGCTTCAAAAACTCTTTCATCTATACTGGCAAAATTGCTTTAGAATAAAGAAAAGATATAAAGGAAATCCCTTATGACAAAAACAAAGATCCTTATTGTGGATGATGAACCAAGCATTCTAAAATTGATCCGTGCCTATTTAGAGCCAGAAGGCTATGAAATCTACACAGCCGAAGACGGGAATGCGGGATTAAAAGCCGCGCGCACCCTTGACCCCGACTTGGTCGTCCTCGATGTAATGCTTCCCGGCATCGATGGAGTAGAAGTGCTCACCCGTCTGCGTCGAGAATCGGATGTGTACGTTATCTTACTCACAGCAAAAACAGAAGAAATGGACCGCGTAGTTGGCCTCACAGTTGGCGCAGACGATTATGTAACCAAACCCTTTAGTCCGCGCGAATTAACGGCACGCATCAAAGCCGCGCTGCGACGCATCCACAGCGGAAGCAAGATGAAAGGCGAGCGTAGCGTCCTGTCCTTTAAACATCTTCGTATGGATATTGATGCACGCAAAATAAGCGTAGACAACACACCTATCGAATTAACAGCAATAGAATTTGATCTACTCAAGTCTCTCGCTGAAAATCATGGTCGGGTTCTTTCGCGCGAGCAATTGCTCGAGAATGTCTGGGGCGAAACTTATTTTGGCGAAATGCGCGTCGTTGATGTACACCTAGGGCATGTTCGTAAAAAGCTGGGGAGAGAAGATCTGATAGTCACTGTACGTGGCGTGGGCTACCGCTTCGAGGACGAGAGACTATGATCAAGTATTTTCGAGAACATTTGGGAGCAAAGCTCTTCTTATCTTATTTTGCTGTCATTTTGATCGGCGCAATTGCCCTTTGGGCGACAACCAGGCTTACAGTAGAAACTGCTTTTGATCGCCATTTGGGAACAATGGAAGAATTTACATCAAGTGGGAGCGGCATGGGGCTGCAAGCTGGCAAACCCGACGATGAAACGGGAGAACAACGCGGAGAGTTTCGTAACCGACTCTACGATCAATTTCAAAACTCTTTTCAAGAAGCTTTAGGGTGGTCGGCCATTGCAGCAGGAATTGCTGCAATAACCGTCAGCCTTTATCTAAGCAGGCGGGTGATCATTCCTGTACGAGCAATGACATCTGCCAGTCAACGTATTTCTGATGGTCATTATGACGAACGCGTACAAGAGCAAAATCAAGATGAGCTTGGGCAGCTCGCTCATAGCTTTAATCAGATGGCAGCAAAGCTTGAAGAAGTCGAGGAAATGCGCCGCCAATTGATCGGTGATGTGGCGCATGAATTACGCACCCCATTAACAACGATCAAAGGTTCTGTGGAAGCATTAGAAGACGGCATATTACCTGCTTCGCCAGAAACCTATCAAATAATTTTGCACGAAGCAGAGCGTCTAAACCACCTCGTTGATGACTTACAGGAACTCAGCCGCGTTGAGGCTGGCGCTTATGAATTAGACCTACAACCTCTTCAACTTTCTTCCGTACAAAGCTCCATTCAAAAACGCTTCGGCCACCAATTTGCAGAAAAGGGCGTTTCGCTTGAGAGTCAAATTCCCAGCGATCTTCCCCTTGTGCAAGCGGATGAACACCGCATCATTCAAGTTTTGACAAATCTGCTCGCAAATGCCCTGCATTACACAACCAAAGGCGGCGAAGTAAAGCTGAGCGCATCGCAATTTGATAGCGAAATACAGGTCACGATTAGAGATAATGGTACTGGTATCCCTGCAGAACATCTAGAGAATATTTTTACACGTTTCTATCGTGCAGATAAATCTCGCGCACGTAATGCGGGTGGCAGCGGGATTGGTTTAACGATCACCAAACATCTCGTCGAAGCACATGGGGGCAAAATTTGGGCAAAAAGCGATGGCGAAGGGAAGGGAAGCTCTTTCATATTCGCGCTCCCGATTGACATCGCCTAACTGGAGAAAAAATGACAAAAATCGGATTTCTGCATCCGGGCGCAATGGGTATCTCACTTGCTACATCAGCACAGAATAGTGGCCACGAAGCCTGCTGGATATCGGATGGGCGCAGTACCGAAACACGTCAGCGTGCTGAGGAGCATCATCTCTCCGATCTACAGACTCTACCGCTCCTAACCCGAACTTGCTCGGCAATCGTCAGCATCTGCCCGCCTCACGCAGCAGAAGATGTTGCCAAAAGCGTCGCCGCCCAAAATTTTGATGGCCTCTACGTAGACGCGAACGCCATCTCCCCACAACGCGCCATCCGCATTCAAGAAATTGTCGAAAAAGCAGGCGCGCATTTCGTAGATGGGAGCGTGATCGGCGGGCCTGCCTGGAAGCCCAATAATACCTGGTTACAACTCTCTGGTGACTACGCGCAAGACATTGCGACACTCTTTAGTAAAGGGCCACTGGAAACAAATATCATCGGCAAAGAAATTGGGAAAGCCTCCGCCCTAAAAATGGCTTATGCCGCCTACTCCAAAGGCACAACTGCGCTGCTGGCTGCTATTTTGGCGACCGCAGAAAACTTCGACGTACGCAACGAACTAGAGGCGCAGTGGGCAAAATATGAGCCTGAATTTGTTGAAGAAGCCCATGCTCGAACAAAGCGCGTCACGGCAAAAGCATGGCGCTTCGCTGGCGAAATGGATGAGATCGCAGAAACTTTTGCAGAGGCAGGCTTGCCAAGTGGATTTCATGAGGCAGCGGGAGAAATTTATCACAGAATTGCAGATTTCAAAGGAGCAACAGAAACCCCTGAGTTGGAAAAAGTATTGACGGAATTACTCAATATAGAACGATTATGATCGAAGACAATATCATCATTTTCGATGGGGTTTGTAATCTCTGTAATTGGTCTGTCCAATTTATTATCAAGCGCGATCCCAATGCCCTCTTCAAATTTGCATCGCTCCAATCAGAGTTTGGCACAGCTATAGCTCAAAGATATGGGCTATCCCCCGAAAATCCAGAAAGTGTTTTGTTACTTAAAGATGGAGAGCTTCTAAACAAAAGCTCAGCTGCACTCGCAATTGTCGTTGAACTTAGCGGGATATGGAAACTTCTTACTATTTTTCGCTTTGTGCCAAGAAAAAATCGCGACAGAATTTATGATTGGGTCGCCATTAATCGCTATCGCTGGTTTGGAAAAAGAGATGAATGTATGATCCCAACAGAGGAATTATTGAAGAGATTTATCTGAGAATTGGGATCAAAGCAACCATTTTAGAAAGATTGCCATCTACTTCAAAATGCTTGGCATCAATAGCATAAGCCAAAACTATCTCTGACTGGGGAAACCAAGAGTGATAGATATAATTCAACGTTAAGTGCAAGGTAACTTCTGTGCCTCCGTGAACAAAACGCACATAATTATCTCCTGAAATAGCAACTGGCTTTGGATAAAGAAAATCCTTTTTGTTGATATGTCTTAGATACTCCATACTTAAGCGAGGCAACAGTAGCCAGCTTTGCACATTCTTTTTTGAGCGCCATTGGCTGGGCTGCACAGCAAACATCCGCTTAAAAGCGCGGGAGAAAGTTTCATGGTTCTGAAAGCAATAATCCATAGAAATATCAATAATGCGGCGGTCACTAGCTCGAAGCTCCAACGCTGCTTCCGAGAGCCGTCGTCTGATTAAATAATCATAGGGAGAATGTTGAACTGTTTGGTTAAAAACACGAATAAAATGATAAAGCGAATAACCTGCTGATGCAGCAATATCACCCACCGAAATTTCATCTTTCAGATGTTTTTCGATAAATTCAATCGCCGAATAGATCGCAGTAATTTTCGCATTCATCAAAGAATTACTCAGCTAGCTTGACAGGCATATAAACATCAAGGATTGACTCTGAGATTCTGTCCATTCCTTTGAAACGCTCATCATAAAATTGAAAACTAAATGAATGAGCTCGTTGATAACCCGCTTCTGCGATCCACTTATCAATCGACAAATACCAATCAGAAGATATATCATCCCCTTCAAAAGTAAAGCGTGCGTATTCACTAGCCGGCAAAGTTTTAATCAACAGTTCGATAGGAATATTCTTGATACTTTCCAATCGCGCCCCTACAAAAATTTCAAAAATACCTTTCTGAATTGTTTCTTCATTATAAATATGAACTTCATATAAGGCATCGGGGTAGATTATTGTCCTAAGTTCGCTTTCCTTCTCTCCCATATATTTCATGAAGCGCGCCCAAACTCGCCCGATCTCATTTTCCCCATCCCAACCGCCATGAGTGCTAAAAGGGTCTCCATAGAAAGACATGCCAACGAGGTGCATTTCTGGCTTTTTAGTTATAAATGGCTGCATAGCTTTTTCCTCTTTCTAGATTTTTGCCTATTATAGCTCTCTCCATTTATTTTCCTATGAATATGTCCCCCTCAGATAGCAATTAAGGAAACGGAGAAATACACATCGTCTCCTATTTCTTTGCCCGAAATCCTTTTCGAATCTCTTTTCTAGCCCAAAAATAATGACTACTCGTAGCAGAAACCATATAAGTACCTAGCGTATTCTTCTTTGTCCACGCAAAGTGTCTAGCAGTAAATAACTCGTCATTGGATAATCCTTGAATAGCCTCAAGAATCTCACGAGATGATGACTCAAATTGCGTTAGCACTTCGTCCAAAGAGATATTTTTATATTTTTCATAGATATGCTGATTAAGCTGCGGTGTTTGGTTCCACTTAAATCCTGGTGCAGGAAGTGCCGGAATCTCATTTCGCAAACCGGTTTTATACCAGCCTATACACATCTGCATCCACGCAAACAAATGCGCCAAAACATCCTTTACAGACCAAGCCCCTACTATATTTGGCTCCACCAATTGTTCCGACGTTAAAGTCTCTAAATATTTATCTAAGGCATTTCGCTCTTTCTCTATTGCATCTAAAAGGTCTTTCTTGCTGGTCGGTCTGGGCATTATTTTCTCCTCATTTGGAGAGCAATGTTTTCAGACAGTGCTCTCCAAATACAAATTTCCTTCTCTACTATTTATTCGCCAAAATCGGTTGCGTTCTCTGCAAAAAACTCAGCAGCATCTTCCATCCATTCGGGCCAATCAACAAGCCATTCTGCTACCTTATAGTCACGAATACGATCAGAAACAGGCATATAGGGTTTCAGATCAAGAATGGGTGTGCCATCAAAGGCATCTATCCAAGGCAATGTCACAATACCTTTTTCTACATCCACATCAATGATCATCATCGTGGTTACAGCAATGGGTTTGGGCGATATTCTGAGCGGCAGGCAAAGACGCCCACTTCCACGCCTGGAGCATAGGGCAATTCTGTCGTCATAATATTTCGTTTGTCTTTGCTATCCATTTTATCTGCCCACCAAAAGATCATCACATGACTGAACTGCTCCATTTCCTTTAGTGCGGGTCGATAAGCCTCATCAATTTCGAGGATATAACTCCCCTCTGCATCTGAAGCATGTACATAACCGATCGGGCGGAGTTCGTACACAGAAGGCTTTTCATTATTCCTGGTCATTTTTATCTCCTTTTATTGGGAATATCGGACTAAATAGTACTCAACCACAAGAAGAATGTCTTGACCTTTATTGCTCATTTCTGGAGAAGAATCCCGTATCAAACTTGATTTCTAGCTTGCTTTCGTTAAATAAGCAAACTCCGATAGTGTTACCGATTCCGTTAAAACGCCTGCGATAAACAAAAACCCCTTACAAAGAGATGATTCTTTGTAAGGGGTTAAATTCTTTATAAGTAAGGATTATTCGTAGCGCAAGGCTTCTACCGGCACCAAATTTGCTGCTCGATTCGCAGGATAAATCCCAAAGAAGAGACCTATCACCGTTGAAAATATTGTCGCAAGTAAAACTGCACTTAAGCTAACAGCTGGCTCAAAGGCGGTTCCAGACCTTGTTGAAACTATGCCAACAACCGCTCCAATTGCCCAGCCAAGCGCAATGCCTATCAGCCCCCCCACCAAGCTGAGGAGCGACGATTCTGTTAGAAATTGAATTAGTATATCTCGTTTGCGCGCACCGAGGGCTTTTCGCAAGCCGATCTCACGAGTCCGTTCCGTGACTGAGACGAGCATAATATTCATGATGCCGATCCCGCCAACGAGCAGAGAAATCGCAGCGATCCCTCCGATAAAAGTTGTCAAAATACCCGTGATCGAAGAGGCAGTATCCACCATATCCTGTTGAGAGAAAATAGTGAAGTCATTTTCGCCAACTGCTGTTCGATGACGCTGAGAAAGTATCTGAGAAATCTCTTCTTCTGTCGTAGTAACAGAATCTGCATCTACTGACTGAACAAAAATCACGTCCACTTGGTCGGCCGGGCTGCGTCGAAGGATACGGGCTTGCGCAGTACTAAAGGGGACAAGAATTTCATTATCTTGACTACCCATCATCCCACCACCACGTTCTTCAAGAATACCAATCACGCGAAAAGGCTGCCCTTCTACACGCACGGTCTCTCCTACAAGGCCTTCTCGACGATCGAAGAGCGTATCAGCAACTTCAACACCTAAGAGAACCACCGAGGCACGCCCCAAGATATGCTCCTCCGTGATTTCTTTCCCTTCGGAAACTACATAATTGCGCACAGGAAAGTAGGCAGGGGTTACTCCCGTAAGTGTCACAGTACTTGCTTCGCCGCTATACGAAACCTCCGCGCTCCCCTGCAAAACAGGGGCAACGGCTTCAATAGAAGGTGCTGAGAAGGAATCTTCCAATGCTTCTGCATCACTCATAGTCAGTGGCTCTGGGTTACGAATAGATTCGTCCTCGCCTCCACTAAAGACAAAAAGCAAGTTGGTACCGATTCCGCTAAGCGAGCCAAGAATGGTATCTTGCGCACCTGCACCAAGTGCCAACATGGCGATAACCGCCGCGACACCGATGACGATGCCGAGCATAGTAAGGCCTGAACGCATTTTATTGCCGTTCAGGCTTTCAAGCGCTTCAATAACTGATCGCCAAATGTTCATGCTGATACCTCTTCTCGGATCTTCCCATCATGCAGCCTAATTATGCGCTGGGCTTGGGCAGCCACTTTTGGATCATGTGTGATGATGATGAGCGTCGTGCCGCTATCTTTGTTTAGATTGAGGAGCAAGTCCATAATTTCTTGACCAACTTTTGAATCGAGATTGCCTGTAGGTTCATCTGCCATGAGGATAGCAGGTTCGTTAACCAACGCACGCGCAATAGCAACACGTTGTTGCTGTCCCCCCGAAAGCTCTGCAGGACGATGATCAATTCGATCTGCGAGTCCTACTGCTTCGAGCGCAAGGCGAGCTTTTTCTTTACGCCCGCTGGTTGTACCCGAATAACGGAGAGGTAATTCAACATTCGACAAAGCAGTGGAACGTGAAAGCAAGTTAAAACTCTGAAAGACAAAGCCAACTTTTCGATTGCGAATATCGGCCAATTGGTCATCATTCAAGTCGGCTACCGTTTCACCATCCAAGATATATTCTCCACCTGAAGGTTGATCGAGACAGCCTAGTGTATTCATCAGCGTAGATTTACCAGAGCCTGAAGGGCCCATGATGGCAACCACTTCGCCTCGCTGGATTTCGAGAGAAACACCTCGCAGGGCATGAACTTCCATCTCACCCATTTGATAAACTTTCGTCAGATCGCGAGTGACAATAACTGCATCATTCATTTTTTCTACCTTTCCATTCCTGGAGGAGGCCCACCGCCCATTTCAAAATTACTTGGAGGGTTGAGAATGATCGCGTCACCTTCTTCGATAGCATTAGAGGCAAGGACACTCATGCCTTCGTCAGAAGCCCCAAGTCGGACTTCGACCATTTCAGGGAAACCATCTTTAAGCAAATAAACGACACGCTCACCATCTACAAGGCGAACTGCCCGATTAGGAACAAGAATGACATCTTTAATTTCCTTCACAACGATATTTACTGCCGCCGTCATACCAGGACGAACGAGTTCATCTGCATCAGTCAGTTCAACAGTCACCGTAAAATTAACCGCACCTTGTACCTCAGTACCAATTCTTCCAACTTTAATGACTTTGCCATGATATTCTTTATCTAAAATGGCATCAAAGGAAAGTGTTACTGCCTGTTCAAGGCTAACACTGTTGATGTCTACCTCTGAAAGTTCGACATCAACGAGAAGACTGCCAAGGTCGTCAATACGAAAACCGAGCGTTCCCGCGGATACTTGATCTCCTGACATGATATCGGCTTGCGTGATTGTTCCCTCAAAAGGAGCTGTAAGTTTCGCGAGATTAAGTGTCGCTTGCGCTGCATCAACCCGAGCTTGGGCGGCATCTATATCCGATTGATTTGCCCCACTTGCTATACGCTCCCATTCACGCAAAGCATCATCATATTTGGCTTGAGCCAGAGCAAGGTCTTGGTCGGCCTCTTCTTTGGTTTCATCATCTGCTTCATCAACACTTACGGTTTTTAGCGTGGGGACGCGGCTGCCGTTAATCGTTGTGTAAACGATTTTTTCGTATTTATAAGGTTCGTCTAAAGAATCGCGATAATTTTGCGCAGTCTCCAAAGCATCTTCTGTCTCACGCAAGGTGACGCGGGCTTGTGCCTCTGCCGTCCCTGACTGAAGCAAATCCTCCAGGGCTTTTTCTGTGCTAACAAGATCTGCCTGCGCTAGAATAATGCTCTGCGACAAAGAGGTACTTTCCAAAGTAGCAAGAATAACACCTTCACTGACCCTGTCGCCAACCGCGACGTTTACATCCCCAATCGTTCCGCTGGTTTGCCAACTTAATAACGCATTTTGATTAGAGCGCACTGTTCCTGTCGCACCAACCATCGCAGTCAAATTACCTCGTTCGGTCTTTACTGTTTCATACTCACTACCGTCTGTATTCTGTGATTTTGTGCGTAAAATAAAAAATGCACCAACAGCAAGTACAAGTACCACTGCAATAATGATCCAAACTCTCTTACTTATTTTCTTCATGAAACAAATCTCCCAAAATTTTGGTATCAAAGAAAACCTTTTTGATTCTCTCTATATAGACACATTTTATTGATTTAACAAAAGGTATTATACGCTGAATATCATCTGAAATTATATGAACCCTATTAACTAAAATAAGCGCATACAACACAAAAAATCTATTTTTATGATTCACGCGAAGAGTGGGCACAAGCACAAAAAACTCTCAAGCGATTTCATTTATCTCATTAACTTGTGAAGGAAATATGAAGAGGCCATGAGACAATCGTTCATATTTCTACAAAACATTTTCTTCCAAAAGCTTATCTAGCGCGAAATTAAGAAAATAACAGAAAATTATCTAAATTTCTCTCTACTTAAGGTACGTTTTTCTTGTAAGAAAAGTTTCAAGTTGAGTATAATACAATCGTATTTTGACCAAAAAAACGCTCTCGAATTTGAATATGACCATTGTCTCCCGATTTGATGACATAAAAACCTGTGTCCATCGGTAAAGATTAGGTATCATCATCCTGCTCTTTTTATAAACTCTCGCCGGAGGTAAGTATGCAAGCTGTTCCAAGCGAAAATTTGGCAATAGACCGCAAGAAACGCGCTAAAGAGCCTTTTCTTGAATTAGATTTACGCCCTGCTGAAGAGCGGGTTTGTGATTTTCATGAAGTAGTTATTGGTTTTACTCCCGAACAAGCAAAAATTGAAGCTGCGCGCTGCATCCACTGTCCAGACCCTGCCCCCTGTATGCTCGGCTGCCCTACGCACAACGACATTCCTTCGGCAATGTGGCTCATCGAACAAGGGCGATTTGCCGATGCAGCAAAACTTTATCACAAGACAAGTTCCCTTCCCGAAGTATGTGGACGTGTTTGTCCTCATGAACAACTTTGCGAAGGCTCTTGCGTCTTAAACAAAACTGGTGAGCCGGTTATTACTGGTCAACTGGAAGTTTTCGCTCTTCAACAAGAACGAAAACTGGATCCTTACATCCCGGAAGTTGCCCCGTCTACAGGGAAGAAAGTCGCCATCGTGGGCGCAGGCCCCGCAGGAATTGGTTGTGCTGACGAATTACTCCAAAGAGGCCACAAAGTCACCCTCTTTGATTCCCATCCTGCTCCTGGTGGGTTATTGGTATACGGCATTCCCAACTTTAAGCTTTCTAAAGATGTTTTCTTCAAGCGCTGGGAAGATTTGGAAAAACTCGGCGCAAAATTTGTCGGAAACACCTATGTTGGCAGAGATACGACCATCGACGAGATACTTGCTCAGGGTTTTGATGCAATGTTCGTCGGCGTGGGCTCCGGCATTGATGCCCCCATGAATATCGACGGCGAAGATCTGCCCGGTGTCTATGAAGCTACAGATTTTCTCATTCGCGGCAACGTGAGTGGTAAGAATCTCCCAAAAAACAAAGAACCTCTTCCCGATCTTGGCAATGACGTGGTCGTCATTGGTGGTGGGGATACCGCATCCGATTGTTTGCGCACATCCGTCCGTCGTGGCATCGAAAACGTAACCTGTCTCTACAGACGTACCGAAGCCGAAATGCCCGGCAGCGCAAAAGACCGTAAACTTGCCAAACAAGAGGGTGCAAAATACAATTTCCTTCACCAGCCAGTAAAATTCATCGCCGATGAAGATGGCAAACTCGCCGCTGTCGAATGCATCAAAATGGAATTAGGCGAACCAGACAGTAGCGGTCGCCGCCGCCCTGTTCCCGTTGAAGGGTCAAACTTTACCCTTCCTGCAACAACTGCGGTCAAAGCACTCGGCTATTGGCCCGATGAGATCATCGGCAAAACAACACCTGACTACGAAGTCGATAAATGGGGTCTCACCATTGTCGAAGACTCGGAAACAGGCCAAACGTCAAGAGAGAATATCTTTGCGGGCGGAGATGGCGTCACAGGACCAGACCTCGTTGTCACAGCAATGGTTGCAGGCAAAAAATCCGCAATTGCAATTGATGAATATCTAAGATCAAAGAAATAATCCTGCTCAAAAAAACAAAAAAAGAGTTCAGCGTAAATATTCGCTGAACTCTTTTTCTTTCCAAAAACTTATTCGCTATTTTATCTATTCCAGCGTATAATTTTCGGACATAAAAACTCTTTTACCTATTTATTATCAAAATTGGGAATAATTAAATGAGAAAGACATCTATTATCTTAGCTATCTTCGGCATTTTAACATTGGCTTGCACTTTGCCAATGCAGATAACATTCAATCCACCCACAAATCAAGCTGAAGTCGATCTAGCCTTAACTATCACGGCACAAGCGCTTATACTTTCAGAAGCATCCAATGAAAGAGCGCAAGAAACAAATACCCCATTAGTTCCTACTGCTCAAGACAGCACAAGCCAAAGTACACCAACGCCAAACTCAGCACCTGCAGCTCAACAAAGCCCAACTCCTTCCTTCACTCCAACATCTTCAACAACAATGGTAAGCGTCAGTGTGGCTACAAACTGCCGCACAGGCCCAGGGCAAACTTACGATATTGTTGGCTCACTTTTGGTTGGTGAAATTGCCGAAGTTGTAGGGAAAAATAGTGGCAGCAATTACTGGATCATCACAAATCCTGACCAGCCGACATCCACTTGTTGGCTCTGGGGAAAATATGCAATTGTGAGCGGAAATCAAAACAGTTTAGCTGAGGTCAGCATTCCTCCAAGCCCAACACCAACGCGTTTATCCGCTCCAAACACCGTATCAAATTTACAAGGAAGCGGCTCTTGCGATGACCTTGGTGGTGGCCCCGGCTACCATTTGCATACAGTTTCTGGCACTATTAATTGGAAAGATAATGCGAACAATGAACAAGGCTTCAATATCTACGCTGATTATCTGCATGGAGACCCGCCCAAGCTCTTAGGTTCTGTAAGTGCAAATACCACAAGTTATGGCTTTTCTGTTATTACTATTGATGATGCCTTTGCAATCTTGGTTACTAGCTATAACGCTGCAGGCTCATCAAAAAACGCAAGCGTTAATATTCCCTATAATTGCCACCCATAAGATTTATGCTTAGCAAAACAGCCCGCCGAAAATTCGATGGGCTGTTTCGTTTCTACTTTCGAGATAAGATCAAACTATCTCTTTCAAATTCAGCGGGCTTATCAACGCCTAAGAGATCGAGTACAGTGGGGGCAACATCTGCCAATATGCCGCGCGGACGGATCGTGAGTGCCCCTTCGCGGATGAAGATAAAGGGCACGGGGTTCGTAGTGTGATAGGTATGTGGCTGTCCGGTCACAAAATCGGACATTAGCTCTGAGTTGCCGTGATCGGCAGTTAGCAGAACTGTGCCTTCGCGTTCTAAAACAGCTTCCACGATTTCGCCAACACATTCATCAACCGCTTCTACTGCTTTTATGGCTGCATCCAGCTTGCCAGAGTGACCGACCATATCGGGGTTGGCGAAGTTGACCAAGATGAAATCGTCCACGCCGGTTTTGATTCTTTCTAGTAGCGTATCGGCTACTTTTCTGGCGTTCATTTCGGGTTGCAAATCGTAAGTTTCTACTTTGGGGGATGGGATTACAACACGGTCTTCGCCTTTAAACAAGACTTCGTCTCCACCATTGAAGAAATAGGTCACATGCGCGTATTTTTCAGTTTCAGCGATGTGGAATTGCTTCATCCCGGCATCGCTCAAGACTTTTGCGAGGGGATTGACCACGTTTTGGGGCGGGAAAAGAACATCAACATCGAGATCGCTTTCGTACTGCGTCATGGTCAATATCGACAAATCTTTCAACTTCCGCTCTACGGGAAAATCAGAAATTTCTGCGCCAGCAAAGGCTTTCACGATCTGGCGCATTCGGTCGGCGCGGAAGTTGAAAAAGAGTAGAGTATCGCCATCTTTAACGGTAGCTGCCGGGGTGATGATGGCCGGGGTAATGAACTCATCGTTCTCGTCGGCATTATATGCTTCTTTAACGGAAGCAAGAAAAGTGTCACGTTCGACTCCGGCTTCTCCAGTCATCACTTGATAAGCAATTGATGTTCGTTCCCAACGATTGTCGCGATCCATATAATAATAGCGTCCACCCATCGTTGCGACTTGAGCTTTTCCTTCGGCAACTTTTTCGCTAACGCCATCATAAAATCCTTCTGTGCTGCGAGGCGGGGTATCACGCCCGTCGGTGATGAGATGCAGAGCGGGGATTACGCCATGCGTGGCACAAATTTCGATGAGGGCGAGCAAATGATTGGTGTGGCTGTGAACGCCGCCGGGGCCCATTAAGCCGATGAGATGGAAGTTTTTGCCGCTTTTTTTGCATACTTTCAAATTTTCTACCAATAAGGGCATATTTTCCAATTCTTTAACTTGAATGGCGTGATTGATGCGCGAAATACTCTGACGCACGATGCGCCCAGCACCGATATTGAGATGCCCGACTTCTGAATTGCCCATTTGCCCCTCTTGCAATCCGACTGCTTCGCCGGAAGCGTCAAGAATGGAGCATTCGTATTTTTCCAATAAGCGATCGTAATTTGGAGTATTACCCTGTACAACGGCATTGCCTTCTTTTGCAAAACGGATTCCCCATCCATCCATGATGATTAAAACAACTGGTTTCTTCATAATTTACTCCTTTAAATAACCTTGTGATTTTACTCGAAGATGCTCAAAAGGCAAAAAAGGAATCCGTGAAGACACACAAAGAAACACGAAGTTTTTTGGTATTTTTACAATTTGAGTCAAAATATCAAAAGAAAAATCCGCGTAATCTGCGAAATCTGTGACTACAGTTCTTAACCTTCGTGAACTTCGTGTTCCTTCGTGGTTAGTTTTTCCCTCCTGCCTAATTCATGCTAAAATCACATCATGGCTAAAGAAAATACCCCCGTCCGACAACAATACCTCGATATTAAAGCCCAGCACCCCAACGCAATTCTCTTCTTTCGTCTCGGCGATTTTTACGAAACTTTCGGCGAAGATGCGGTCACAACCGCCCGCGAACTCGACATTGTCCTCACCGCGCGCGGTATCGGAAACGGCGAAAAAACGCCCCTCGCGGGCATCCCCTATCACGCAGTCGAAAATTACCTCTCACGTTTGGTCGAGAAGGGCTACCACGTTGCCATTTGCGAGCAAATTGGCGAAAAACCCGCCAAAGGGCTTTTTCCGCGCAAGGTTGTGCGTGTGGTTACACCCGGCACACTCGTTGAACCCGGACTACTCCAAAGCCATGACAATAATTACCTCGCCGCGCTCATCGTTCACGATAAAAAAGCAGGCATCGCCTACGCCGACATCAGCACCGGCGAATTTGCCGTCACAGAAATTGACGCAGAAAATATCGAGCCTGTCCGCGCCGAGCTAATTCGTCTGCACGCCGCCGAAGTTATTTATCCCGAAAAATTCGATTTCAGCAACGATCTAAATAGCCACTTAACCGCCTATCCAAGCTGGAAATTTGAAAGCGGACGCTGCGCCGAAACCCTCCGCACGCATTTTTCAGCCTCCACCCTCGATGGTTTTGGGCTAAAAAATCGCCCCCTCGCCATCCGCGCGGCGGGCGCAATTCTTCAATATATCAAAGAAACCGAGCCAAATGCCCTCAGCCTGCTCAGCAATCTCCGCGTTTATAGTTTAAGCGAATTTATGACCCTCGATGCCGCCACGCGCCGCAATCTCGAACTCACCGAAACCCTGCGCGGCAAAACCGATGGCTCTCTGCTCGGCAGCCTCGATCAAACCGTCTCCCCAATGGGCAAACGCAACATCCGTCAGTGGGTCAGTCAGCCACTCCTCGATATTGCTCAAATCAATCAACGCCTCGATGGTGTCGATTATTTCTATCAAAATGGCATGGCGCGCGCCGAACTCCGCAACGCCCTCAAGCCCCTCGCCGACCTCGAACGCCTCACAAATCGCATCGTTTCGGGCTACGCTATGCCGCGAGATTTAGTTTCCCTGCGCGAGACATTGGGAAAAATCCCAGCTATTAAAGATTTTTTTGTGGATGAAGTACCGCCTCTTGCCCGTACCCTGGGTTTGCTCACTCCGTGTGAACAAGAGCTTGGTCTTCTACATCTTGCCATTTCCGACAAACCCCCAGCAACGCTCCAAAATATCGGTGTGATACGCAGCGGATACGCTGAAGAGCTAGATAGCATCCTTGATGCCACCAAACACGCCCGCGACTGGATCGCCAATCTCGAATCAGTCGAACGTGAAAAAACCGGTATCAAAACCCTTAAAGTTGGCTATAACAAAGTCTTCGGCTACTATATCTCGCTCACCAAAGGCGTTGTAGATATGGCTCCCGAGCATTACATCCGCAAACAGACATTGGTGAACGCCGAACGCTATATCACCCCCGAACTAAAAGAATACGAAACCCTCGTCCTGAACGCCGAAGAACGGATTCACGATGTGGAAGCGCGGCTCTTTAAAGAAGTCTGCGCAAAACTAGCGAGTTCGGCATCACGCTTATTGCAATCGGCACGCGCTCTCGCCGAGCTAGACGCGTATTCCGCTCTCGCCGAATCCGCTGCTCTGGGAGGCTATACCAGACCCAAAGTCACGGATGATACGAGGCTAGATATCCGCGAAGGACGGCATCCCGTTGTCGAAGAATCCCTGCGCACAGAACGCTTCGTCCCGAACGACATCATCATCGAAGATGGCGAAATTGTGCGCGTCATCACGGGACCGAATATGTCGGGTAAAAGTACCTATTTGCGGCAGGCGGCGTTGATTGTGCTGATGGCACAGATCGGCTCATTTGTGCCTGCCAAAAGCGCAGAAATTGGCTTGGTTGACCGCATTTTTACGCGAATTGGTGCGCAAGATGAAATCCACGCCGGGCAATCGACCTTCATGGTCGAGATGGTCGAAGTGGCGAATATCCTGCACCACGCCACCCCACGCTCCCTGCTCGTTCTGGACGAAGTTGGGCGCGGTACGAGCACCTACGACGGCGTTTCAATTGCTTGGGCGATGGTAGAGCATATCCACAACCACCCTGAACTGCGCGCGAAAACGCTCTTTGCCACGCACTATCACGAATTAACTCAACTCTCTGAGCTGCTGCCCGGCGTGCGAAATTACAACGTGGCAGTCAGTGAAGCAGGGGGACAAGTTGTCTTTTTGCATAAAATTATTGCAGGCGGCGCGGATAAATCCTACGGCATCCACGTTGCGCAATTGGCAGGGCTGCCCCGCTCCGTCGTCGCCCGCGCAGACGAGATCATGGCGCAACTCGAAAAATCATCGGGCAAAGCCGTCAAAATCGACCCGCAAGCTGCGCAACAAGTGGCGTTATTTCCTGAAACCAACCCGCTTTTAGATGAGTTGGAGAATTTGGATATAAATTCGCTTTCGCCAATAGAGGCACTAAATCGACTCTTTGAGTGGCAGAAGAGTTTTTTGAAAGAAGAATAGCGACTATAAGACTGCTACAGCAATTATCGACGGGTCTCTTTTATGAAAGAAAGCGCGGCAATACGACGATTTTTTTCCGGTTTTAAAAAAACACCCTTTCATCCGCAATGGTTCGTATTTAAAGACGAAAAAAGCGCTTTAGAAGAAATAGCCCAATCTGCTCAAGGTTGTGTGCTTGATCTCGGTGCTGGCACACAAAAAATTCGCGGTTTTCTTTCACCATCTTGCGAGTATATTAGTTTAGACTATTACGAAACTGCGACTCAATGGTATGAAACAATCCCCTCAGTTTTTGGAGATGCGGCAGCACTCCCCTTCCCCAAAGACAGTATGAATACTGTTTTATTATTAGATGTGCTTGAACATTTGCCTGACCCTGAAATGTGTCTAAAAGAAGTCCACAGAGTTTTAATGACAGATGGAAAACTTATTTTTCAAGTTCCCTTTTTATACCCTCTACATGACGTACCTTACGATTTTCAGCGATGGACTCTTTTTGGGTTACACAGACTGGCCCAAAATCATCATTTTCAAATTGAAATAGAAAAAGGTCTAAACCATCATCTTGAGAGCGCAGCTTTGCTATCCAATTTAGCGCTAAGTAAGACACTTATAAGGTGGGCAAGCGACAGGAATTTATTATTATCGCTTGGCATTTTTTTTCCTTTCATAATACTTTATAACAATTTGCATGCTTGGGTTTTTGCCCGTTTAAGTACTGAAGACCCCTTTATGCCAACAGGCTATCGCATGGTGTGGATAAAAAAAGAATGAAACATATAACCGTTATTAGCACCTCCTTTCCTGACATATCGTTTCAAGAAGGGCAAGAAGCAGCGGGGACTTTTGTATATGATTTTGTATATGAATTATCACATCATATCAGCGTCACTATTATCACCCCTGGCAGTAAAACAAAAAGCCTAGAAATAGACAATTTAAAAATTGAGTATTTCGCCGTGCCAAGTTTACCGCTCTCTTTGCTCAAGGCAGTAAACCCAAGCCACTGGCTAAAAATTATTAAAACACTCAAAGCAGGGCAAGATAAAGTTAACGAAATAGTCTCAAAAACAAAGACTGATCATATTTTTGCGCTCTGGGTTTTGCCCTCTGGTTTTTGGGCGAAAAGGGCGGAAAAAAAACACAAGGTTCCTTATAGTCTATGGGCCTTAGGAAGCGATATTTGGAGCTTGGGCAAAATCCCTGTTATTCGTTCTGTTTTACAATCTGTTTTGCAAGGGAGTAAGAATCGCTTTGCAGATGGCTACGAATTAGCAGCAGACGTAAAAAAAATAAGCGGGCTAGATTGCAAGTTTCTCCCAAGCTCGCGCAAACTCATTCGTAAAAAAAAGAAAAAACTTGTAAGTCACCCTCCCTATAAACTTGCTTTTTTAGGGCGTTGGCATCCGCACAAGGGGATTGATCTACTACTAGAAAGCCTAACATATCTAGATGAAAAAGATTGGGGAAAAATTAGCGAAATACGAATATGTGGAGGAGGCCCTCTAGACAAAGTCGTCCATAAGGAAGTCAAAAAAATGCAGAACAAAGGGCTTCCTCTTACACTTCGCGGATACCTGAACAGGGCAGCAGCCACCGAGCTTTTGTTGTGGGCAGATTATGTTCTGCTCCCTTCGCGTATTGAGAGCATTCCTGTTATTTTTTCGGATGCGATGCAAACAGACTGCCCATTGATATCCACACCTATAGGCGATCTTCCGAGACTATTAGAAGAAGAAAATATTGGCGTGTTAGCAGAAACTACAACACCCCTGGCTTTCTCTCAAGCAATAAAGCAAGCATTAGAACAAGAACCTACTAACTACAAGGACGGTCTAGCGATAATGCGCCGAGGCTTTAGCGTTGAGGTTGCAGCTAGAGAATTATTGGCTTTATTATTTGAAGATTAACCAAATCCTCGCATTTGCCAATGAAAACAACCTATGTCCTCACATATAAGATTCCACAAAATATATTTATTTCTCTTTGTGGTGTAGATGAAAAACTATTTGGTGTATATCGGCATTAAACGTAGAGTGCAGGAATCTAACAATGCCCGAACAACAATCCATTCATGTAAAGTCGCTTGCTTAGTGTAGCTATTGCTCGACAAAATGAAAAGAGAAGTGTTTTTCGGCATCTGGTCTAGTATCTTTGGTGGGTTCCACACAAAAATACAGTTAGCTCCTTGCTGCTTATCCCAATCTTCAGAGTCCTCCTGAAATGAAAACTTAAACCGTTTGAATAGAAAAGAACATTGCCAGGTGTTTTCACCAAGTTGTTTGATAGAACCACCTTTTTGCTGAATATTCTCAGCACAACCTTTCAATACAAGTTCAATTTTTTCTTGCGGGGTCACTGCTTTTCGATAAGTATTTTCTTCGGCCTTTACTTGGCAAGGAATACCGGTAGCAAAGACTCTATCCGGAATATTTTTAGTTACCACTGAACCAGTTCCGATAATCGAATATTCTCCAATAACGACATCAGGCAAAATGATGCAAGAAGGAGGTAACCAAGCACCTTCTTTGATAGTCACTGAGCCAAATTTACTTGGATATCCATCTGCTATTGAGGGAAAATATCCGTGCGTCCACAACTGAGAGCGACAACCAATCCCTACATTGCCTTCAATTGTAATATTTCTCTCGCAATTTAATATGGTTTCACTACCAACCCAAGAGTTATTTGATATAGAAAAGGCAGCCTCCCCATTAGTTCCATTTTCAATATGAACTTTTTCGTGAATTTTAACGTAATCTTTTATTTCTATTGATTTAAGTTTATCGAAAACAACGCCGCTACTAATCACAACACCATCGCCGATCACAATATTTTTTGGTTTTGCCCTAAAAATAACTCGTCCTATTAAAACACGTTTACCAATTTGAGCGCCTCTAATTCTTAGAAAAAAAATTTTTATTGAACTTGCAAGAAGGTTGAGAGAATACAGAATAAGTTTATTCATACTTGTCAATCTCCGATTGTGCTTGTTTTTTTGCGGTTAAACTTGCTGAGAGTAAAGCCAATACCCATACTTCCAAGCTCTAAGAGAATTTGCCAGAACCGATAGACGATGGCAATTGCTGTCAGCAACTCAAGTGTCACAGTTTGGTCTTGATTAAAAATTTGTGCTAAAAAAATGAAGACAATTTCTCGGATACCAATCCCCGCAGGAACGACAAATGATAATACGCCGACAATCCAAGCAATTCCAAAATAGGCAATATATGGTGCTGATTCTGTTAGAGAAAACCCAAATGCAGATTGCATGACTAAAAAATTGGCAACTAAAAATGTTACCCAATTGAGAATGCTGATTAAATAAACAATGCGGTCATTAATTTTTGTTTGGCAAAGGGCGGCTTTGTTTGCTTGATTGCGACGAAAAAAAGCTTGAAATATGTGAGCTATCCAACATGACCGGGTTAAAAGCCAGAATATGATTGTTCCTAAAATGGCGATTATAAGTGCGACTAAACTATTCCATTGGAGCAAGATTAAGGTAACTGCAATAACGAAACTGCGTAGTATAGAAATGGCGATTAAATCTAAATTAGCAAATAATATTACTTTTGTAGCACCAGCGCGCTGTAAAAATGTAGCATGGTAGAAGACGCTCCAAAGTCTACCGGGAATATATTTCGCAATTTGTCCGTAGAAAAACATCTGCCCAATTTTTGGATAATCAACATTAAAATCGTATTTTTTGAGGATCTGTTGGAAAAGAAGGCTAAACAATATTGTGTCAAGCATAGCAACCCAAATTGACAATATAAATAATGGCCAATTCAATGTTTGTAAAACAGTTTGCATTTCATCCCAACTGCGAAAAATAAGGATAATAAAAAAAACAAGCCCTACAACAAACAATATAGGACGCAAGATATTTTTATAAAAAATATTATTTCTAGATGCTTTCTGGGTAGATGGGGCCATAAGGTAAAGAGGGAATATTGCAAATAGTCAATCTGAAAACTAATTCTGGTTTACGCAACTAACTATTTCTCATACAAATTCTTCTTCAGTTCATAAAGTTGTCTATCCTGAAGAATCCGCATACGCAACAACATATCAGCAATTAAGGCAAGCAAAAAGACAAACATCGCTAGAATTATAAAAGCTAAACCAATAAAACCGCTTGCCTTATATGGAGTAAAACTTCCTGTGAACGCGTAGTGGGATAGAAGAAACACTTCAAAAGCAGAGCCTATCAGAAAAAAAACACTACCCAGTGTGCCAAATACGCGAATAGGAGAATAATCTAATAATACCCGCAAAATTATCGCGCTAGCTCTCAAGGCATAGCGGGGAATAGAGTGAGCGATACGAGATTTTCTGTCTGCATAATAGCTCACTTTAATGGGGTGTTCTTTAACACGCAACCCCTGGTAGACCAAAGATAAAATTGTTTCATGGGTGTATGTGAATTTCCCAAAAATGTTTAATCTTAATAAAGCATCACGGTTATAGGCGCGATAGCCGCAAGAAACATCTTGAAATTTTTCCCCTGAAATATAACCAACCAACTGAGCGATTTTTTTATTTCCCCAATACTTGATTTTTGACATGTTTTCCGGCCTGCCTGAAGAAAAACGGCTGCCTATAACCATATCAGCCTCATCATTAAGTATGTGGGAAATTAGCAAAGAGATATCATCTGGATCAAATTGACCATCAGCATCGATTCCCACAAGAATATCTGCACCATCCTTTAAAGCAAATTCGATTGCTGTATAAAAAGCCGCCCCTACCCCCCGATTTCTTCCGTGTGAAACAACATCAGCGCCTGTTTTCTGTGAGTACGCTTTTGTCTTATCAACACTACCATCATCTACAATTAGATATTTGATTGCATCAACCCCCTCTAGTTTTTTTGGCAAAGCAGCTAGCACCTTATTTATAGATTTTTCTTCGTTATAGGCAGGCAAGTAAATAATTAGCTCCATCCTTATTTCACCTATTATTTTGGGTTATTGGAATTGAATAGCAAAAAACGATTTGCTTGGTAGGCAACAGAAAATTTTCTTTCGCAATTTTCTACCTTGGTTTGAAAAAGAGCTGCATTTTCATAGTCCACTAAAACAAAATCTAAATCAAATTCTTCCACAAAGCCACAGTACTCTTCAGATGATCGCTCAGGGTTCAGGTCCCTTAGTGTATTGCTCGCATAAATCCTAGCCTGAATTTCCTCTACCGATAGAGAATGATTATGAGGGTTATCTAGCTTTCGCTCCCGGAAAGAGATTACCCGTGCGTTTGCCGAAACACCAGGTAAAAGCTGAGTATCTTTATAGTCTAGGGCAATAGCCATGACAGGAGAATCTGTGTTTTCGTCGATGTAAGCACCCACTTGTGATAACTCTTTATAATATACAATACTTTCAAAATAAGATGAAAAACGCTCCGAAATACCTATGAAAAAGATCGGGCTAATAAGAAGAAAAGATAAGGATATTCCTGATAATAAAACCTTGTTTCTATACAAGGGACTTTTTTTTCTTTTCAAGAGCACTTCCAACTCTTGCCAAATAAGAACAATACCTATCCCTAAAGGAAGAAACCAGGAAGCACGGGAAATCATCCTTCCTGAAACTAAATAGCCTAAAATCCATCCTGTGTAAGGAAGTGTAGCAAAAACCGTCAGAAAAACAGATGAAAAAACATATAAGTATAAGAGTTCCTCTCGTATTTTGCTAAAAGCAATAATCATCGCTAAAAGAACAATAATAACAGGAGAATATCTGAAAATTTGCACAATCCCATACCCTATCTTATTTGGGATATCAATATCTATTAGCAATAAAGTATCTGGTGCTAGCCCATAAAAAACATCACTAACTACACGCACAACCTTATAGGCTTCAAAGGACTCTTTTACACTAGTAGCGTTAATGGATAAAGTCTCCAAGCTACGAAGATATAAACGAATAAGAAAATGCGGCAGCATCATCAGAGCAAAACTCCCAGAGAGAAGAAAAATGCCTTTCCAGTGAAAGTCTTTTATAAATAACATGATAAGGCCGATTAGAAGGATAATAAAAACAGAAAAAACAAAAATTACAGGGTGCGTAAAAACCATTGCCATTCCAGCGAGAGAAAGAAGAAAAAGGTTTTGTCCTTCTCCTTTTTTTATATATCTCAAACTAAAAAAGAGTAGGGATGGGAAAATCAAAAAAGTTGCAAAAACCTTATCTTCCGACATATTTAAATAAAACCAATATCCCGTTGGCACAAATTCGTGGATCATCCACGCGTATAAAGAGATTTGAAACAAGACCGATAAACCGGCTTTCTGCTGAGATACACCCAAAAATCGAGCCAGCCAATATAGAGAAAGTATCGCAAAAGGCACAAGATAAAGCTCAAGATAATTCCCCAAAAGCAAAAGACCGGATATTCCGCTTAAATCAGCTAATAAGGCTTGACTCATGGGCAATAATGCCAGCCAATAACGCGGAAATTCGCGTACATCCATTTCGTGGACGATATTTTTAAAACCTAAAGGGTCAGCATGCTGCCAGTTTGTTAGGTAGGCTAAATAAGTATAGTCATCTACAAAAAACAATTGATCGTGAAAAAGTAGTAACACCGCCAGTAAAAGAGCAAAACCTAAAGAAATGTTTTTCAGGTCTTTCCGAAAAAACGCAACTATTTTTTGCTTGCTTAATACAGTTGTCTTTTTTGAAAACATCAAAAATATGATTTCAAAGAAACCAACACATGCAAAAAAAACCTTCGCAAACACAAAAGAAAAACCCACTACTCGCCCAGCTAAACCAATAAGAGAAATAAGTAAAACCGAAAAACTGATACCAACAGGTATAATCCCGCCTAAATCTACTTCATCACTTAGTATTACATACAACAAAACACCTGGCAGAAGAAACAATAGCATAGCTACGCCAAGCTTGATCATGTCTACAAGAAAAACTAATCCAACATGTCCCTGAAAGGATAACACTCCCCCCCAGGGAACTGTCCAAGCTAATCCCCATATCATCGCTGCAAGGATAGCATATCTTTTTTCTTTTGAGAGTTTTTTTACAAATTCCATGCCTTTCATTTTAACTCACCATCATATTTTCTGCATATCAATTTCGAAACTATTTTCTGACCAAGAGAAAGGAGAATGATTTGCAGCGTGCCTCGTGTGATTTTAACTTGCTAGCCCATAATCGACGCCCTCCTAGCGCAGATTTGCTATCACTTATACTTGAAGCAGAAAATCCCCGCATCTTTTCAGATGCGGGGATTTTTTATTTCATAACACTTTTCTTATTTTATTCTACAGTCATTTCAGGAGCAGTAGCCTTTGAGCGTTTGATTGCCCAAACAAGCAAGCCAAGCAACACGATAACGGTTACCCACACACCGACAGCCGTAGCACCGGTTGCTCCTTTATATTGGACGACAACGGGGGCAACGATCAGCGCTACAAGGTTTGCAACTTTGATCATCGGGTTGAGTGCGGGACCAGCAGTATCTTTCATCGGATCACCAACGGTATCACCAACAACAGAGGCTTTATGACGCTCAGATCCTTTACCTGTGTTATTTTCAACACTAGAAGGTTCGTCTTCGACGAGTTTCTTCGCATTATCCCATGCGCCGCCAGCGTTATTCATATAGACAGCCAAAAGCTGACCAGAGAGAATCAGACCAGCGAGGAAACCACCAAGAGCTTCAACCTGAAGGGTAAGCCCAACAACGATCGGGGAGACTACACCGATAATTGCCAAAGACACTAACTCTTTTTGAGCGGCAGTTGTCGAGATAGAAACCGCTTGGCGATAATCTGGTTGCACTGTGCCATCAAGAACGCCCAAGCCAAATTGGCGACGGGCTTCCAAAACGATGAGTGCGGCAGCGCGGCTCACAGCCTGAATAGCGAAGGAGGAGAAGAGCCACGGAATTGCACCACCAATGAGCATGCCCACGAAAACTTGCGGGTGGTCAACGCGAATACCGATGCTTTGAATTTGTTCTGCTAAGGGAATAAGAAGTGATTCCTGTGTACGGCTTACATCCACGAGGAAGGAACCGAAGAGGGAAACTGCCGCGATAACGGCGGAACCGATCGCAACGCCTTTGGTGATGGCTTTGGTCGTGTTTCCTACAGCATCGAGGTCAGCCATGATCTGCTGAGCATTGGCATTTTCTTCTTTTTCTTTACCTGTCCAGGACATTTCGCCGATGCCGTTTGCGTTATCAGCAATAGGACCGAAGGAGTCCATCGCGACGTTATTGCCGGTCAGGGTAAGCATACCAATACCCGCCATTGCCACACCGTAAAGGATGAAATTGATTCTATCTGTACCTTCAACACCTGGAATGGTGCCAAAGATAGCAATGGAAGCAATAATGGTGAGGGCAATGATCAGAATAGACCAAACAGAAGATTCAAAGCCAACAGCAGTACCCTGCAAGATCAAGGTTGCGGAGCCAGTGTCTGCGCTCTTCTTGATATCTTGGACAGGAGCGCCATGCGTGCCGGTGAAATATTCAGTCAAACGATCAATACCGATGGCAAGAGCAACACCAACAAAAACAGCCGTCGGGGTACGCCACCAGCCGCCCCACTGATTAATGCCGGGGTTATTCATATAGAAGTAACCAGCCAGATAGAAGAGGAAGGATGAAATGATCGCAGATGTGAAAAATCCTGTGAAAATCGCCTTCATTGCATCGCCGCCTTCTTTGGCATCGCTTTTTACCGCGTAAGTACCGATGATAGATGCGAGAACGCCGATGCCACGTACCATGAGCGGGAAGATAATCCACTCAAGGCGACCAGTGTGATGCCAGAGCGCCAAAGCAAGGATCAAACCAGAAACGATGGTTACTTCGTAAGATTCAAAGATATCGGCAGCCATACCAGCGCAGTCGCCAACATTGTCGCCAACGAGATCGGCGATAACGGCGGGGTTGCGGGGGTCGTCCTCGGGTAAACCTGCTTCTACCTTACCAACAAGGTCTGCGCCAACATCTGCTGCTTTGGTGAAAATACCGCCACCAACGCGCATGAAGAGGGCGAGGAGGGTGCCACCAAAACCGAAGCCAAGCAGAGCATCCGGGGCCGCAATACCAAGAATCATGAAAATGACTGTACCACCGAGCAAACCAAGTCCATCGGTGAGCATACCGGTGATCGTACCCGCGCGATAAGCGATCCGAAGTGCATCGCTAAAAGATGTTCGAGCAGCGGAAGCAACTCTAACATTCGCTTGTACCGCCATGCGCATTCCGATCTGCCCAACAGTCAGAGAGAAGCCAGCGCCCATCACAAAAGCGAGTGCGCGAGCAAATCCAAGTGTAAGGCTGATCCGTCCGGGATCCATTCCTTCAAAGCGCATGAGGGCTTCTTCGGTAGGCGGCACGATATAAACGGAGAAAAAGAGAGCAACAGTCAAGATTAAAACAAAAGGCCAAATAGCCTTTAGTTGCTCTTGCAAATATGCATCTGCGCCATCACGAATCCATCCCCAAACTTCTTGCATTCGTTCTGTGCCTTTATCTTCGCGCATGATTTGGCTACGCAAGAAAAGGGCATAGAGCAGACCGACAATCGCGATTCCGAAAACTGACCAGATCGCAACCGTCTCAAACGTTGAAAGACCCATGTAACTCATATAGAACATTCCTCCCGAGGAAAGTGGATTAAATACAATTTAGGCGGGTTACGCCTAAATTGTTGACTCAGAAATTCTACAGGGGAGAAAGGAATGTGTCAAGTATAGTTGCTAGAGATATAGGCAATAATAGAAAGAAACGAAGGTTTTATTTGATAAAACCTTCGTTTCTTTTCATTCGACTGATTCGCTCTCTTCTGATACTATTCCTGTCATGTTTCTCCCTACAACTCTTCAGGAAATGCGATCTCTCGGATGGAATTCGCTTGACATCATCATTGTCAGCGGTGACAGCTATATAGATAGCCCCTTTATGGGAACTGCCGTGATCGGCAAAGTTCTTGCCAATGCAGGATACCGCGTCGGGATCATCTCCCAACCCCAAACAGATACGCTCGTGGATATCGGCAGGCTCGGCGAACCCGAACTTTTCTGGGGCGTGACCGCTGGCAGCATAGACTCGATGGTTTCAAATTACACAGCCCTAAAAAAGAAACGCCGAAATGATGACTACACCCCCGGCGGAGAGAATAACCGCCGCCCAGACCGCGCAACAATTGTATATACAGGCCTAATCCGGCGTTTCTCCAAACAAGCCAGCCCTAACCAAGTAACACCCCCTATCGTCCTCGGTGGTATAGAAGCCAGCCTGCGCCGCGTCCCCCACTACGATTATTGGACCAATAAAATCCGACGTTCGATTCTATTCGATTCAAAAGCGGATTATCTCCTTTATGGCATGGCAGAAAAATCGACGTTGGAATTCGCCACCGCCTTGCATGATGGAAACGATCCGCACGAGATACGCGGCTTGAGCTATATTGCCAAAGAAAAACGAGAAGATTATCTCGAAATGCCCGCCTATGAAGTTATCGCAAAAGATAAAATGGCATTTATCGAGATGTTCCACACCTTCTACAAAAATAACGACCCCATCCCCGCAAAGGGCATAACTCAAAAGCACGGCGATCGCTATCTTGTCCAGAATCCTCCTGCTTTTTATCAAACAGGAGAAGAACTGGACGCCATCTACGCGCTAGATTATGAACGCGCCCAACATCCCTATTATGCAAAAGATGGAAAAGTACGCGCGCTCGACACCATCGGCTTTTCTATTCCATCTCATCGCGGCTGTTATGGCGAATGCAATTTCTGCGCTATCGCCGTTCACGAGGGGCGCACGATCCGTTCGCGCAGTCAGAATTCCATTGTCTCGGAGGCAAAAGTCATCACGCGGCATCCCAAATTTAAGGGCTATATTTCCGATTTAGGCGGACCTACTGCCAATATGTACGGCTACGAATGCGGGAAGAAATTAAAATACGGCAACTGCCCAACTAAGCGATGTGTCAGCCCCGGTATCTGCCCTGTTATCAAGATCGATCACCGTCCCCATGTTAAAGTACTGAAAAAAGTTCACGCCTTGGAAGGCGTCAAAAAAGTATTCGTCGCGTCCGGTTTACGCTACGACATGATATTAAGCGACACCGAGCATGGAGACGATTATTTACGTCAGGTCGTCACCCACCACACATCCGGGCAGATGAAAATTGCACCAGAACACACCGAAGATCATGTTTTGCACAAAATGGGCAAGCCAGGCACAGAGTCACTAGTCAAATTCAAAGAACGCTTTGAGCAGCTCAACAAAAAAGCCGGTAAAAAACAATTCCTGACCTATTATATGATCGCCGCACACCCTGGATGTGACGACAATGATATGCGCAAGATGAAAAACTTCGTCAGCAGTGAACTGCAAATTTCACCAGAGCAGGTCCAAATTTTTACTCCCACGCCATCCACATATTCGAGCGTAATGTATTGGACAGAAATGGATCCCTGGACACTTGAACCAATGTTCATTGAAAAAGACCCCAATAAAAAACGAAAACAAAAAGATATTATTACGCAAAAACCAAGAAGAAACAGAAAAAGATATGCCTAAAAAAATTACCCGCCGCGATTTCATTCGCCTCAGTAGTCTAACCCTCGGCAGCAGTCTTTTAGCTTCCTGCCGCGCCCCTTTTGGGATCGGCGATAACCGTCCAAATTTTTTAGTTATCCTCACCGATGATCAGCGTTACGACACGATGCAGTATATGCCTAAAACTCAAGAATTAATTTTTGATCAAGGTGTCACTTTTTCGCATGGCTATGTCAGTTCACCGCTTTGCGGCCCCAGCCGTGCCAGCATCCTAACCGGTACACACGTCCACAAACATAATGTGCGCGATAATAAAGGCGAGCTCAACGTCGGCACTTTTGTCGAAGATTTACAAGATAACGGCTACTACACAGGGCTGGTTGGAAAATATCTCAACAAATGGAAAGGCGAAATGCGCCCCGAATATGATTATTGGGCATCCCTTTTCAAGGATGACAGCCGCTATAACGACCTGGATTACAACGTCAACGGCGAATGGCATTGGCAAGTTCCCGGATATATTACCGACATCACCCGTGATTTTGTGCTTGATTTCGTTGATGAAGCATCTAGCCAACTCAAACCGTTTTTCCTGCTATTTGGGGTGACTGCCCCGCATGGTCCCGCTATCCCCGCAGCAGAAGATGAAGCTCTCTACACTGACCTTCCTCCCCATCGCCCCCCAAATTTCAACGAAGCTGATATTTCCGATAAGCCAGATTCCATTAATTGGCGACCCCTCTTCGATGAAGCAGGCATTGCCAATATCGAAGAATTTCGCCGTGGACAAATTCTTTCGTTGCTTTCTGCTGACCGTGCTGTTGCCGCAATCGTCCAAAAACTCGAAGAGACTGGTGAGCTTGATAATACCGTTCTTATTTTCCTTTCAGATAATGGAAAACATTGGGGTGAACATAGATTGGAATCGAAAGGCACAGCCTACGAAGAATCAATTCGCGTACCTTTTGCTATGCGTTACCCCCCTCTTGTACCCGAGCCTTATACAGAAAATCGCCTTGTCAACAGTGTGGATATTGCGCCCACTTTCTATGACCTGGCAGGCATCCCCATCCCCGAACATCTTGATGGCAAATCTCTTGTGCCCATGTTAGCGGGCGATAACTGGCTACGCGAAGAGATTTTCATCGAATGCTGGCCCTCGCGCGGCCATTGGGAAGCTATCCACGGTGGAAGATATAAGTATATAGAAACCGATGAGAATAGATCAGAGTTCTATGATCTCGAAGAAGACCCCTACGAGTTGGAGAATCAGATTGATAATCCCGATTATGCAGAGATCATTGCCCATATGAAAATTTCTCTGGATGAGCGAAGAGGAGACTATTCCTAAGCAAAAAGACCGAGTATTTTCGAAAATACTCGGTCTTTCTTTTCTTATCTCAATGCCATTTCTACTGCCGCTTGGGCATGAATAGAAGTTGTATCAAAAAGGGGAATATCAGTATGTTCCTGTTGCACTAGCATCACGATCTCGGTGCAGCCCTCGATAACACCCTCGGCACCTTCTGCGCGCAACGCATCCATAGTGCGCAGATATTCGAGCCGAGATTCGTCGCGCACCACGCCCAGGACGAGTTCCTCATAGATCACACGGTGGACAATGTCGCGATCCTGTTTCGAGGGGAGTATCACGTTCAAACCATGCGCGTCCCGCAGGCGTCCGGCGTAAAAATCCTGCTCCATCGTGAAGCGTGTCCCTAGCAATCCGATGTTCTTTATCCCCTCCGATTTGATCCGCTCGGCGGTTGCATCGGCGATATGCAGGAGAGGAATATCAATAGCGGATTCGATCTGCGGGGCAACTTTATGCATGGTATTGGTACAGATCAACAGGAAGTCTGCACCCGCGTTTTGAACTTGCTCGGCAGCCTTCGACAGAATCTCGCCCGTGGCATCCCACTGTCCGGCGTGTTGCAATTCTTCAATTTCTTGAAAATCGACACTGAACATGGCGATCTGCGCAGAGTGCAAACCACCAAGTTTTTCCTTGACGAGTTCATTGATCTGGCGATAGTAGAGCGCGGTGCTTTCCCAACTCATCCCGCCGAGCAATCCGGTTGTTTTCATTTTTACTCCTTAAGACTCTGATCGATCACATTAACAAGCGCGATAAATGCGTTCACTGTTTTCTCTATCATCTCCGGGTTTCCCCGATAAGATTTATCCCTTTCAGCAGCATCATCTCTGCGTTCAACGATCCGATTTGCTGCGTTGATCTCAAATTGAGCCGCAGGGATTTTTAGCCGCTCGGACACAAATTTGACTATTGGCTCTCGAGTAAGGCTTCCATTGCCACTAAATTTATCATCAACGCGCAGCCGCAAGAATTTATCATCATTCTCCAGTGTAAAACCGGATTCTTTCAAAGAGTGAACTATTAACTCTTTTTGAGCTGGGCAACTTCTCCCATCTCTGGTACCCAACTCAATTCCAGCTTCATGATGCTGCCACATACCGTGCAAATCAATCACAAAGCGGATATTCTTTTCTTTAGCAATTTCTCGAACCTTTTCTTTGTATGGCGCGTCTTTGGCTACATTGGGATCGATTTTTGATTTTCTTCTAGCATATATACAGTGAGCACCTGTTTCTTCTGCAATAAGCTGCGCAAAAGCCGCCGTATATTCATCTTCGCCTTTATACCTCCCATTTCTTGTGTGAGCAGCCCCATGTGGAGCGGAAATCAGAATCGGAAGTTTTCCTTCTACATAAAGAAACTCGGGGTCACCCTCAGAAGCATATTCTTGATATAGAATATCGTCTTCAAGAGCAACTAACCGTTCAAGCATCTGCTCAACGGTCAACCCTACCCGCCTTTTCATTTAAGTCTCGCATTTTCTCTTTCAGCGCATCACTCAGTGCAGATTTTCTTACGCGCCAGCTCCAATTGCCACCCAAGCGACCGGGGTAATTCATCCGTGCTTCGGTGCCGAGATTGAGAAAATCTTGCAGTGGGGCAAGAGTCAATGCCGCGCGAGAATGCCAAAGGGTGCGGATCAAATCCCAGGCGATGTCGCTGCCGCCCACGCTCATATAGCGGCGGGCAAAATCTTTTTCATGTTCAGAAGCAGAATCATACCACCCACGCGCAGTGTCGTTATCATGCGTTCCCGTATAAGCGACGCAGTTCTCAGGATAATGATGGGGCAAAAAAGGATTGCTCTCATCCGAGAAGGCAAATTGTAGAATCTTCATTCCCGGCAAATTGAATTGGTCACGAAGCTCAAAAACATCGGGCGTGATCTCGCCTAAATCTTCGGCGATGATGCGCAGTTCACCTAGTTCTGCCTTAAGCGTGTGGAATAAATCTTCACCAGGACCAGGAACCCAACGACCTTTTTCAGCAGTCAGTTCTTCAGCGGGGACTTCCCAGTAGCCAGCGAAGCCACGGAAATGGTCAAGGCGAACAATATCGACCATGCCTAAAATGGCACGCATCCGCTTGACCCACCAGGCGTAATTTTCTGCTTTGTGTTTTTTCCAATCGTAGAGAGGGTTTCCCCAAAGCTGTCCGGTTTTCGAGAAATAGTCAGGGGGAACGCCTGCAACGACAGTCGGAAGTTTTTGCTCATTGAGAAAAAAGAGTTCAGGGTTTGCCCAAACATCGGAGCTATCGTAAGAGACAAAAATGGGGATATCGCCAATGATCTGGATATTTTTTGATTTGGCATAGGCGTGGAGCGAATCCCATTGGCGAAAGAAGAGAAATTGATAAAAGATATAACGATCTACAGCGGGTTTTAGTTCTTCTCTGGCTTTATTGATCGCAGATTCTTCTCGGTTGCGGAGACTTTCATCCCAACCAATCCATGAGCCGCCACCATTTGTTTCTTTGAGTGCCATAAAAAGGGCATAGTCTTCGAGCCAGTCGCTGTTTTTCTCACGGAAGATGTCGAGGTCTCGGCTATCAATTTCCGGGTCACGAGTGAAGCGGATGAAAGCTCTCTCGAGGAGATTTAGCTTCCAGCCGATGACTCGCCCATAGTCTACGTAATCATCCGAGAAATCCAATTCCTCCTTGAGATCGTTGGGGTGCAGAAACCCTTCTTTAAGAAGCAGATCAGGGCTGATGAGATAGGGATTTCCAGCAAAGGTAGAAAAAGATTGGTAGGGCGAATCGCCGTAACCGGTAGGACCAAGCGGAAGTGTTTGCCAAAGATTGCAACCTGTATCGTGTAAAAAATCGACAAAATCACAAGCCGATTTACCAAGGTCGCCGATACCATAACGACCAGGAAGACTGGTGGGATGAAAAAGGATGCCAGATAAACGTTTTAATTCCATAATTTATTTTCACCACTAATACACGAAGAACGCGAAGTTTATAAACTTTTTTCGTTTTTTCTTCGCGCTCTCATTTTTTTATCGCTTTTATTTTTTTAGAGTGCTCGATACAAAGCCGCATATTGCTTTGCGGAGTTTTTCCACGAGAAATCTTGCGCCATTGCGTTACGTTGCATACTTTGCCAATGATCGGTGTTTTCGTAAACTTTTAGGGCTTCGCGCATGGATTTCAGGAGTGCTTTTGCGCTTTCTTCTTCAAAGAGAAAGCCCGTTTCTCCGTTTTTAATGGTATCCCGCAAACCGCCCGTTGCACGCGCAATCGGAATACATCCGTAGCGCATGGAAACCATTTGCGATAGTCCGCAAGGCTCATAACGAGAAGGCATTAGGAACATATCGCTACCTGCATAAATTTTACGTGCCAACCTATCATCGTAACGAATTTCAACCTTTACACGATCGGGGAATAATTTTTCAAGACGTTTTGCTTGCTTTTCTATAGCAGGGTCACCTGTGCCTAAAATGACCGCTTGCCAAGAGGCTTTTTTAAGTTTTGAGAGTGCGCTCAGCGCTAAATCGATTCCCTTTTGCCCAGTCATTCGAGAGACAATGCCAAAAAGCGGAACGGATGAGTCTATATCCAAACCTGTTAATTGTTGCAACGCGGCTTTATTCCACGAGCGCTCTTTGAGCGTTTCGGCAGAGAATTTAGTCGGGATTGCTACGTCAGTTTCGGGGTCGAAGCTCTCTGCGTCAATGCCATTGATAATGCCCGTGAGAGAATCCTTATGAATGGTTAAGAAATTTTCTAAACCAGCTCCCAATTCCTTTGTTAGCATTTCCTTTGCATATGTTGGAGAGACAGCCACATTCTTTTTCGATGCCCACAAACCCAAAGGCAAGGGTTGTGTGTGCGCCCATTCAGGTAGATCGGTTTGCGATAGAGGTAAACCATAAGCAGCCAAACGCCCTGTCAGGTCTGGGCCTAAGAAAGGTAAATTGTGAACTGTTAATAGTGCTTTTTTATCTTGCATTTCCCCATTCCACTGCTTGATCTGCAAAGCATAGGCCGCTAGCGCGGTATGCCAATCGTTCGCATGGATAATATCCGGCTCCCAATCAAGGTGCTTGGTCATTTCCAGAGCCGCCAACGAAAAGAAGGTATACTTTTCGCCATCCAGTGCTGCATTTGAAGAATATACCGACGCACTCGCTGTAATTGGCTCACCGGCTACAAAATAAACGGGCAAATCGCCAGAGCGTGTTTCAAAAACCTGCGTACTAACATCTGCCCCTGCACGCTTAATTGAAAAGCTGGCAATAGGGCGCAAAGTCGCCGCTTCGGTGCGAATGACCATGTGCAAAGGAATTGCCAATCGTACATCCAGTTTTACGCCGCCCGCCTCTTCTTCGCTCAACGCTCGTAACGCAAGGGGTAAAGCCCCTGCAACATCGGCTAAACCGCCAATTTTCACAAAAGGAGCGGCTTCTGCCGCCAAAAAGAGCACCTTGATCGTTTTCATGTCAACTATTGTACAACAAAAATGAAAAAACTAAAGATAGATTTACCCCAAATTTCAAAAAAACGGATCGCCTTGCGCGTTACTTCGGCCGCAGAGCGCGCTATTCGCAGCGGACACCCCTGGGTCTTTGAAAATGCTATCGTTCATCAAAGCCATCAAGGCAAATCAGGGGATTTAGCCGTCATTTTTGACAAAAAGCGACATTTTCTGGCAATCGGATTATACGACCCCGATTCGATGATCAGAGTCAGGATCCTTCGTGCATTGAAGCCTGCTACCGTTGACAAGCATTTTTTCGCAGAAAAACTGGATTCCGCCCATCAGCGCCGCGCCCCATTACGTGATTCTGACCATACAAACGGATACCGTCTCCTGCACGGTGAAAACGACGGGATGCCCGGTCTCGTCATTGACCGTTACGCAGAAACTGCCGTCATCAAACTCTATACACCCACATGGATTCCTCATCTTTCAGCTATTCTCGATGTATTAGAAGAAGATTTCCCTGCCAAAAGAATTGTGTTGCGCCTAAGCGACAGATTAAAAGAAAGCAACCATGGTCTTCACGACGGCATGTTCCTGCTCGGAGAAAAACCCAAATCCCCCATTACCTTTCAAGAAAATGGCTTGAAATTTGAAGTTGATCCGCTACGCGGTCAAAAAACAGGTTTTTTTCTCGACCAACGCGAAAACCGCGCTCGTGTAGAAAAATTAGCCAAAGGAAAAAGCGTCCTGAACGTCTTCTCCTACACAGGCGGATTTTCTGTCTACGCAGCGCGCGGTGGAGCAAAACAAATTGTCAGTCTTGATGCGAGCAAGCCTGCTATCAAAGCCGCAAGAAAGAATTTCTCACTCAATTTCAAAGAAACACATCTCCACGAAGGCATAGTTGGCGATGCTTTTGAAATAATGGCACAAATGAAAAAAGAGGGCCGCCTGTTTAAGATGGTCGTTATTGACCCACCCTCCTTTGCCCACAAACAATCTCAAACGGATGGCGCGATCAAAGCCTATAAAAAACTGACGCGGCTTGGATTGGGCATCCTTGCCGCAAATGGGATACTCGTTCAAGCCTCCTGCTCCAGCCGTGTAGATAGCGATCTGTTTTTCAATTCAATCAATATCGCCGCTCATCAAGCAGGACGTATGTTAAAAGAAATCGAGCGCAGCAATCATGCGCTCGATCATCCAATTGAATTTCCTGAAGGGGAATATCTGAAATGCTTATTTGCGCTTGCGCCATAGAGCTTTTTTTCTATGGTCAGTGGGCAATGCCAGACCAGGAAAGCTCCGCTTGTCCTTGTAGTTAATTTTCTGTATAGTTTATATGTTCACAACCATGCCGAATTGGGAGAAGTAATGTTCCTTTTCACATTTACCATGACCATCAATTACATAGCATTATTCATTGCTTGGTGGTTTGGGCTATATGTGGTCACACGCAATCCGCGCGGTTTGATCTCATGGCTGACCGGACTGACCTTTTGGACAATGGCTGGATTATTTCTCAATTTCTTACTTGCTCTTGCCCCTCCCCCTCCACCCCATAATTTCCCAAACTGGCTGCAATATTTCCTTTTGATCTGGCCCATGGGCACCTTAGAGGGAAGTTCGGGGTCTTGGTTACAAGGCTGGTCTATCACACTATCTATTATGGTTTGGCATCATGTAACTGTACTCTTGCGCCCTGGGGATTTTTCCAAATGGCGAGGCGTGCGTGTTGGTTTTGGCTATCTCATCGCTCTTTTTGTGATCATCATCCAATCCCTCAATACTCACTTGCTTTATACATCAACCTCTGGCGACCCTCTCTATCTGAGTTCTCTAAAGCCAGGTCCTCTTTATCCCCTTATCGCAATTGGTATGCTCCTCTACACGGGAATGAGCATTTATAACCTCTTACGCTCTGTGCGCGTGGCATCAAACACAATTCATCGTGAACAATACAGAACCCTGGGTATTGCTACGCTTATCGCCGGAACTACAGTGCCGATCTCAATTCTTGGTTCTACTACCTCTATTCCAATTCCGATGGTGGTGCTCTCTATTCTCTATATCATCACCATCGCCATGATGGGGTACAGTGTTGCTCGCTACAGTGCTCTCTCAAAAGGGCGAACGATCAGACGCGATCTTATCTACAACGCAGTCGCAATGGCTACTATTATTTTGCTTTATGTGCTGATCACTTGGGGGTCTGTTAGCTTTTATAATGCCCCGGTTGCTGCCTTTATCCCGATGATTTTATTAGCAATCACGACGCATATGCTGATCGACATGTCTCGCTTGACACTAGATTCTTTCTTCCATCATCGAGGAAATCGCGAGCTTCGAGCAAGATTCCGGCAACTTGCCGGCGCAATCGGCGAAGAAGAACCGACAAAAATTATTTCCTTAGTCTTAGATTCGATGAGCTCAACCGTCCATGCAACCTATTGCTTGGTGCTACTCTTCAACGGCCAGCGAGTCAACAAACTGGCCGCACATAACTGGACCCAAAAATTGCCACCGCTAACCCCAGCAGAATTATCAGCTGATGATGTTCTCTCACTTGAGCCTGAACACTTCAACGATCCACTGCACGATATAACCCTATTAATTCCACTCTATGCAGATGCAGAACAAATTGGCGTGATTTTGCTGGGCAGACCTGTCAATGGCCTAGCCTATTCTCAGACCGACATCGAATTGCTTTTATATCCTAGCGATAAGTTAGCAGAAGTAATACGTGATGCTCAGCAACAAGAACGTTATCTTGACCAGTTAACCCAAGCCACAGTAAAACAAAGAACTAGCTTTGAAGCAGATCCTGAACAAATATCAGTCAAAGATGTAGAAAACGCTTTGCGCAACCTAACCAATTATGCTTACCTTGGAGACACAAAACTGGCGAAATTAAGTCTGGTTCAGCTACGACTTTCTGCAAAAGAGACAACTCATCTGGACAAAGGCAAAGCCGTTTACAGCATCATTTCAAAAACAATCGAAAAATTAAGACCAGATGCCACAGATATTCCTAGCTATCCCATACCACGAGAGTGGCATGCCTACCTGATTTTACACGACGCTTATATTGCAGACAAATCTAATCGAGAGATTATGGCGCAATTATATATTTCCGAAGGAACGTTCAATCGTACCCGCCGCGCCGCAGTCCGTTCCATAGCGCGAGCACTTGAAGAAATGGAGATCTCGATAGTCTAGATTTATCTGCTCATCTTTCCTAGCCCAGTTTTTTACAGACTGGGCTTTTTTGATTCTTGGGGATTGGCACTTTTTGGCAGTTTTTTCTCTGGTTTTGGCAGGTCAGATACGAGATAGTAAAAGCAACCCGCCAACAGGAAAAAAATATGACCTCACTTACTACAAGCCTTCAGCAGACAATCTCGAATTTACTTTCCATAAGATGGAGCCGAAAACAATTCGGTAAAGCATTGCTCATCATCGCTCCTCTCATCCTCTTGTGGGTACTCAGAGAAGAAATCAGCCACTTATTTGCCATCATTAGCGAACGAGATTCCTTAGTTGCCTATCTTAGGCCTTACGGAACGCTGGGCATTTTCCTTTTATATATTCTCCTTTTCCTGCAAGTCTTTGTCGCTACCATTCCGGGGCAAGCAATCATAGTCACTGGTGGCTACTTATACGGATTTTGGATCGGATTACTTATCTCTTATACAAGTACTGTTGTAGCGAGCCACCTTTGCTATGAGCTTGCTCGCCGCTATGGGCGTCCGCTGGTCAGGAAATTAGCTCCCGCCCATATTGTTGACAAATGGACTGTTCGAGCCGAACGCCAAGGAATCCCCTTTTTCATCTTCTCTTTTACAACGCCTATCTTCCCCGCCGACGTGATGAACTTCGTCGCAGGGCTAAGTGGTCTTTCCCCACGCAAATTCATAGTAGCCAATGTGATCGGCCGATTGCCCTCCGCCATTGTCTTCACATTGATCGGTTCACATGGGCTTGGTCTTCCCATTAACTTGATGGTCATTATAGCGATTGCGTTCACTCTCATGGCCCTCGGTTTTTGGCGATTGGTTGGACCAAATCTGGAAAAGAAATACCTGGAGAAGCAATCATGAGAATTGCATATATTACCCAATCCTATCCTCCAATGATCAGCGGCGCATCGCTGGTTGTGAAAAGCCTGGCTCACGGCATGGCAGCTCGCGGACACTCAGTCCTCGTCATTGCAGCTAGTGACCAAGGCCGAGCGTATACAACCCAAAAAGGGCGCGTCAAGATTGCTCGGCTCACATCGGTACCAAACCCTAAACGAGCACAGCAAAAAGTCGTACTTTGGTCTCGCAAAATGATTGAAGACGAGTTGAAATATTTCTCAGCTGACATCCTGCACGTTCACGATATTTTGACAATGGGTGTATTTGGCGTACAGACAGCGCAAACGTTGAATACCCCCATTATTACAACTGTCCACCAACTTCCTTGGTTTGTGACAGCTTATCTCCCCAAGCTTCCTGGGCTTCACGAAACTGTTGAATATAGCTTGTGGGAATATAGCCGCTGGCTAAATAAACAATGCCAGACGATGGTCGTTCCTACAAGCACTATTGCTGAAACAATCCGATCAAAGGTTGGCTTTCGCCCAAATGTCATTTCTAACGGAATAGATCTGCAACGCTTCAACACCCTTGAAATGTCTCGAAAACAGCGCGCGTCATTGTGCGAGAAATACGGGCTAAACCCTGGTTTGCCAATCATCCTGCATGTTGGGCGTCTTGACACTGACAAGCGCGTTGAAGTTGTTATTCAAGCCGCTGCCAAGACCATGCGAAAGACAAGTGCTCAGTTGCTGGTTATTGGCAACGGGGAACATCGTGAAGAGTTAATGCACTTGGCTCAACATTTAGGCATTGGTGATCGCAGCCACTTTCCCGGATTTGTCTCTCAATCGGGAGATCTTCCCGAGCTTTACCGCTTAGCATCCATCTTTACCACCGCGTCAGAAATCGAAACACAAGGATTGGTTCTGCTTGAAGCTTTAGCGTCTGGGCTGCCTGTCGTCGCAGTCAACGCAACCTGTATCTCTGAATTGGTGATCCATGGACAAAATGGTCTTCTAGCCGCTCCTCGTGATACTGATGGTATGGCTAATGCCTTAACCGCCATCATCCGCAAACCATCCTTTGCCAATCAAATGGGGAGAGTAGGGCGAGCCATCGCTCAGGAGCATTCTATCGCTGCATCCCTGAACAAGCACGAAAAGTTATATAGAAAGCTTGTTTATCAATGCCATGCCTCAGCACCTACACAAATATCTAAGCTGCTTTCTTTCCATGAAAAGACCCAAGGTTTTCTGCGCCAGTTATCAAATATTTTCTTAGGGGAAAAGGAGTTCTAAAAATGGATATCTGGTATGAAGTCGTGAGAATCATTTTGCGGTCTTATCTGACTGTTTGCGTAAAATCCGTGGAGATCAAAGGGGCGAAAAACTTACCGAGCGGGCCAAAGATCATCGCCGCAAATCATGCGAACGCCACAGATTGCTTTACATTGCCTTTCATTCTGAAAGAGAAGTTGCATTTTCTTGTGCAGGCAGAAAGTTTTACCGTGCCGATCATCGGGCGTTTGTTGGCTCTTGCAGATCAAATTCCTGTTGTACAACGGCGAGGGTATGAAGCACTCAACATTGCTAAGGACAGATTAGCTCAGGGACACACCGTTGTTATTTTCCCCGAGGGCAAGTTGAACCACGGGCAAAACTTTCACCGACCACGAATCGGTGCGGTACTTTTATCAATCTTAAGCGGCACTCCTATTATTCCCATCGGTTTTTATGTCCCATCCGAGAATACGCATTTCTTCCAAAGTCATTTCCACAATCGAAAATCGCTTGCCAGATGGCAAATCCGAGGTAAATGTTTTATTCGCATCGGCAAACCCTATACCCTGAAAGGCTATTCGGGGGCAGAAGCAGATTACCGCGCACTGCGCGAGCTGACCCAAGAGTTAATGGAAAAAATCAGTGAATTAATAGATCAAGCAACTGAAGCGGCGCACTCGCCAATTGACTATCAATTACCAGACTTAAATTTGGAGGCATCATGAACGCACCTTCTCAACCCACATTTGGATACGTATCCTTACCGCACACCACCTTACACTATATGAAAGTTGGCAGCGGCCCACCTTTGGTGATCGTTCCCGCGACGATATCCTTAATTAGGCAATGGGAATCTCTCGCCCAGTTCATGGGGCAACGCTATACAACTTATTTCTTTGAATTACCTGGTCATGGGAAATCTTCTCCCTACCCTGAAAAATTTCAAAGCCATATGGTTCCCGAAACCGTAGCAGATTTTATGGATGCGATGGGGCACGAAACCTTCAACTTGATGGGTTTCTCATTTGGGGGACTGCTAGCCATGCGAACTCTTGAAGCTCTGCAAGATCGCATCGAAAATGTCTTCCTGCTTGCCCCGTGCGTGAGTCAACGAGCACTACTCTTCTCATCCACAAGGCAATGGTGGCTCAAGCACATTTTTGCTACGCTTAAATCTCAAACTGTGCAAGAACAATTATTACGAATGATGCATAGCGGACATTTTGACCAAGCCTTATTCGCCGTACTCAGCAAAATGGGCAAGCTTGACGAGGATGTTTTAAAAACCAGAGATGCGTTACGGATCCCACAATCTACGCTAGATGTACTTGCTTATACGTTGCAGGAGATCTTTTCCGTTGATTACTCTTATACAGAAAAGCCTTTTCAGCATAAATGCTATTTTGGGATGTCAGTTTACGATGACCTGCTCGATTACGATACAACATTAGATGTTGTCGAAAAACATTTTGATGATCTGACAGTTCAACACTTCACCTTGCCTTATCACCAACCCCCAGAAACGCCGACTTATGAATGGCTAACAGATGAGTTTGGAGGTTTTCTGGAGGCTTTGCCAGCGTAAGTATTCTCTTGTATTTGTATATCCTTTTTGCAATAATTTGTTTAGACAGATTGTTGCAAAAAGGAGGTTGCTATGGCACAAGCAGGGATTCATGGCTTAGTTGGGATGGCTGTCCGAAAATGGACACCGAAAAAAGAATGGTTGATGCTGGGAATAGTTTTAGGAAGTATGCTCCCTGATATGGACGCGCTAGCTGTTGCGTATGCGACTCTCTCTGGAATGGACATTCATGATCTACACCGCACATTTACTCATAGCATCGTCGTTATTTTTGGTCTCACCGCAATTTTTTACTTGATCTCTGCAGCAACAAAACAGCCACGAATCAAAAATTTAGGATTTGGTCTGGGGATAGGCATGTTAATGCACGCCTTGCTCGATCTGGCCATCTGGTTTCGGGGTGTCGAAATTTTCTGGCCCTTCTACGGCGAGGTCAATTTTTGGAGCGGATACACCCCGCCAGCATGGTGGCTCAATACACTTGAGTCAGCAGTCGAGTTTCTTCTAATAGCCGTTTTCTTCATTTTTCTGGCATTCTTCGCGCGTAAACAGGGAACGGATGAAGAATTTTTCAAGAAACTAAAGGGCTGGACTTGGGTTCAACTTGGACTATTCGTCATCTTCCTAGTGCTTGTCTACACATGGAGTGGATATTTCATCCCCTACGGGGCTTTATATATTCTCTCCCTCGGATTGGCTCTGGGCATCACGATCCGTATGCGTAAGACCATAGAGGCAATGGCATAATCTCGCAAAAAGAGATCAAACCCTGCAACCATACGCTCGATTGTCCAATTTAATTTCGCAATCACAACAAATACAGATGCAATGCACGTCTCTGTTTATTTGACAATCACCCTTGAGGGGTTTTCAAACGCGTCCAGAATGCGCTCTTTGTGATTGAGCAGCATATCCAATTTTTCCATTTCTTCGACAGTGAAATAGCCGAAATCGGTGGTTTCATCACTCAAGCCAAGTTTACCGCCAACGATTTCTGCTTCAAAGGATAATCCGACAACGTGGGCTTTATTCCCATCTGGATATTCGACCAGCCGATGCGGATCACTATAAACGCCGACTAAGCGAATCACGCGGACATTTAGGCCTGTTTCCTCGTAAACCTCGCGATTACAGGTCTCTTCTACAGTTTCACCCGGGTCTACACCACCGCTTGGGAGACACCATTGCTTATTATCTGCTCGTTGCGTGAGTAAAGCCTTTTGCTTGGTCTCGTTGAAAATGATCGCCGAGCAACCGAGGCGGATTTTGCCTTCTTTGGCGACTCTTTCTCCATGATGGATTGTAGTTACTTTGGGCATATTTATTCCTTATTGAAACCGGGGGTCTTCCTCATTCCAAACAAATTTCCCTGATTGCAGATCACGAAGCGCTTCTTGTATTTCCTCACGCGTATTCATCACAAAGGGGCCATAAGGTACGATAGATTCTTTGATGGGCGCGCCTGCGATCAACATCAGACGCATAGATGATTCTGCTGTTTTGACCTGAAAACCTTCGTCATCGCTGAAGAAGACCATACTCGTTGCATCAACAAGTGTTTCCTCAGCACCGAGGAAACCACTTCCTTCAAAAACGTAAGCGATAACGGTATGTTCGCTAGGGATCGGGCAAGTGAATTGAGAATCGGGAGCAAGCTCAAGGTCAAGGTAGATCGGCTCAACAGCGATTTCGGTGACGGGGCCGCGTATCCCATTTATTTCTCCGGCAACAAGACGAATCGTTACGCCATCCTGTTCTACAGTTGGAATTGTCGATGCTGAAAATTCCTGATAGCGGGGCTGACTCCACTTGAGCGAGGAGGGTAAATTAACCCAAAGTTGAAAACCGTAGATATTACCGCTCTCACCACGACGAGGCAATTCCTCGTGCATGATGCCGCCGCCAGAGGTCATCCACTGCACATCACCGGGGCCGATCAAGTCAGCATTCCCCAAACTATCACGATGATGAACAGAACCATCTAGCATATAAGTAACGGTTTCTATACCACGATGAGGGTGCATCGGGAAACCGCGAATGGGTCCTTCTGCGGGGTTATTAAATGCAAAATGGTCAAAAAGCAAAAAAGGATCGCGGAGATTAGTAGCCTGTGGCGCAATGGAACGACGAAGCAGCACACCCGCGCCCTCAATGACCATTTGCGGCTCGACAATTTCTTTGACAATTCTGGAAGTTTTCATGAATTACCTCTAATATTTATATGTTGAAGAGAAGGTAATCGTACCATTATTGTCTTAATATTTAGTATACGTTTTTCTTTTCTTTTCTTTCTTGAGCAATAAAGCAAAAAATATATTCATTAGAATCAAAAAGACTAAAACTAATCCAAAACCCAATTGCATCCCGAACCAATCACTGGTCAATCCTACAACCCAAGGCCCTAACATGCCACCTATTCCAGCAAAGGTGAAAAGCAACCCTAAAATTGCGCCTTGATTTTCCTGATGGAGATCTGAAACGGCAGCCGTGATTGTGGAAAAAATAATCGAGTAGAAGAAACCAGACAAAGGCAAGAGTATTGCCAGCTCCATAGGCGCAAAAATTCCGATAGACACACAAATTGCGGCTGCCAAACCGGCATAGAAAAGGCTTTTTAGATATCCAATGCGAGAGACAAAAAAGCTACCTACAAAGCGACCAACTGTAATCGTTCCAAAAAACAAGGCCAGATAAAAAGTGCTTTGCGATATAGACTGTAACTTAACCTTCTGCAGGAATTCTACCAACCAAGCCCCAATCCCTATCTCAGCAGCAACATAAGTAGTGATGCTAGCAAAGAATAAGATCATTTGCCCAGAAAAAACAGATTTGCCAAGATTTTTGAAATCTAATTTATTGCTTTGAACACTGGTTGTGCGTGGATATTTAGCCAAAAGAAAATATATCAAAACAAGAAGCGCAATCCCTGCACCAAATTGATAGACTCTGCGCCATGAAAAACCCATCACCAACATCTGTCCAGCATATAGGGGCGCAATCATAGAACCTACACCATGAAAAAAAGCCAAGAGATTGAGATAGCGTCCCTTATCCTCAGGATGAACATCCACGATAATGAGATTAGCCCCAACTTCCAATGCCCCTAACCCCATGATAAACATTGTTAAGGCCAACATCCACATTTCGCTTACAAGGCTATATCCCAACATCCCAACAAAAAGGAAGGTGCTCGCAAGGAAAATTACAACTTTTTTTCCCGCGACATCGGATAGAGGGCCTGTAATCAGTGTTGCGATCAGAAAGCCAAAATAAGACAGGAGCAGTATCGTGCTCCCAGTAGCATAATTAAAACTAAGATCATCCAATAAAACGGGGAAGGTTGCACCCTTTAAGTTGTCGGAAAAGCCAAAAAGAAAAAAGGCGAAGAATGCGCCTAATGTAATGACTTTAACTAATTTCAGTAGTTCACGATTTTGATTGACAAAGCGGGCAACTTCGGAGAAAGTTATGTTAGAAGATAAAACTAAATCCGAAGAGGCCCGAAATAATGATACCTGAATATGAACTCAAAGC
>Ga0233430_1000286_pt1 | contig 103365 bp, 92 predicted proteins | sample SI_118_April2016_2_FD_179883 | JGI IMG/M metagenome (GOLD analysis project Ga0233430, IMG submission 179883) | Seawater microbial communities from Saanich Inlet, British Columbia, Canada - SI_118_April2016_150_MG | ecosystem: Environmental > Aquatic > Marine > Inlet | place: Canada: British... | reverse complement strand
GTTTGACTTATTTTTTGCAAAACAAATCTTATAGAAGTTACTTTTGAATATCAAAGACTTAACAGGGCCGTATTTGCAGCTATTTATTCAACAACGCCGGTGCAAACCCAAAACCAAGCGCACTCACTAAAAGCACCGACATTAAATACTTCATACAATATCTCCTTTTATATATCCTATAGATAATTATAGCGCAAACTCTATCATTTGCTTGAAACTATTAGCTGTTTTACAATAATTCTGACTAACCCACTGGTTACACAGAGGCCTGAGGAATTTGAATTTTCTCCCCTCGCTTGAAATTTTTCGCCTTTGTAGCATTCGCTTTTTGCAAGCTCAAGATAGAGACATTATATGCCCTAGCAAGGCTTGCAAGGCTTGTTTTTTTCTTCAAGGTTACTTTCAACTTTCCAGCCTGTTGCCATGCAATTAAAGAATCATGGGGTGGATGTTGATATAAATATTTAACAATACCATTTTTTAGCGCCATACCTAACGTATGCTGATAGGGTGAGCTATTCAACCGATGCTCCTCAAAGGGATTCGAAATAAAACCTGTTTCAACCAACAAGGAAGGAATGTCTGGGGATTTCAAAACAACAAAAGGTGCTTGTTCTACATGATAAGTATGCATATCTGTCACTTTTTTTAAAGAAGCATAAATATCTTTGCCAAAATTTAAACTATCTTGAATCGTCACTGCTTGTGATAAATCCAATAAAACAGAGCGTACCGCACGACTTCGATCTTTAAACTTTGCGCCCCCCAACACAGAATAGTTTTCACTGCTTGCCAGCCATCTTGCTGCCTCACTTGATGCGCCATGCTCGGATAATGCAAAAACCGAAGCGCCTCTAGCCGTGCGGTTATAAAAAGAATCAGCATGAATTGCGACAAAAACATTGGCTTTATCTTTTCGTGCAACGGCAAGTCTACCGCGAAGAGTTACGAAATAATCGCCTTTTCTTGTCATATCTACATTAATCGTTTTATAAGGCTTTAAATCAGCTCTCAAATCTTTTGCAATTTCGAGCACGACATTTTTCTCATGAATACCCTTAGGGCCTGTTGCACCTGGATCTTTTCCGCCGTGGCCAGGATCAATGACCACCATTGCAGCTTTAGGTTTTAGTTTATTAAACTGCGCGGCTGAAAGATAAATCGAGGGACTTCTTCTTTTAACTCTCTGTTTTTTTATTTGTACCAAATTCATAGTAAGGGTTTTATTTTTCAGGATAATGCGAGCTTTGGCACTGGCATTTAGATCAAAGACCAGTCGCAATTGATTTTTGATGTTAGACACTCGAATATTCTTTACAATGCCGCCACTATAGTTAAGCTTTATTTTTTTATTCGTGATTGTTTTATCAAAATCAAGAACAAAACGATCTGGCTTTGATAAAGAAAAATAATGATACTTAACCGGTGAGTTAAAAGTGAATCTTGCAACAACACCATTTTTAACAGGGATAAATTTCGCGCTATTTAAATGTGTGCTCGCCAGTAAAATAATAGGTGAAAACAAACCTAAAACAAAAAAATATCTAAATGTTTTTTTCACCCAAGCCTTCCTTGATTTGTTTTAATATCTCTTCACCCTGCCTTGAGTTTGCTTTAAATATTAATTCGCGTACTTTTTCAGTTTCAATTTGAAATTTAATTTCAAGATCACATTCAGGCAAGAAAGCTTTACCCTTTTCTGGCCACTCAATAAGATTGATAGCTTCTGAAGAAAAATAATCATGGATACCAATGTAACTCAATTCCTCAGGATCAATCAAGCGATACAAATCAAAATGATTGATTTTTTTATCTTGAATGAGATAAGTTTCGACGATTGTATAAGTGGGGCTTTTAATTAAATCCGTATAGCCTAAGGATTGAAGAAAATAGCGGACAAAAGTTGTTTTCCCCGCCCCTAGATCGCCAAGTAGATAGAGGTTTAATTGCTTCGGCAAATCTATTGCCATAACTTCTGCTATTTTCTTTAACTGTATTTCATTGATGTTTTTTATTGAAGTTAGCACGTTTTTCTCACCATATACTTATCATCTGATGGTGGCATTTTTTGCTCCGCAAAAGAAGCCACCCTACAAAAAAACTTATCGCCTTTTCTAAAAAGCAACACTGAATGCGTAGGGTGGGTTCGCGAGCGTAGCAAGCAATCCCACCATCGGTAGCATCCCAAATAGTGCCGCTTTTTGCTCCGCAAAAGAAGCCACCCTACAAAAAAACTTATCGCCTTTTCTAAAAAGCAACACTGAATGCGTAGGGTGGGTTCGCGAGCGTAGCAAGCAATCCCACCATCGGTAGCATCCCAAATGGTGCCACTTTTTGCTCCGCAAAAGAAGCCACCCTACAAAAAAAGCTTATCACCTTTTCTAAAAAACAACACTGAATGCGTAGGGTGGGTTCGCGAGCGTAGCAAGCAATCCCACCATCGGTAGCATCCCAAATAGTGCCACTTTTTGCTCCGCAAAAGAAGCCACCCTACAAAAAAAGCTTATCACTTTTTCTAAAAAACAACACTGAATGCGTAGGGTGGGTTCGCGAGCGCAGCAAGCAATCCCACCATCGGTAGCATCCCAAATAGTGCCACTTTTTGCTCCGCAAAAGAAGCCACCCTACAAAAAAGCTTATCACCTTTTCTAAAAAGCAACACTGAATGCGTAGGGTGGGTTCGCGAGCGTAGCAAGCAATCCCACCATCGGTAGCATCCCAAATGGCGGCACTTTTTGCTCCGCAAAAAAAGCTACCCTACACGCTATTAACCAATTCTCTTACCACAGGAAGTAAATCTGTTGCTAACATTCCTCTTTCGCCTTTTTCTGAAACAGCATCGCCGGCTGCGCCATGTAAACAAGCGCCCATTGCAGCGGCAACATCAATATCAACACCTTGCGCCAATAGTCCGGCAATAATACCTGTTAGCAAATCGCCCATGCCGCCTGATGCCATACCAGGATTACCCACATCACAAATAATCAACTCACCTTGAGGTGATGCAATAACAGTACCAGAACCTTTTAAAACAACCATTGCATTATATTTTTCTGCGATTTCTTTTGCTGCTTTAAAACGATTTGATTGAACTTCATCTGCCGTGATATCTAAAAGGTTCGCCGCCTCACCTGGATGAGGTGTTAAAATTAACAAGTGGCTTTGCACTGAATGTTTTTTTAGCAATGCCAAACCATCTGCGTCGATGACCATAGGCAATTCATTTTGAGCAGCAGCTTGAAATAGTTTTTCAGACCAATCACTTACCCCAAAGCCTGGTCCCACAGCAAGTACCGTTGCTTTTTCACAGAGCGCTTTCAACTTATTTTCATCATTAACACCATGACTCATTATTTCAGGCCGGGAACCATTTAAAATAGCCGCATGATCTAGATGTGTTGCAACTGAAACAAGACCCGCCCCCGTTCGAAGCGAACCTAACGCTGCTAATTTTGGTGCGCCGCTCATTCCTGGCGCCCCTCCAATCACAAGCACATGACCATAGTCGCCTTTATGCGAATTATTCGCACGCAAGCCTAATATACCTTCAAAATCATCTAGCTCCATACTAAAGGCAAAAGGCTCAACTTTGTCATAAAGCGTTTCTGACAAATCCAAGTCATGGCAACAAAGATCACCACAATATGCTGGGCCGTCACCCGTTAATAAGCCTGCTTTTAAACCGATAAAAGTCACTGTATTATCTGCAACAACTGCATCGTCTAATACAACCCCTTCATTTACATTTAAACCTGATGGAATATCCAATGAAAGTACTGGGCTTTCCATATCATTGATGGCCTCTATCACTTCCAACACATCGTCGCGGGGCGAACCTTCAAGTCCAATACCTAAAATAGCATCAACAATAACATCTGCTTCTATTTCTTCTTCAACATCAAAAGGCTGAATTTCAATACCCGCATCTTTACATTGTTGATAGGCATCAAGCGCCTCACCCTTAAGCTTGGCTAATTCACCTACATGACGAATACTTACTGCATGATCTTTTTCAAAAGCATTATGCGCCAAAATATAACCGTCACCGCCATTGTTTCCTGTGCCACAAACAACCAAAACGGTTTCAGCATCTGGCCAAAGCTCGTCCATCCACATGAAAGAAGCTTCACCGGCTCTTTTCATCATTTGCTTACCCGTAACGCCGGACTGAATTGCGGCTTGCTCGATTTCTCGGATTTTTTCTACAGTGTATATAGGGTGCATAATTGCCTCTTTATCTTATGGTTAAATAAATTTTTGCTAATCTTATCATGTCCTCGTAGAATTGCAGCTTTAATCTGCTATTGTATAGCAGATTAAAGCTGTCGCGTCGTAATACAGCGAAGACGGGCCACCAGAAACCATTAAGCTTCGGATATACCATGTCAAAAGACTATCAACAACTCGCAAAACAAATCAAAACCTGGGCAAAAGACTTAGGCTTTGACAAAGTTGGCATTACAGATATTGATCTTTCTAAACATGAAAGACATTTACAAAACTGGTTAAGCAAAAATTTCCATGGTGAAATGAAATACATGGAAGCGCACGGCACAAAACGATCAAGGCCAAATGAATTAATCCCAAATACCATTCGCATCATCTCTGTTGCCATGAATTATTTACCCAAAGACTCAACCTTTATTAATGCTTTAAAAAACCCCTATCGCGCCTATATTTCACGTTACGCATTGGGTCGTGACTATCATAAGATTATTAAAAAAAACCTCAATAAACTTGCAATAAAAATAAAAGAAGTTGCAACTGATTTAGATTACCGCGCCTTCGTTGATAGCGCCCCCGTATTAGAAAAAGCACTTGCAGAAAAAGCAGGGCTCGGCTGGATAGGTAAACACAGCAACCTTATAAGCAAAGACGAAAGCTCATGGTTTTTTTTAGGTGAGCTTTTTACGAATATTCCTTTACCTATCGACCAACCCTACAAGCAAGATCTTTGCGGCACATGCCAAGCATGTATCGATGTTTGTCCAACCAATGCTATCGTAGGGCCCAAACAAGTTGATGCGCGCCGGTGTATTTCCTATTTAACCATTGAACTCAAAACATCTATCCCTGTTGAGCTTAGACCTTTAATGGGTAACCGTATTTACGGTTGTGATGACTGCCAAATCGTTTGCCCTTGGAATAAATTTGCAAAGGCCACAACAAATGATGACTTTAAACCAAGACATGATTTAGAAGTTGCTGAACTTTTGGAACTATTTAAATGGGATGCAGAAACTTTTTTAAAAAAAACAGAGGGATCGGCTATTAGACGAACAGGTTATGAAGGTTGGATGCGTAATATTGCTGTTGCCCTGGGTAATGCACCTTTTGATCTTGGCATCATTAACGCATTAAAAGAAAAAAAAGATCATACTTCAGAGCTTATTCGCGAGCATGTTGAGTGGGCGTTAGCCCAGCAAGAAAAATAGCCTTAAATCAGCAGAGACTGTTCGCACCCACTTTATGGTTACCATACACCTGCACCCAAAAAATGGGTGTAAACCCAATAAAAAAAGCCGCCCTACTAGAGCAATCTCAATTCAAAATAAAATCTTTTTGTGTAGGGTGGGTTCGCGAGCGCAGCGAGTTATCCCACCACTCGGGACCACCCGATGGTGGCATTTTTTGCTTCGCAAAAGAAGCCACCCTACTAGAGCAACCTCAATTCAAAATAAAACCTTTCTGCGTAGGGTGGGTTCGTGAGCAAAGCGAGTTATCCCACCATCGGTAATACCCTAATGGCAGGATTTTTTACTTACGCAAAAGAACCCGCCCTACTCAAACTCAACCTGTGAAACCACATCACCCGCCAATGCGAAACTTGACCGCATTTGCAAAAGCTGCGCCTCAGTAAGAATAGAATGATAAAAACGCGTATAATCATCCGTCAAAACATCATCACAAATCGCATCAGAAAAATTAGCATAATGACAAACAGATCCACTTAAATCGGTGCCGGTTAAATTCAACCCAGAAAAATCCGCATAACGAAGATTAAGATTTCGCAAACACAAGCCCGTTAAATCAGGAAAACAACCATGATCTGATAATAATTGTTTCAAATAAAAGTGCTGAGCGTCCTCAAGCGCTGGGCGATAGATGGGGTCATCTAGCGTTGATACATATAGGAAATTAAACTCTGCCTGAGTGATTTTTTTCATTGTAAATCCTTGTTTAATCTCGCCCTCCATCCGTAAAGAGCACTTTAATTGTTACTAGGAAAAGTGTACCACTTTTATCCTAGTCTAGAAATAATTACTTTATACTTCTAGAGCAACAACGCCTTGATCACTCCGCGCTTCGGGAGTAGGCTGTGCGTGTTTAAACAAGTTCGCAAATGATCTAAAAACAGAATGGTTTTGCAACCGGGATGGAGAGCTCCTCTTCTCTATTTCCTCAGCTGTCTTTTCTCTACTATGCTCTGAAGCATAAGACTCGAGGTCTTCACCTTTTCTTGAAACCTTCTCACTAGAATGCTCAGAAAGCAGCATAAAACTACTTATAAATGACCAAGACTGCGCATTTCTCAAAAGCGCGCCTGGCAAATCATACCGTGAAATATTGACCACACCTTTTATTAAGCTCAGCTCACTCTGAGAACCAGAAAGCTGCCTATAGAACCCAGACCCCATAAGAGAAAGCTGACGAACATGGTCCCAAGCAAATCCAGCACAAGTTCCAGTAGAATTTTGAATTCCACCAAAGGTAAGGAAAACTTGAGATTTATCGTTGTCCTTATTCGCCATTTTAGCGAAAGTCTCACTATAGTCGGCCATCTTTTGAGCGACAAGCTTACCTCGCTGATCCCCACTAGCATCAATTAGGAAAAAATTAGCTTGACCATCTCTATAATCAAAATCCATAGCCAACCAATGAATACCTATTGATTCTTCGCTTGAGGAATCATAAGTTGGGCACGCAACAAGAACTTGTCCATGTTGAATTCCACGCTCAAATGACTCAGCAATAAAGCTCTCAAGCTCCGACATAAAGGCCTGATGACCCGAAACAATAGGGTGAATAATAAACTCTATAACCCTACAATTGAAAACCTCACCCTGCTTGGCATTGTTCAGTCTTGCTGCTCTTGAAGCTTCTTTACTCTTAAGAGCTGCTTTCATATTTTCTATAGAAATTAAAAAATTACTAGACGGAGGTGTCTCAACTAAACCCATTATTATTCTCTCTTATTGTTATTATTATTTTATGCGGGCATTGTACATAAACTAGTCGATAATGCAAGAGAAATCCTGTAAACTCCCCCCATGCTAAAACCTTTACCGATCAGCCTTTATATTCATATCCCTTGGTGTGCTCGCAAGTGCCCTTACTGCGACTTTAATTCGCATCAAGCGGGCAATAATATTCCCGAAGAAGCTTATATTGAAGCTTTAATCAAAGACTTAGATGAGTCCTTGCCAACTATTTGGGGTCGGCCGCTTTGTAGTATTTTCATTGGTGGTGGTACGCCGAGTTTATTTTCAGCTTCCGGCATTGGAACTTTGCTGCAGGCTGTTTATTCACGTTTTGCGTTTAACCCTAATTTAGAAATCACCATGGAAGCCAACCCTGGCACGTTTGAACAAGAGAAATTTAAAGATTTCAAAAGCGCTGGTGTTAATCGGCTATCCATTGGCATTCAAAGCTTTCAAAGTGATAAGTTAAAATCACTTGGGCGTATTCATGATGGCGATGAAGCGATGCGCGCGGTAGACATTGCACATAATGCAGGGTTTGATAATTTTAATTTGGATTTAATGCATGGGCTTCCTGGGCAGTCGGTTGAAAATGCTTTATATGACTTAGAAACCGCTTTACGTTTTGAACCGCCACATTTATCTTGGTATCAATTAACTTTAGAACCTAATACGGTTTTTGCAAAATTCCCGCCGACATTGCCTAAAGAAGATTTACTTTATGATATTCAAGAAGCGGGCAATGCTTTATTAAAAGACAAACAATATCAACATTACGAAATTTCAGCTTATGCAAAAGCTAACCATCAGTGCACACATAATTTAAATTACTGGCAATTTGGCGACTACCTTGGAATTGGCGCAGGCGCGCATTCAAAAATAACCGATTTAAACGAACAAACGATTACACGACTCGCAAGAACTAAGCTTCCACAAAATTATTTGAATCCTGAAAAAGCTTTTATTGCAACGTCAAAAAATATTGAACAAAAAGATTTATTATTAGAATTCATGATGAATATCTTACGTACAAAAGAAGGTGTTGAGTTTGATTTAATTCAAAATAGAACAGGCTTAGAGAAAAAGCAGTTTATGCCTTTCCTCGAAAAAGTAAGCGCAAAAGGATTTGTTGAATTTGATCAAAACCATATTCGCGCAACTTCACAAGGACATTTGTTTCTTAATGATTGTTTAGAAACTTTTATCTGCGAAACCAACTATTAATTGAACATCCGCAGAAAGGCCTACCCCTCTATCACTTGATGCCTCTACGGTAAATGCCTCGCTGAGCTCTTGAATGGTCGACGTAATGTAACTCTCTTGTTTTTATTAGTAGGACTTGTACCATTACGGTCCGCATATTGTGCGCAACTTAACCAAACCTGTCAAGTTATTCTAGAAAGCGGTATCTAAGCTAGCCCTATTCTCATGTTCTAGAGCATGCAGCGTAAAAGCTTATGGCGAAAAATACGCCTAACCTATTGAAATAAAAGCTTTTCTAATATCAAACCTTTCCACAAAAAAAGACCTTTATCTAAATTTAGAGTAATCCCCATCCTTTGGCTATACTGTAGTCGTATTACTGAAAAATAAGGATACACATTGAGATCAATAAGCAAATGGATAGGCGTGATTTTTGTAGCTTTAGTACCCCTGATAAGCGTGGCGCAATCTCATGATGAAACTTATATGCAAGCCAAAAAAGCGGCTATGCTTGGCAAGTGGGATTTAGTTACTGACTTAAGCCCCCAGCTACAAAACCATCCACTGCATCCTTATCTTCGTTATTATTATCTCAATAGAAATTTTAAATCTTTAAATCCAATAGACATTCAATATTATATTCAACGATATCCTCAATCACCGATGGCGGCAAAGTTACGGCGCAAACAATTAGAAAAACTAGCGAAAGGAAAACATTGGCGAGCCTTCATAGACATGTATAAACCTTCAGACATCACCAGCATCCAATGTAAATATTTTCAAGCAATGCAAGCAACAGGCCAAGGTGAAAAAATCAATAAAGAAATTAAACCCTTATGGCTCGTTGGCAAGTCACAGCCTGACGCATGCTCTCCAGCTTTCAAAAACTGGCTCAACAACAACCCCAAGAAAACAAGATTACTTTGGAAACGCTTTGAGCTATCGCTTGCGAAATATAATTTTGGTCTCGCAAACCATCTAGCAGGGCAAATGCCAAGCAAGCAACAACGTGAAGCACAAGCGATCATCACACTTTATTCTAAACCCCACTTAGTGACTAAAGCTGCTTACTTAAAAAAACAACCTTCGGCAGAAGTAATTAGCTATGGTTTATTTCGCTTAGGTCGTCGCAGCCCTGAGCTTGCCATAAGAACTTATAATAAGCTTAATAAACAATATAAATTCACTAAAAAACAACAGCACCGTATTTTTAAAGCCATCGCGCTACGCTATTCTTTTCGTAAAAACCGCAAAGGTCTAATTTGGTACCGAAAACTTATTGGCGCAGACCTTGAACCTGTTTATCAAGAATGGATGATTCGTATTGCCTTAGTACATGGTGATTGGAAACTAGTTAAAGAAAGCATTGAAGGCTTACCTAAAGATGAACAAGCCGAAACACGTTGGCGCTATTGGTATGCGCGTGCACTCGATAAGCTTGGTAAAAAACAAGAAGCGCAAAAAGCTTACGCAAGCATTGCAAATATTCGCAGCTATCACGGCTTCTTAGCGAGTCAATATTGTAAAAAATATGGCATTCATATAAATCACACGGCACCCAAGTATACGAAAAAAGAAATTGAATCGATTAAACAAAAACCTGCTTATAAGCGCGCGAAACTGCTCTACCAGTTAAAGCAAAAAGATGAAGCACGTTTAGAGCTCTATTACTTAATGAAACACAGCACCCAAAAACAACAGTATCTTATTACCAAACTTGTAACAGAGTGGGGATGGACGCCACAAGCATTGCGCTTAACCAACATGGCTGAACACAAAGATGATGTCCATATACGTTTTCCACTCGCGCATACCCAAGCTGTTGAAACCAATGCTAAACTTCGAAAAATTAATCAAGCGCTTGTTTATGCGCTTATTCGACAAGAAAGTTACTTCATGCCACAAGCAAAATCACATGCCGGCGCCATTGGTTTAATGCAACTTATGCCTGCAACAGCGCATAAAACAGCAAAGCAATATAAACTGAATTATAAGGGCTCACAAACTTTATTAAATAGTCAAAACAATATTAGACTTGGCACGGCTCACTTAAGACAATTACACAAAGAACTCTATGATAACCCTATTTTAGTTATTGCCGCCTATAATGCTGGCCGACACGCTGTGGTACGCTGGTTACCCAAAAACCAAGCCATGCCCGCAGATATTTGGATTGAAACGATTCCTTATTACGAAACACGAAAGTATTTGAAAAATGTTGTGGCTTCCCATGTTGTTTATCAATATCGTCTTGGTGAAACAAACCCCAGCTTAAGCAAAGTCATGAAAAGCGTTAAAAAACAGTAAATGACTTTACTAGTCATGCACCTTAAATTTAAACGGATTATAACTAACACCATAATCATAAGTATCCAAGCCCTCTGAAGAAGCGACAATAGCTGTATATGCAATACAAATAAGCACCTCAACAGAAACAAGTCTGTACTGAACCATGCCTGTTACGAGGTAAGTCGTGACAAATAAAGTGACCAGCAAAGTAAGATGCTTGCGATGTGTTATTTTTGTTTGTGCCTCTAGCATAACTTAGCCTCCACCAATAAATGACGAGCAACATTATCAGCTTTTCTAAACCCATCACACCTAAAGATATGAACTTTTGGCTTCCCTTTTTGCAAGGTCCAAACCTTCAGGCTGAAAGGCATAAGATTCGCCTCTTGAAGTACGATGGGTATATATAAATTTAACTTAAAAAAGAACGGTAATTAACATCAAAAAGCTTTTCTATTCTCATAGCTATGTTGCGGCCAATACTACGAGTCCCATTTTCCATTTGAGAAATATCTGACTGTGTAACTTTAAGTAGCTTTGCTAATTTGACTTGAGTTAAACCCTCACGAACTCTAATACCTCGCAACAAAGCACCTGGCTTCGAGTAAGCATCATTAATATCTTTAAAAACATCCTCTACACTAACTGACTCATCATCAACACGATATCTTTCAGCCACTTTTTTGGGGAATTTATAAATAGCTCCTGCATGATGCATGCAAATAACATTTTTTGCTTGCCTAGTATGGCGCTTTCTCATGTGTGCCGACATAATATACCTCTATTAATTTCTTTGATTTTTCAACTTCCCAACAACATACATAAGTAGGGTTACCTTTAATTAAATGGCAATGCCTTTTATCTTTCTGCTTCTTCCCTCGAAGCTTGCTGTAATTTGGCCACTGCCTACCTGGTATCGGGCCTTTAGCCTTCAGATCTTCAATAAGAAGCTGCAATACAAAAAAAATGCTTTTATCTTGTTTTTCTGCTTGCTTAGCTGCCTTGCTAGTAAATTGTATTTTCCAAGTCATAACTAATATATTCCATACTTTGCAATATTGCAAATAATGCAATGTTTTTATTTTAAAAATTCAAATTTAACGTATAAAGTAGAGGCGCTTTTAAGAAAAATAGAGCGGGAAAATTGAGAAGCTTGCACTCAATGTAACACAGACAACTTTCAACAGAAGCGCTTTTTCATAAAATCAAAATATTGGGTCATAATAGGAACAAAACGCAAAACTCGCACACCAAAATTCAATATGCTACTATTTTGAAAAACCAGAAAGGACTCAAACATGAAAAAAATTGCTATTGTAACTGGCGGCTCGAGCGGCATTGGGGATGCCATTGTCATCCGGCTTCTTGCTGAAGATTTTGACGTTTATAATCTTGATATTGCTAAGCCTCCGCACACACATCAACATGCTAATTTTATTCAATGTGATTTAACGGATTTATCACAAATTGCAAAAGCGATTAACGACATTCATGAAAAAGCGGGACGCATTGATGTGCTTGTTAGCAATGCGGGTATGCATTACTCTGCTGATATTGAAAATACATCCGAAGACATTTATGACAAGCTTCAAAACATTAATCTTAAAAGCACGTTTTTTGTTTTGAAAGCTGTTTTGCCTATCATGCGCAAACAACAAGAAGGGCGCATTGTTTTAATGGCATCTGAACAAGCACATATTGGAAAACAAAATTCTTCTGTCTATGGTTTAACAAAAGCAGCCATAGCACAACTTGCTAAAAGCACAGCGCTTGATTGCGCAAAAGATAAAGTTGTTATTAACGCCGTATGCCCCGGCACTATCAATACGCCTTTATTTAAAAAAGCCATTGAAAACTATAGCCAAAAAAGCGGCCTTGATTTAGAAACGATAAAAAAAGAAGAGGATGCGCTTCAACCTGTCAACCGCATTGGTAAACCTGAAGAAGTCGCTGAGCTGGTTTGTTTTTTATGCCATAACGCGCCCACTTTCATGACTGGCGGTCTCATCCCGATTGACGGGGGGTATACCGCCAAATAAAGTCTGGCGACAGCTGGCAAGAATCTATCACTTTAAAAGAGAAGCACCAGATAAAGCAGCTGTATTAGGTTGCTTTATATGTAATAATGCATCTATTTTTATGATAGGTAATTATATTCCAATTGAAGGAAGATATAATGCCGGTTAGGTGATAAAACATCACATAGGAGAATAATAATATGGCGACCAGCAAAGCAATCTACAACCAACTTGAAGCATTACAATTCAGGCTTGATAAGCTTGCAAAAGAAGAAGCTGGCTTCAAAAACCCAGTAACAAACAAAGTCATGCTTGGCGCAGCCTTGCTCCTAGTATTGTTTTATTTACTATATAAAAGAAGCCCTCTAGAACCAATAGCTTCCGATACCATTCCCTCTGTTGCCCTGGTTAGTGGTGGCATCTTACTTTCTTTAGCCCATAACTTTGGAACACGTGAAACCAGACGAGACTATGTAAAGCGTAGAGCAAACTGCAAAAGAGACATAACACTAGAAGGGTATATGCTTCTTGAGCTATTAACCCCAAAAGACGAAAAAGAGCTTACCGAAAGGCTCCACTTTCCTCTTAAGAGACTAAAAGCAATGCTGAGCCTCATCAAGGATGAGCGCTTACTCACAGAAGATAGCACGCCTCTAGGATCCATAGCGTCTTATGGCTTTAGCCAAGGCCTATGGAGAGCAGGTAATACCGGAGGCTCTGTAACTGTAATACCACCTGGGCTGAATTAGCGTCCCATATTGCGGTTTAGTTAGAATCCAGGTAGATTACCCCCCTAATTTAAACCAATGAGAAACGCTTATGAAACGCCTTTTTTTAAGTCTTTTATTAATCTTTTTAAGCGTCGCTTTGATGGCCGCCCCCATCAAAATGCCACCGCCCAACATGAGCAAAAACATCCAAATTGCACAAAGCGTTCCTGAAGGAACGATATTAGCACAGCCCGGAATCCCATCTACGCAAGCAACGTGGATTGCCATGATAAATTCCGCAAAAAAATCTTTAGACATCGGCGCTTTTTATTTTACTGTGCAAAAAGGTGATGCCATGGTGCCTGTGCTTAATGCAATAAAAAAAGCGGCGGCGCGCGGTGTTCAAGTTAGAATTCTTTTGGGTGGCTTGTTTTATCCTGCAAGCATTCAAAGCTTAAAACCACTTGTTGGTCTTAAGAATGTTACATTAAGAAAAATGCCTATTGGAAAAATCACTGGCGGGATCATGCATGCAAAATATATGATTATTGATGACGCCCAAGTTTTTGTAGGAAGTGCGAATTTTGATTGGCGCGCTTTAACTCAAATCCATGAAATAGGTGTACGCGTTCGAAGTAAACGCTTAGCACAAACTTTAACTTATGTTTTTAATACGGACTGGCAAATAAGTGTTGCCAAAAACTTTTTACAAAATCCGCGTCTTCTTTATCGTTTACCACCATTCCAACCTGTTACAGCCGAACGTCCCATTATTGTGAATGATGCTGGAAAGAACATTATTGTACACCCAACTTTCGATCCAAAATCATTAAACCCTGTTGGCGTTGACTGGGGACAACAGAAATTCATAAAGCTTTTAGGCGATGCGCAACATTCTGTTATCATGCAAGTCATGCAATTTTCTCCCGCACAAGCTTTTGGTGACACTAATTATTGGTCGGCTTTAACTAACGCCATTCATGGGGCGGCAAGTCGCGGCGTTAAAGTAAAGCTTATAGTTGCAAACTGGGATACACATGAACCTGCCATTAACTACTTGAAAAGCTTATCCTTAAGCCCAAATGTCGAAATTAAAATCAGCACGATTCCAGAAGGCAAAAAATTTATTCCTTATGCCCGCGTTGAGCATTGCAAATACTTTGTTGTTGATAATGATTTAACATGGATAGGCACCGGCAATTGGACAAAAAGCTATTTCAATAGCACACGCGATATTTCTTTAATTCTTGATGGTAGCGGTCCTGCAAAAACGATGCGTGAAATTTTTTATCGCGATTGGAATGGCCCTTATACAAAATTTATTGATGTCAATAAGCACTACACGCCGCCGAAAACACATTGATTGTTAATGGTATTTGTTTATGTAGGGCGAGCTCTTTGCAAAGCAACAATCCCAGCATCAGGAGCATCCGAAAAAGCGAGGCTCTTCCTTGCGTAAACATCAAACCCTCGCCATTGCCCTACTAAATAATATCGCTTAAAAAAGGCTTTAAATTGAGGAGAGTGCTTTAATAAAAATATCAAAATTGTCGGATCTCTCTCAATGCTAACAATCATCCCGGGCTTTGTTCTTATTAGATCCTCCATTAAAATATGAATCAATTTTTTTGAGGCCCATTGCACGCGGGGGGTATTAAATTTTTCTGGGCTCATCTCCGCAAGAATTTTATAAAGCGACAATGACGACTGCTGTGTTGCGGGGGTTAAGCTTGAATATTGATAAGCGTTTTCTGTTACAAGCACACTCTTCACTAAAAACAGTGCGGGACCTTTATAATGAAAGTGTTTCGAAATTTTAGTAACACTTAAAGGGTAAGAACGCGACGAGTATCGATAAATCAATGCCCAAGCATTCGTGGAATAAAGCATGCTGCCAAAACACCCTATAAGCAGCAAGCCTGCGACTATCATTTGAAATGTACAAACTAGATTCTTACCAATACTCTTTAGCTTAATAAGTATTTCACCCAAGCTTTGCGTGAACAAAAGGATCGTTAACACAAAAGCTATCCCTAGCAATGGAAGCAAGTGATAAAACCATACTTTCCCTTGCATCAAATAAGCCAAAATAAATCCAAGCAAAGCGGCTTGCAATACACCTATTATTTTTGGATATGGAAATCTTTTCCCCTGCCATAGCGCCAAAAGAAAAACAACAAGCCATGCCCATAGCTTATTGTGAAGAATAAATTGATCTAAAGTGAAATGCCCATGAGGCAAATAGACAATTGAAACTATAGGCAATACTTTGAAAATATAATTAGGTGTTAATATGAAAATAGAAGCGAGATAAAGCCACATAAAAACAAAAATGGTAATCGTCTCTATGCGAAGAACAGTTTTCCAAGTTCTTTTTTTTAAAAAAAGATAAGCTTCAGTAAAGATAAGAGCAAATAAAAAATACGGCTTGATCGCAAAACCAATCGCCGCCAATATTGCCACGATAACTCTTAATTTTTTTGAATAGTTTATACCTTCAAAATAAGCACCTACAAGGAAAAAATAAGGGAAAGTTAAAGCCAAGCAGATATACTCTCTTTGACCAAACGAGCGCCCCGTCATAAAAAAGAAAAAAAATGCGAGACCAAGCAAGATCAGATCAACATAAGGTAAAGCGTATTTAGCGAACAAAGGTTTGATCACTTTATACGAGAAGTAGAGACTAATTAACGTAATGAAAAAAATATAAGTGCGAAACACACCATGCAGATTAATATGAAACCACTTGCTCACAAGCACCGCAGGAATATTGATCCACAAAATAAGCGGCGGTCCAATTTCAAAAAAATTCGTGTAATAGCGTCCGCCATTAAGCATGCTTGCCGTGCAATTGGCGGCCCATAAGGCGTCGTGATTAAGAAAAAGATGGCTTTGATAAAAAATAGCTAGCGCAAAAAATAAAACAATTAAAGGAATTGTTACGCGCGGATACTTCATTTCAAGATGGCTCTTGGTTTATACTATAATTTATAGAATAACAGATCCCAAACACCATGTCCCTTTGCTAAACCCTTTCTTTCAAACTTTGTTTCAGGGCGCCAATCTGGGCGCTTCGCATAATCTTTTGACGTGTTTTTTAAAGAAGAAGTCTCTAGCACTTCCAATGCGCTTATTGCATAGTGCTCCCAATCGGTTGCCATATGAAATACGCCTTCTATCTTTAATTTACTTGCAATAAGCTCAACAAAGCTTGGTTGTAAAATGCGGCGTTTGTGGTGCTTTTTTTTGGGCCAAGGATCAGGGAAAAATAGTTGAAAAATATCAAGGCTATCATCAGGAATACATTGTTTTAAAACCTCAACGGCATCATGATGAAAAATGCGTACGTTTTTTATATTTTCTTTTAACGCATGATGACATAAAGCGCCAATACCTGGACGATGAACTTCAATGCCTATATAAGCATTTTGAGGGTTAGTTTTTGCCATTTCAAAAAGCGAGCTGCCCATACCAAAACCTACTTCTACAATAAGTTTTTCATAATCACCGAAAATAGCTTTAGGATCAATTGTGCCTTTTGTAACATCAAGGCCGTAAATAGAAAAACCCTCATCAAGGCCTCGTTGTTGTAAAGGCGTAATTCTGCCTTCCCTGACAACAAAGCTTCTGACTTTTCTAAAATGTTTATTTTCCTCCATGAGAAAACTCATGAACAGCATCAACCATCACTTTGACATTTTCAAAAGGAATATCAGGTGTAATCCCATGCCCCAAATTAAACACATGCCCCGGATGATCACCAAAACTTTCAAGAATTGTTTTCACTGATTCTCGGATTACTTCAGGTGATGCATTGAGTACAGCAGGATCAAGATTTCCCTGCAAAGCAACCTGGTTGCCGACGCGAGCTCTCGCTTCACCAATATCAATTGTCCAATCAACCCCCAAAGCATCACACCCACTTGAAGCCATCACCTCTAACCATTGGCTCGCTTGCTTGGTAAATAAAATATTAGGGATTCTCCTGCCATCGTGAGTTTTTTTCAATTCATCAACGATTTGTTTCATATAATTTAATGAGAAAAGCTCATAAGTTTCTGGTGTCAAAACACCACCCCAGGTATCAAAAATCATCACTGTATCAACGCCCGCTTCTATTTGCGCATTTAAATATACAGCAACACTTTTTGCCAACACTGATAACACTTGATGTAATAATTCAGGTGATTGATACATCATTTTTTTAATGATAGAAAAACTTTTTGTTGAACCGCCTTCGATCATATAAGTTGCAATCGTCCAAGGACTTCCTGCAAAACCAATAAGTGGCGTCTTATGGCTTAATTCTTTTTTAATCTTTCTAACTGTTTCGATAACATAGTTTAATTCTTTTGAAGGATCAGGTACAAATAGTTTTTTAACATCCGCCTCGGTACGAACAGGATTTTTAAATTTGGGCCCTTCATTATTTTCAAAATATAAACCCAGACCCATAGCATCAGGAATCGTTAAAATATCAGAAAATAAAATCGCGGCGTCTAAATCAAATCGACGCAATGGCTGTAGTGTCACTTCACAGGCAAGCTCTGGATTTTGACAAAGCCCCATAAAACCATCAACCGTTGCACGCAACTCACGATATTCAGGAAGATAACGCCCCGCTTGCCGCATCATCCAAACGGGCGTGCAATCCACGGGCTCTTTTAATAATGCTTTAATTAATCTAAAGTCGCTCATTTTTGGAACCTTAAAAAAAGATGGGAATGAATGCTTGGTCTAATAACCTTTATCACGAAGATACTTGAAAATTTGTTTTGAAACTGCCTTCACCGATTTACTATCAGTTTGAAAAGTGACATCTGCGATTTCTTCATAGAGTGGCGTACGTTCAATTTTCATTTCATTGAGACGCGATTCAACATCATCGACCTGTAACAAAGGTCTGTGGTCTTTGCGACGCGTTCTTTCAAGTTGCTCATCAACGGTTGTTTTTAAATAAACAACCAAGCCTTTAGCGGCAAGTAGTGCACGATTTTCCGCAAGCAAAACAATATCACCACCTGTTGCTAAAATGATATCAGTCTTTTCAACAAGCTCCGTCAAAATGGAGTGCTCTCGCTTTCGAAAACCATCTTCACCTTCAACGTCATAAATCCAACTGATATTGACGCCTGTGCGTTTCTCAATGGTGGTATCCGTATCGTAAAAATGCATTTTTAATTCTTTTGCCAACTCTTGGCCAACGGTACTCTTTCCTGCGCCGGCAGGACCAATTAAAAATATACTGGGCAATTTGCTCATTTTGTGATCTACTTTCCTATTAACTTGGGAGTAATGAATATTAACAATTCGCGCCTGCTGTCTATTTTTTTTCGATTTCGAAACAGTGCGCCTACGAGAGGTATCTTACCAAAAAATGGGATCCGTTGTAGTGTATCTGCATGAGTTTCTTCAAAAATTCCTCCTAAAACAATAGTTTGCCCATTTTTTACGAGAACTTGAGTCTCGATATAGCGTGTATCGATCGCAGGCACCCCTTTTACCTCTTTGCTGCTCCTTTTGTCTTGGTTAACTTTTAAACGTAATATGACGCGCCCATCTGGAATGATTTGCGGCGTTACCTTGAGACTTAAAACGGCTTTTTTAAATGTCACACTCGTTGAACCTCCTGAAGTCTTTTCTTGATAGGGGATTTCTTGCCCAGATTCAATCGTTGCCGACTGCTGATTAGCCGTCATAAGCTGAGGGCTAGAAATAATTTCAGCATGTCCTTCACTCTCCAATGCCGAAAGCTCAAGATCTAACAAAACACCCGGCCCGAGCTTAAACAGGGCTAAACTAAAGTGCCCCATATTTTGACTCTGAACAAGCAAAGGAACATCCGCACTTGGCGATTTTTTTGATTTGCCATCTGTCGCTGTTGTACCAAACTGAACACCCAATTCTTTTTCATAATCACTGTCAATATTCACAATTTTAGCTGTGATCATGACCTGCCGAACTGGCACATCCAATTGCGTAATCAATCGCATCAATACTAGAAAATGATTACTACTATCTTTAATGATTAAACTATTTGTTCTTGCATCAACGCTAACTGATCCGCGCTCAGATAAAAGCGCATGGTCTTTTGTTTTCAGCAAGTCCGCGACATTTTTAGCTTTGGCGTAATTCAATCGGATTAGTTGTGTCTTTAAAGTCGTTAATGCTTCTACTTTTTTTTCACTTCGCTCTTGTGATGCCATTGTTTCTGATGGTGCAATATACATAACTTCATCAATTTTTCGCATTGATAAATTTTGTGTTGTTAAGATAACTTTTAGTGCTTGCTTCCAGGTTAATTTTTCTAAATGCAAGCTCATGTCGCCTGTAACTTCTGGGCTAATAACCATACCAATACTCGAAAAATTTGCTATTTTTTGAAGGGCTGATCTTGTGCTAACTTTCTTAAAGTTAAGGATTAATTTTTTTTTCTTGATAGGCATTATTTCTTTGACTTGATCATTTTTACTTTCAATTTCATCATGATTATCACCCAGAAAAAAAAGCAACAACATTACTATCAGAACAAGCATTATTGCAACAATACAAATAGCTTTCTTCTTTCTTAAGAATGATTTTGACTTGTGTAGCTTTAAAAAATTAGTGTATTTATCATGCATTACAAACCCCTTGCAATGCCAAGCCATAAGCCATCAAGTCAACGCCCCCCAAGCCCAGAGATTGATTATTTAAAATATCGCAAACTATAGTTTCTTTAAAAAAGCTCTCATAATCTGATAGAAGCGAATCCAAAAGAAAAGTAATATTTTCTTCATAAAAAAGTTCTTTTAATTCCTGGCATATAATTAATAAACCCGGCTTAATTTGCTCTTCAGCAAAAGCGTTTATCGGGACCAGCTTTTCTATAACAATTTCATCTCGATAATAAACAAGCATAACAAGCGCATCATAGGTCACTTGAACTATACAAAAGGCTTTATTTACTTGATAAAACAACTCTGCCAAAGAAGCTAAGCCGCTCACTTCAGTGCCTATAAAAAAGGGTTTATGCCTTATTGGCTTTAACGTTTTAAAACAATGGTTGACCGTGCTTTTTTTTACAGCTTCAACATTGATGATTCTTTTCTCATCTTGAGAAAAGACCTCATTAGAAATAGAAACCAGAAGCTCTTCATACGATACGCCAAATAACGAAGGGCTTTTTAATTCAAGCTGCGCTTCAATCGTTTTTTCATTAAAATCCTTTGGTACTTCCATGCTCGAATATTTAATTGCTTGCATAGATAACCCAAAAAACAAAGGCGATTTTTTTATTTTATTTAATTCTAGAATACACTGATTAGCTTTATCTTTTCCTGATTTAATTATTTTTATATCACCCTTATCATGACTAACTAAAACCCAGCGCCATTCTTTTTTATCAATTCTCAAACCTAAACTTAATTTCGATCGCATAATTCTATCCAAAACAATTGAAACGAAACTGGAGTTTGTTTTAAAGGAAAATTTTTCTCAATAGGAAAATTAATTACTTAAAAAAGAAGAGAATCTTTGGACAAAAAACAAGAAAAACACTTGCTAAAGCCTATTAATTGAACTCATAGGTAAACACATCGTTTGATCAGATGCCTCAAGATCCAAAAAACCATAATGTCGATAAAAGGATTTTGCCTTTTCATTTTTTGCATCAACAGCAACGGCAAAAATACCCAAAAGCTCTGATGCTACTTTAACTCTTCTCAACGCATCATAAAGTAAGAAGCCTGCGACACCTTGACCTTGATACTTTGAATCTACGGCAAGTCTTGCAAGCCGCACGACTGAAATAGGATATTGAGGATGCTTTAGCTCTTTAGGTAATGCATTATATTGAAGTTTGCCACTTGACAGTGTATAAAATCCAAGAACTTTTTTTTCTTCGCTCTCACTAACTGCAACAAATGTTTTACTAAAATTTCTCTTATGATTCTGATTTGCATATTTTTTTATAAATTCATTTAACTTTTGATTACCACAATTAAATGAGCTTCTATCGTGATGACTTGTAATTGTTTCTATTTGTAACTCCATCAATCATTACTTCTTATTTTTGTTATCGAACTTCTTAAACAACTTCTTAAGATGTATATTCGGTTCTGGAGGGTTTTCTAAAAAATCGAGAAACCTTTGCGCCTCTTCTTGATTTAAATGAATAGACTGCGACTTTTGCAAAACACGCGTTGCTTTTTCGACCGCGCACTCAAGTATAAAAGAAGAGGTTGTCACCCCCAAGCAATTGGCCGCATCCTCAATCCTTGCTTTTGCCGCTTCAGTTGTGCGTATATCTAATCTTGCCGCTCTTTCTTTCATCACTAATCCAAGCATGTTAATTCCTCATAATGTTAATGATAGCATCATTCCGGCATATGTACACACAATATGTACTAATTTTTGCCTAGTATAGGAAGCAGGCTGCACCAAGAGAGCGACTCATTCAAGAGTAAATACTAACTTTCCACATAACCGCCTGTTTTTTAAACACAACTAAAAAAAAACAAAAGTTACTGTCACTTTTAAGTGCATACATTCATTCGCTTCTTTATAAGGAATAGGTATAATGTCGCTCTTTCGTCGAGCAATATTAAGCGATCAGAATGACACGTTGGTTAAAATCAATTCTTTGGGTACTACTTACCCTTTTTACCGTCATTGCCATTTTTGGCATCTGTACCGTTATTTATTTTGAATCTCAACTACCCAATGTTGATAAATTAAAAGATATTCATCTTCAAGTGCCTTTGCGCATTTATTCTTCCGACAAAAAACTCATTGCAGAATACGGCGTTAAACGTCGAACACCTGTTTCGTTAAAGCAAATCCCACCAGCGGTGGTTGATGCAACACTTGCAACAGAGGATCAACGTTATTTTACGCATTCTGGTATTGATATCTTAGGTTTAGGACGCGCCGCTGTTGTGCTTGTTTTAACAGGGCGTAAAGAACAAGGTGGTAGCACGATTACCATGCAAGTAGCGCGTAATTATTTTTTAACACGTAAGAAAACTTTTACTCGAAAAATTAAAGAAATATTATTAGCTTTAAAAATTGATCATATGCTAAGTAAAGATAAAGTCTTAGAACTTTATTTCAATAAAATATTTTATGGCAATCATGCTTACGGTATCGCAGCTGCGGCAAAAGTTTATTACGGAAGGCCGCTTAAAGATTTAACACTGCCACAATCAGCTATGCTAGCAGGGCTTCCACAAGCACCATCCGCCGTTAATCCTATCGCAAATCCCAAGGCCGCTTTAATTCGTCGAAACCATGTTCTATGGCGCATGTATGATGAAGGCTTTCTTGGAAAAGCAGAGTACGAACAAGCAAGACACACGCCCCTTACTGGAAAATATCACGGTTTAAAAGTAGGTTTAAAAGCGCCTTATGTTGCCGAGATGGTGCGTGAAGAAATGCAATCTGAGTATGGTAGACAAGCCAACACCAAGGGCTTGAATGTTTACACAACAATCAACTCTCAACTACAAAAAAAGGCAAACCAAGCTATTTTCAAAGGTGTTTTAGCTTATGATAAACGACACGGTTACAGAGGACCTGAACAAAACCTGGGGAACACTGTTCCAGATGATATAACCGTTTGGCAAAAAACCTTAAATAAAATCCCCGCTATTAATGGTCTGGAGCCCGCTGTTGTTTTACAGATGAATGATGATGCAGATACTATCACAGCACTTTTAAAGAATGGACAGCAAGTCACAATTCCTTGGCAGGGCATGAAGTGGGCGCGCAAACAATTCTTTAAAGGCACGAGTGAATTTTTAGGAGTCAAACCTAAACAGCCTTCTGATATTGTTAAAATCGGCGATGTGATACGCACTAACTTTAATGGGAAAATTTGGGAACTTAGCCAAATCCCCGAAGTAGAATCCTCACTTGTTGCCATGAATCCAAAAACAGGTGGCATTGATGCACTTGTAGGTGGCTTTAATTACCATGACAGTCAATTTAATCGTGCTGTACAAGCTTATCGTCAACCTGGCTCAAGCTTTAAACCTTTTATTTATTCTGCAGCACTTGCAAAAGGCTACACACTTGCAACAATGATTAATGATGCACCTGTCGTTTTGCGCTCTGATAATGAAAGCGGTGTGTGGCGGCCTGAAAATGACACACGTAAGTTTTATGGCCCCACTTCATTAAAAGTAGCACTTATTCAATCACGTAATTTAGTTTCTATTCGCTTACTGCAATTAATCGGTCTACCTTATGCACTAGATTATGCAACACGCTTTGGCTTCCGCCCTGATCAAATGCCTCATGGATTATCGTTAGCACTCGGTACCGCTGAAGTTACACCATTGCAAATGGCAACAGGTTACTCTGTTTTTGCCAACAGTGGCTATCACGTTATCCCGCATTTAATTAATCATATTACTGACAGCACAGGGCAAGTGATTTTTAGAACGGTCACACCTGTTGTTTGTGATAAACAATGCCAAGAAGCAGAAGCTCTGCAAGATGCCTCAACAAAAACAGCTAAATCTGATTTCATAAAACAAAGACCCGATGCGCAGCAAGCGATTACACCGCAAAACGCTTATTTAATCACGCACGCATTACAAGATGTTATTTCTTACGGAACGGGTCGCCTTGCTTTGAACTTACATAGAGAAGATATCGCAGGAAAAACAGGCACAACGAATGATAAAAAAGATGATTGGTTCAGTGGGTACAATCATAAACTAGTCGCAACGGTTTGGATCGGTTTTGATAATCCTCGATCGTTATTTGAATACGGTAACCAAGCTGCGCTTCCTATTTGGATGGATTTCATGGGCCCCGCACTAAAAGGCACGCCACTTTCAAATGTCCCGCAACCCAAAGGCATTGTCTCTGTTCGTATTAATCCAAAAACAGGGCAACTCGCAGCGCCCGGTGATCCCAACGGTGTATTTGAATCCTTTAGAGAAAAGTATGCGCCAAAATCGGTAGAGTCTACGAGTGTAAGTAATTCAAGCGCGGTATCAAGTAGCGATGCTGTTGAGCAGCAGCTTTATTAATGGGTTGGCAACAGCGTTTTTCCGCTATTTAAACTTAATTAAAATGCAGCAGGTTTAGCTAAGGTCTAAAACTCTTCCCAAAGCTTTTTATCAGGATTTTCAGATGAAGCATGATCACGCTTTTCAGCAATTTTATCATGCTTTTCAATTTCTTCTTTTTGAGAGTGGGTCGGTTTTGGATGGTCTCGATAAAAGGCTCTCAAGAAGCGATCAGCTTCACTGACATAGTGTTTCATTTTTGGCTTTAAGCTGTTGAACATTGGTGTAACCTTTTATATCTCTGTTGGTTTGTATTTATACCAAAAGATAACCAAGAATACACGTTATTTTTCTTAAATGATGAATCGCTCAAGAAAACAAAAGTGCCAGTATTTTTAGTAAAAATTCATGCGCCTTTACCATGTAACCCATTGAATATTAATTATTTAATAATAACAAAATAATTATTTTTGAAATAGTCGGTCCATTGCTGACACTCGATTTCATCTTAGGTATACTCATTGCGATCTTGCAACCAACCCCCAAAGGATACTGGAATGAATCAATCTTCTTCTCAATCAGCAGCACAACCCTGGCTCGTTTGTTTAGGCGCGGCTTTTTTCTTTACGTTTGTCTTTTTTCAACTCACGATGTTTAACACGATCAGTAAAGATGTGATGCATTCGTTTAATTTGAATGCGATTCATTTGGGCTATTTATCCTCGACGTATTTTTTTGCTGATGCTTTAGCTATTATTCCTGCTGGACTTTTGCTTGATCGATTTTCGATTCGAAGAGTGATGCTTATTGTGATGAGCTTGTGCGTGCTTAGTGTTTATGTTTTTGCAACAACGCATAATCTTTATGCTGCTTTTGTTGCACGCGCCATTGTTGGCATGGGGAATGCTTTTGCTTTTCTTGGTAGCATGCAACTTGCTGCAAGATGGCTGCCATCTAAACGGCTTGCGCTTGGCATGGGTTTGATTATTACGACCATTATGATTGGCGGAATCATTGCTCAAACACCTTTAACTTTACTAGCACATGCCATTGATTGGCGCGGCGCAATGATTGTTAATGCAAGCGTTGGCTTGGCTTTATTGCTTTATATGTTTTACGCTGTGCAGGATGCGCCTATTGGCAAAAATCTTAACGAGGGCATCGATGCAACAGCCACTGTTTTTTCTAAACTTTGGCGCTCAATGAAAAAGCCTCAGAATTGGTTTTGCAGCAGTTTTACAGCGTTTATGAATGTCCCTATTACTTTACTCGGTGAGCTTTGGGGCATTATGTATTTAACGCAAACACGACATTTCCCCATGACAACGGCGGCTAATATTGCAAGCATGATGTTTGTTGGAATGATTATTGGTGCGCCAGCCATGGGTTGGTTCTCCGATAAAATTGGTAAACGCAAAACACCGATGATGACCTCTGCTTTTCTTATTTTATTAGTTGTGATCGCTATCGCCTACCTTCCTATTTCTTCTGCTTTTGCATTAGGTGTTTTATTCTTCTTCCTAGGCTTATTAAGCAGCGCTCAAGTATTAAGTTACCCTACAATGGCGGAAAGCAATTCACTTGCAATGACTGGAACAGCGCTAAGCATTGTTGCAATTATGTTGAATCTTGTCAGCTTTGCTGCTCAACCACTTTATGGTTGGTTGATGCATACTCAAGCCTATACACAAAATGCTGCGGGGAAAATCACTTATTCTTCTGCGAGTTTTGATGTTGCTATGGCTTTATTGCCGATTGCATTTATTATTAGCTTTGTGTTTTCTTATTATATTAAGGAAACGTTTTGTAAGCCTTATACAGCTGATTCGGCAGAGTCAGATGAAGCTGCTTCATCTATGATGCGCGAGTCTGCTGCAGAGATTTAAGCTAGAATGGCGGCATTTTTTGCTTCGTAAAAGAAACTACCCTACTTGGAAACATACATTTTGAATACTTGCGATTGGGCGCTCACTCACCAATTAAATCAAATTTATCATGATGAAGAATGGGGCGTCCCTTGTTTTGATGATCAAAAGCTTTTTGAATTCTTAATTTTAGAAGGTGCACAAGCGGGTTTAAATTGGTTAACCGTTTTAAAAAAGCGCGAGCATTATCGGAAAGTTTATCAAGGCTTTAATCCTGAAAAAATAGCGCGATTCAATCAACGTAAAATAGATTCGCTTTTAAAAGATCCCGGCATTATTCGTAACAAATTAAAAGTCGCGAGCGCAAAGCAAAATGCCAAAGCTTATTTGAAACTTCAAGAAACCACTTCTTTAAGCGATGTTTTATGGGATTTTGTCGATGGCAAACCTATTGTTAATCGCTGGAAAAAGCAAAGCCAAGTCCCTGCAAAAACCGACATTTCCGACCAAATGAGCAAAGAATTAAAACGCTTGGGCTTTAACTTTGTCGGCAGCACAATTTGCTATGCGTTTATGCAAGCAATGGGCTTGGTTAACGACCACCTTATCACTTGCAAAAGACACAAAGCCTGCTTACTGCCTAAACTGAGAATCAAGTGAAATTCCGCCCCCTGATCTAGCAGGAGGATCACATCGACGATGAAGGGCGGATGATCCACCAAGCACCGAAGAGAGATACTCGCATGGCAACTTTCCGGCCTTGTCTTGAGTCTTCGCGCCCTCAGGACACACTCGAAGCAGGTATTCTGCAGCCTCAACATACCCAACTTTAGCTGCATAATGAAAAGCTGTTAATCCTTTTTCACCACCATCCTGACTTGCTGGGTTTGCACCACTCTCAACTAATTCTCTTACTTTGCTAATATCCTTTTTTGCATTAACAACACGCCTTAAAGCAATATCTAAACTATCCTCAACAGAGAGAGCCTTCTTCGAATAAAATAAACGACACTCTTCACCCACCAACGCCACTAACTGCTCCATTCGCTCAAATTCATCTTGATAACCCTCATCTTGAAAAGAAGCAATCGCCGCCTCATACTCATGTGGTATCAAATCCCAAAGCAAACCAAAAGCTTTTAGCATTTCCGGATCCTGAGAACTGACTAAATTCATATAGCCATTAAAGGTAGTCATTACTTCTTCCCCTGATAAACTAAAACTTGATGAATCCAATCTAAATGCATACATCTCTTCAAAAAAATGATTGATTTTTTCAAAAAAACCAGAAAAACTTATTTTAAGAATCGAATCTTCATTGACTTTGTTTTTTAATGCCGTGTTTAATGCTTTATAGACAATAAAAGCTGTAACTTGGCTGCGGCGATCCTCCCCAATAAGCAAGCGCCTTACTTCACTACAAAAAGATTTATCACCTTCAGATCCTTTAACAGGAAGATAATGAGCCGGCAAGTTTCCAGCATAATCTTTTGTTAAGGAAGCTTCAGAACATTGCTCAAGCAAAAAAAGATAGAGTTTATTATTTCCAGATTCAGCCGCTCGGTGTAAGGCGTTTTTTCCTGCTGTTGTATCTGCTGCTCTAGGATCAGCACCATAGGCTATTAGATGTTTAACCGCTTGAAGATCACCAACAGCAGCCATTTTTCTCAAAGCAACACTCAAACTTTCTTCAACGGAATATACTTTTTTTGTAGCAAGTAAATTACACTGAGTTCCTAGCAAATGAAAAAGAGCCTGGGCCTCTTCAAGATTTTTTTGATGCTTATCCCAAGCAAGAGTTGAAAAAATCTGAGCTTCATCCTCAGCTAATAAACACCTAACCAAAGAGGCCGAAAGAAAATTATCCCTACTCTGCAAAGCTGACCAAGCAAAATAACTCGGTGCGCGAGGCATTCCTTCCTCAAGCCCAGAGGCAAGCTGACTAACAAGCTCATTAGCATCAGCATTAATTGAATTAACTGAATCAACAAACATTTGATAGTTACTAAAAATAGAATCTTCAGGCAGATCGTCCTCGAAAGCTTCTCTCAAAATGGTGTAAGCAACAAATCCTGCTAATCGACTGCGACGATCGTCACCAATAAGCTTTTCTCGCATAACCTTATCCCCTCTTTTTTAAATTTATTATTGAGAGACATACTAAGTCATTAAACGGATTAAATCAAGGTTTAAAACGTGAACACTCAGGCTTATATCGATAGTTAAAGATTAGCACTGGGTCCTCCTCCGCTCCTGCCTGGCTCACGCTTCTTTTCAGATTGATGAAAGCTAGATGAACAAGCTTGTTCGCTTGCTACCGGATTATTTATATAATATTGAAGCCTAGCGCGCATTCCTTTCAAAGTTATTTTACTCAGCTTAGCTAGGTCTTTTGCCAGATTGTCGTCATTATAAATTATTTGGCCGCTCTCATCTCGATCAAAGGTTAGACTTGGGCTTATATCAATTTTTTCTACTTCCTCTTTCTTCTCTAGAATATTATCAGCCAAACTCAAGAATGCTTTTTTTTGATCTTGCGATAACTCAATAAATATTTTTTCCAAATAAACTACGCCATTTAAGTGATCGATTTCGTGTTGTGCGACATGCGCTTTAAATCCTTCAAATACTTCCGTGTGCTCTTCGCCATCCATATCAAAATATCGCACTTCTATCCACTCATGCCTAGGCACTCTTGCACGCAACGAACCCATCACACTTAAACAGCCCTCACCATGTTTTGGAAAATAGGTTTCATCGCTGAAGTTAATTATTTCAGGATTGATTAGAACTATTGCATCAGGAAGCTCTTCATCGGGATAGCGCTTCTGCGCAATCTTCCGTACCTTATCATTAGGAATACCTACAATCGTCATACTCGGTGGATTTTTATAAGCAGCGCTTTGATTGGCTGCAACACCAACACCACCGGTTTCTTCAAGATCAGCAAGCATCTGCTCATATACTTTATTCAAGTTCCATTTAGGGTTTTTAAAATCAACTTTTTCTGGAGTTTCATGCAAAATTTTGTCACCAATTTGGCGAATTTGTTCAATTTTCATTTTTCAATACTCTTTTATAATTAAATGTCATAATAAAACTTACTATCGTTAAGCCGCCCAGAATAATATAAAGATAAGCGACTTGTAATTGTGTATTAATGTTAAATCGTGCGGAAATAGCCGTTATAATTGTTATCCCCAATAAAAACAAACATGCAAAAAGTGATCCTGCGGATCCTCTTCTTTCTGGAAAAGTTTCCATGGCACTTGAAAGTGAATTGGCAAACATAAAACCTTGAGCAAACAGCAAAACAAACGTTGGAAGTAAAATCGATGTTAAATCAATCCAATTAAACTGGGTGAAAACAAGAAGAAGTATTCCGCTTAAAAAAGTAAGCGTCACTCCAAAAATCAAAAGCTTTCCTTGCTCGAAAAACTTTAAAAATTGCGCATTGAAGAAGGTTCCAATGGAGTAAAAAACACCAACCACTAAAATAATTATGCCATAGGTTGCTGGCGAAATATGAAGTCCATCTTGTAAAATAAAAGGCGCGACAATATTAAACATCATCACAGCACCATAACTAAAAACCACTAATAAAACATAGCCCATATACATTCTATGGGTCGTCATAGAAAAGATTTGTTTTATCACCGTAAACAAGTGTAGCGCTTGTCTTGATTTTGGAGGATGCGTTTCGGGAAAGCTTTTAAACACAGCAAAAGTATAAATAGCGGTATAAATCAATATGACAAAAAATGTCACGCGCCAATTACTATACTGCTGTATAAAGCCACCAATCATGGGTGCTATGATGGGTGTCAGTGACCATGATAATGAGGTAAAGGTAATATTTCGCGCGAGCTTTCTTCCAGAAAAAACATCACCAAGTGCAACGGTTGTTAACAGAAAAGTGCTTCCTGCGCCCGCGCCTTGAATCAATCGTGAAAACAAAAGCATGTCTATACTCGTGCTCAACATTGACATGATTGTACCCAGCAAGAAAATAACCAAACCTACTAGCACAATACGTTTTCGACCAAATGAATCAGAGAGAGGGCCATAAATAATCTGGGATGCGCCATACGTCAGCATATAAAGCGTAAATGTTAATTGAACCAAGTAAGGCGTTGTATGCATTTTTTCAGTGATCGCCGGAAATGAGGGCAGATACATATCAATGGCTGCTTGACTAATGGGTGTTGCCAATAGTCCGAAAAGAAAAACTTTTTGTTTATTTTTATTATCTATCATGAAGTAAAACCTTTAAACATTTAAGGATCGGCCGCCATCAATGGTGACCACTTGCCCTGTTATATAATCTTGTTTTAAAAGGAAAGCAATCGTCTCTGCAATATATTCAGGAGAACCTGGTTTTCCCATAGGAATGCGATTCAAAATATAACTCTTTGTTTTTTCATCCATCGCTTCATCAGGCCAAAGAATCATACCTGGTGCAACCGCATTAACGCAAACTTCGGGCGCCAAGTCTCTTGCCAAAGATTTTGTCATTGCAACTAAAGCCGCTTTTGCCATGCAATAAACAGGATGGTCTTTAAGCGGTCTATCCGCATGGATATCAACCATATTAATAATTGCACCGTTTGTTTTTTTCAAATAAGGAGCAACAGCTTGCGCAAGAAATAAAGGGGCTTTTGCATTGGTATTAAAAAGCTCATTCCATTGGTCTTCTGTGATTGAACCTATCTTAGTTGGATAAAAGGCTGACGCGTTATTAATAAGCGCGTCTAATCTTCCTTCAATTTTTATTGTGCATTCAGCTAATAAATTAATATCATCAAGGTTATTAAGATCCGCTTGTAAAATTTCAGCTGAATTTGGGCGCTTCATATTTAACTCATCGGCAAGCTTTTTAGCCTCATTTTCAGAGCGGCCATAATGAATCACAACTTTCATACCTTCTTCGTGCAAGGTTCTTGCGATACACGCGCCAACGCGTTTTCCCGCACCCGTAATTAATGCAACCTTTTCTTCCATCTTTGAAACCCTTTCTTTATAATTCAGCCTTTAGCCCATTTTGGATAGTTATTTTGCCAGATTCAGACTTAAAACAACATGCTAAAAACGTTTTGGATAAGCTTCAGAATCATATCAAAGAAACAGGCCCAATGTCATTCTTTGATTATATGCAGTTCGTGCTTTATGAGCCCGGCCTTGGCTATTATTCTGCCGGCATGCAAAAATTCGGGGCTTCCGGTGATTTTGTGACTGCGCCAGAAATGACGCCTCTTTTTTCTTATACGCTTGGCAAACAATGCAAAGCCATTTTAGCTGAAATTCCGAGCGGTGATATTTTAGAATTTGGTGCGGGTTCTGGACAGATGGCTGCCGATATTCTTTGTTATTTAAAAGAACACGAGGCACTTCCCGAGCATTATTATATTCTCGAAGTAAGCCCTGATTTAATTGAAAAACAAAAAGAAAAACTAGAAAAAGCATTGCCGAATTATTTTGAACATATTATTTGGCTGGATAAATTACCTAAAACATTTGACGGCATCATGCTTGCAAATGAAATATTAGATGCGATGCCCGTGCATCATTTTGAGTATAATAACAAGCAATTAAAAGAAATATTTGTGGCCTTGGAAAGCGACAAACTTGTTTTTACAAAAGAAAAACCGAGCAAAATTTTACAACAAGCTTTCACACAATTAAAAACTGAGGTTGATCTTTCGACATGGGAAACACCTTATCAATCAGAAATAAATACCTACATTCCAAGCTGGATAAATAACATTGCTAACTGTCTTAATAAAGGTGTTATATTATTAATTGATTATGGCTACCCAAAGCACGAGTACTATCACCCCCAAAGAAATATGGGCACACTCACCTGCAACTACCAACACCAAGCGCATTCAGACCCGTTAATTCACTGCGGATTACAAGACATCACATCCCATGTTGATTTTTCACTTGTGACAGAAAGCGCGGTTAATGCGGATTTAGCTTTTGAAGGTTATACGACGCAATCGAGTTTTTTGATTAATTGTGGTATTCAAAACTTCCTTGAAAATATTGAAGATGAAAAAGAAAAAGTTAACGCAGCTTCAAACATTAAAAAATTGATCATGCCTAATCAGATGGGTGAAAGTTTTAAAGTTATTGCATTTAGTAAGCAGTATGACAAGACCCTGATCGGTTTTAGAGAAAATGATTTGAGTGAAAGCTTATAATTATTTTCAACATCCGATGACGGGATTTTTGCTCCGCAAAGAACCCGCCCCACATCAGAATGAAAATCTTTGTATACGGGTAGGATGGGTTCGCGAGCGAAGCGAGTTATCCCACCATCGGGAGCATTCTAAAAACTTTGCTGCGTTATGAGCGCTACTCTGTAGCAGAGGCTATGACAATGACTCTTAGTTTTAAGCTTGAAGCGCCTAACGTTTTTTCCAATTAGGTTGCGGACATGAAGATTAACTTTCGAAGGCAGTCAAATTAAGGCGACCTGGTTTGAATTATTGACGAAGGAAAAACTTTGAAATAAAAAAGGCGCCTAACCAGTAACTCTAAATTGAACCCCCTGGGCTCAAGTCGGGAAAAATATTTCAGTCATTAGGATCACTGGACTAGCAGCGTTCTCACAAACCGAAAGGGAACTTCCCTTAAATTCTCAAAGTCGGGCTTAATAGTCGTTACCCGTTAGAGCGCAATTACATTATAGCCCGACCTTGAGCTTTGTAAAATAAAAAGTGAAGTTATTTTTAATGTAGGGTGGGTTCTTTTGCGTAGCAAAAAATCCCACCATTTAGAATGTTCCCGATGGTGGGATTTTTGCTCCGCAAAGAACCCACCCTACGTAAATATTTTGAACTCTTTTTCTGTTGCAACACCATCAAGATTTACATCCCAATCATCTACAGGAACTTCTTCAACCTCTTGCGAACTGTAAGCAAGCCCACAAAGAAAAGGGTGTTTTTTGTTTTGAAAAACACGATCATAGAAACCAGCACCCATGCCTAAACGATGACCACGTGAATCAAAGCCGACAAGCGGCGTAATAATTAAATCGATCTCTTCAATATCAGTAACATCATCTTCCGAATGCTCAGGCTCAAAAATGCCAAACTCGCTCTTAATTAATTTTTGATTTTCTTGATAATGAACAAAAAAAGCCTCTTCATTACTTTTGATAACGGGTAGGTAACAGCTTTTATTATCTAAAAAACATTGCTCAATAAGTTTTGAACAATGAATTTCATTTTTAAAAGCTAGATAAAGCGCAATGGATTGGCTCGATTGATAAAGATCGGTTTTCAATAAATGTGTCGCTGCTTGCAAAGAAGCATCATCAATTTCAGAAGAAGATAAACCAAGACGATCTGATTTTAATTGCTTGCGAAGGGAGAATTTTGACATAAAAAAAGCGCCTAACCAGTAACTCTAAATTGAACCCCCTGGGCTCAAGTCGGGAAAAATTTTTCAGTCATTAGGATCGCTGGACTAGCAGCGTTCTCACAAACCGAAAGGGAACTTTCCCTTAAATTCTCAAAGTCGGGTTTAATAGTCGTTACCCGTTAGAGCGCAATTACATTATAGCCCGACTCTAGATTTTGTAAAATAAAAAGTGAAATTATTTTTATATACCCATCATACTTCAAGTGGAACTTCAAGCTGCTCCGTATGAGACAATGCTTCAGAAATTTTCAATTCAAGCGAGCGAACTTTTTCAGAAAAATCATTCTCATAACGCGCATCGCGTGCATTACCCTCATTGATTTGGTTCGCCATATTAAGTGCCGCAATAATAGCAATACGATCTAAGCCCACAACCCCTGACTCGCGCATCTTGCGCATTTCTTTATCAAGATAATCCGCTGCTTTTTGCAAAGCTTCAATCTGCTCAGGCGGGCATTTGATTTGAAAGGTTTTCTCTAAGAGACGAATACTAATCTTTGAATCTTGTGAATCTAAACTATTCATTATTACTCCTCCAGAACACGTAATCGACCAATCATTTCTTCAACACTTGAGATCGCATTTTGATTTTTATTTTGCAAGCTTTGACAAGTTTGCTCTACTTTTGATACTTTTTCCCGCAATTCTGAATTCTCAGACTCCAAATGCTGGCATTTTTCAATCAACATACGAATCTTTTCTTCAATCTGTGAAATATCCATAATTCATCATCTCTCAAGTTTAAGAAGTACTAGCATTATACACAAAGAGCCCTTGTTTGAAAGCACTTGAAACCTTGATAAAACCCGCCTGCTCAGTTATCTTAGTTAACATAATCCAAGGCAACCCAAACTGAAGAGTATGAAACTTTTTTTCGCCCTACCCGTACCTAAAGCGTTTATAGATAAACTCTTTATCCCCTACCAAAAAAAATTCAAGAAATACGCGCTCAAATGGTCCTTAGTAGAGAACCTTCACATTACTTTGCGCTTTATTGGTGATACAAATAACGAGCAACTGGAAACAATTAAACAAATCGCCCATAAAGTCAGCACGTCCCATGAGCTACCTCGCCTTGAAGCTAATAATTTAATGTCACTACCTACTGAAAAAGATTCCCATGTATTAACCGTTGAAGTTTCACAATCTGAAGCGCTTTATCATTTATACAAAAATCTTGATGACCAACTGACTGAAGCTAATATCGTGAGAGATCATCGCGCTTTTTTCCCGCACATCACTATCGCAAGAACCAACAAACCCATTTTAGAAGAAATGCTTCTCGAAGTCGGCCATGGCGTTTTGGATTCTCATAATTTAAGCTGGAAAGCAGAAGAACTCCTTCTTTATGAAAGCCGTTATGGCAAAGTTGATAAAGAATACCGAGAGCTCGCGCGCTTTAAGCTAGGAACCCAAGCTTAATGCCGACCTCACTCTATATTCTCTTACTTGTTTTTATTACGATTGCGCTCAGGCAATTTATACGTACCCCTATTAAAATTTGGCATATTATGCTTGTTGGCGCAATTACTGCTTTAATAACAAAGCAAATAAGCCTGCCTCATGCTTGGCATGCCGTACATTGGCCTGTTATTATTTATTTATTCGGTGTTTTTCTTATCGGTCAAACGCTCGAAGAAAGCGGTTACTTAAAAAAGCTTAGCTATCATCTTTTGAAAAACATTAAAAATCCAAAGCGTCTGATGTTCTATAGCGTTTTTATTTTTGCACTTGCCTCTTCTATTCTTATGAATGACACAATTGCAATTATTGGCACATCAACGATTCTTGCATTAACCGCCAATAGAAAAGAGCTCTTAAAGCCTTTATTATTAGCGCTTGCTTTTAGCATTACGTTGGGAAGTGTGTTATCCCCTGTTGGCAATCCTCAGAATTTGTTAATCGCAAGCTCTTCACTTTTTGAAAATGCTTTTTTAAGTTTTTTTATTCACTTTATTATTCCAACGCTTATTAATTTAGTTGCGACGTATTTCATTGTTTTATTCTTTTATCGAGATGCTTTTAAACTTGAGCTAATTGCACCAGAAAAAGAGCCGTTGCTTAATAAAGAACTTGCAAAGACAGTCAAATATTCTCTTGCCTTGCTTGTTGCTTTAATACTTTTGAACTTTGTTTTAGGCATTTTTCAAACTAAACTGCAACTGCCCTTTGTCTGGATTGCCATTATTGCTTGTATGCCCATTTTAATGCATTCAAATCGATTATCTCTTGTTAAAAATATCGACTGGGGATCTTTAGTTTTCTTTGTCGCTATGTTTATTTTAATACAAAGTGTTTGGGATAGTGGCTTCTTCCAGCACTTACTTAATGAAACTTCCATTTCAATTGGCAGCTTACTTTCTATTTTTGTCATTAGCATTCTCTTAAGCCAGTTTATCTCTAATCTTCCACTCGTTGCTTTGTACTTGCCGATTCTCATTCATCTTGGCGCAAACCAACAACAATTACTTGCGCTTTCAAGCGGAAGCACCATCGCAGGAAATCTATTAATCATGGGTGCAGCAAGTAATATCATCATTATCCAATCAGCAGAAAAACGCGGGGCAAATCCTTTTCATTTTTTTGAATTTTTGAAAATAGGTTTACCCCTAACATTCATTAATTTTATGGTTTATTTTATTTGGTTGAAATAGAGAAATAGCAGCTAAGATCAAGCCACGCTTTTGCTTGACTCTAAAAGATCAGTTCTTTATCATGCCTAAGGGGGATTCTGCTGCAACAAATATTGGTGATTGTTAGAGCTGTGAAACCCCTTTCTTTAACAGCCTGATAAACAAAAGCAAATTATAAGGAGAATAAAAATGATAGGTGAAGAGACACTTATTAGCTACATTAGATCCGAAGATATTGATGGTATCAATGAAGCATTAACAAACAAAGATCAACTAACTTATGCAGTCTATTTTGCGGCACTAGATACACCAGGAAAAAATCATGATTATGCTCCTTTAATAGCTCTTCTCAGCAAGGAGGGGCTTCTTGAAAGCGAAAACAGAGAACAGTTGGTCGGTAAGGACTACTCTACATCACCCTTTACCCGAATTATAGCCTGGATGACCGAAGCTTACCTCGTGAAAACTGGACCGAGCGCATATAGAAGCAACGCCACAAAAGATGAACAGTTGAAGCGCATTGATTCTCTAATTAAGGCCGCCAATTTAATGATGGATCATGGGGATGATATTACCTTTAGACCCCAGCCCAACAACAACAGCGACCAGCATATCATTTGGATACAAGAGATTTGCAAAGCTTATGATCGCTTAAACGATTGCATCATAGCAACCAACAATACCGACTCAAATAAAAATTTAAATACTCAGCTTAAGAAAAAATTTCTGGAATTGTTTAGAAGATTATTAAAAGCGACTCCAGAGGAAGTAATAAATTCTACAGATACCCCTAATGGAACTCCGCTAATATTTGAGATGGTAAGATCCGAAGATTTGCTTTTAATTGCAGCGAATGATCCACGAGTCAACTTAAAACAAAAAGTCACTATAAACAAAGAGAGAATGACCCTGATACAGTATATTGAGGATACATACCAATATGATAGCACCAAGGATCAAAAGAAAAAACTTAAAAGAATGGCTGATGAAAAGCATTTATTAACAAAAGAGATCGATAATTTTGTGCGAACTTTACTGAGTAAATCCGGAACTTTCCATCGCCAATCTGATTTTTCTAAAGCAGCCGCCAAAGCTCTACTACCTCTGAAAACTTTAGCTGAAAAATTTACTATATTAGAACAAGCTTGCAAGGATTATCCAGGAGATGAAGCAAAGGGGTTCAGCGAAAGCTCTCTTAGAGAAAATTGCATGATGGTCTTAGGCGACAGTCCCAACCCACTTGAACAAACCGAAGTAGATCAGCTCGCTGAAAAACTCGGCTCTTTAGCTCCAGATACTGTTTCCCCCGAGACAGCAGAAGCCATTAGAGCATTAAATCAAAATCTATCTCTAGCAAGAGCGGCTTCCCTCACATAAGGGATAAGAATCAAGAGAAATAGAAATAGAAATAGGGGTCAAGTCTTAACTTTAAACTTATCTAGATAGAAATATATTTGGATAAGTTTAAAGTTAAGACTTGGCCCCTACTTACTCTATTTTAAACGTTTGGCAATTTTCTAAAACCTGCTGCTGACTCACAAAGACTAGCCACTCATCAGGCGTTAGTGGTTTTTCTGTTAATAGCATTTGTGGCAAGTGTTGTTTGCCGCCGTATTGCCAATACAATTGCCAGGTTTTTTCTTTGAGAGAAAAGGCTTGGTTAATTAATTGAAAATAATAAGTTGCGAATAAACGTAAAGCTTGGCTTTGTGGAAGTATAAATTGATATTTTGTGATTTGTTTATTATTAGCTGCTTGTTTTAATTGGTCAGGTAATGTATTTAATTGTTTTTCAAATGAATCAAAACTTAAACTAGGATTATCTAATTGCAATAAGTGATGAAATCCTCGCGGCTCAATGTGATTAAGTTTTTTTAATGCGCTTTCCAGCGCAGGAAGCTTCATCAAGGGATAAGATTGAAGTGCTAATTGTCTTATTTGATGTGAGGCTTCACTTAATGACTGATCAACATTACATGCTTTATAAAAATTTTCTGTCGCTTGTAGATAATCACCAAATAATAACGGTACTGCATATAAAAATTCAACGGCCATGGGATGATTCAATCTTCTTAACGTCACAAAAGGATAACGTCTTCCGCTTGCATCACGACTGCTAAATGCTGAGCCAATCACAGGTAGTGTTTTGGGCGAGTAATACATAAATTGATAGGTTGGCATGTCAGCGAAAAGAGCTTTTCCGAATTCACCCATGTTTGAATTAAGCTTGCTGTAGGCTCTTTGGTACCATAAATCCAGCTCTCGGGTGAAGGGGTCTGAAAAGGCGTGCTTTATAAATTCTGATTGCACGGGCAGTTTGCCGAAGGCACCTATGTAATCGATTATTTTGGCACGTTTGTTTTCTTGCCATTGTTTTACTTTTTTTAACATTGATTGCTTTTTCCTAGAAAGTTGGTGGGATTTTTGCTTCTCAAAGAACCCACCCTACGCATTATTTTGCGTAGTCAATTGTTTTGGAAGGTAAAATGGATGTGTTAATAATCCTAAAATATTGTTTTGCCCTTCATCTTTAAACAATAATCTTACATGAATGGTTTTACCTTCTGGACCATTTAAGCGCCATATAGCTTGATACGTGTTATTAGTTTCAGGTGTTAATTTTGCTGAAGCTAACAGATGGAATAACCCCCACGTGCCTGTATAATCTTGCGTGCTAATATTCTCACCGGTTGATGACATCACATTAAGTTGTGTATCATCATTGAAATTAACCGCTGTCCATTTTATTCGTCGCCATTGCTGAGGGCCATTATTATAATGATAAGTATCGCCGCTTGTATTTAAGCTTATTTCACTAATGTTAGGAATTGGATACGGATACACATCAATCGAAAATCCAGGAGCTGCCTCACCTTGCGCAAAGAATGCTTGGCTAATATGCTGAGCTTGCGTTAACGCTTTTAAAAATCCTGGCGCAAAGCTTGCACCTACACCCAACCAAGTTTTTGCTTTCCATTGCCCATTCTCGAGCTGGATGTAAGGCGAAAGACTTGCGTGAACAAATTGCCACAAGACGCCTTGCTGTGGATTTAAAAACTGACTGACATCTTGAAGGTCGGCATCTTCTCCTGACATTGAGAAAGGAAACTTACCTTGTAGACTTTGTTGATAGCTAGCAACAACTTGCGTTTGCCATTTTGGCGCCAAGCTTTCAACGGCTTGATTAGCAATCGCACGCCATGCTTCGCGTGTTGGACTTAACATGAGAGGTGCTAATGCTTTTTCAACGGTTGGATTAGAAACATTCATTAAAAGTTTTTCTGTCACAATCGATGACTTATAAAGCGCACTATTTAAACCGCCACCGCTTAGTAATGCCGTTGCATAGCGTCCTGTACTTTGTTGAAGCGTAGGACTTAAGTCTAAGTTTTCAATGTCGCTTTTCATTTTTCGAATGCCTAAGAAATAACTAACCAAGTTACCACCTTTGCTTCCACCTTCTAAAATCTCTTGGACAGAAGGTTGAATCGACATTTGCGCTGCAGGATTAGAGAATTGTGTATTCTTCATAATCACATGCAAAAGTTTAGACATCGGCCCATCAACACCTTCTAACGTTTGAAGAGAGCGATTAGCGTCATCCAGTGAATTGAATTGACGAACCGATATACTGGATAAAAACGTCAACCATGCTTGGTTGTAGTTTTCAAAATACTTTTCATATAAAGCTTGTTTTAACTTATCAAACTGTTGGTCATTTAAACCTTGATTATTGGCTACAAATTTAACTTGTGATGAATTAAGCGAAGTAAGATCGCCATCAATCACCCAGTCACCTTGTTTATAATCATTAAGTACCGCTTGAATATCCGTTTGGACCTTACCTTCCCAAGCTTGTTTTGTATAAAGTCCCGATAAGTTACTGCTTGTAAACAAGCTAGAATCTGACATCAAATCACCAATCGAAACGGATGAAAATTGTGAAGAGGCTTTCAACTTAACCGCTTCAAACAAAATATTTGCATTCAAAGGTGAGTATAGTTGTTTCCTTGCTTTGTTAATTAATTGCGTATTCGCCATCCATGTTTTTAATTGGAAGTCTGTTAAAGTCTGACTCTGGGCCTTCAGTTGATCAAGATAAATCGAGACTAAACCTGTTAAATCTGGGCCTGAAAAATTAACATGCGCTTTTGGAAATGATTTCTCTAAAGCTTTTTGCCAGTCGCTTGCTAAAATAGCTGAAGAAAAACCCGTGTCAATACGCTTTGGATAGCACAACATTAAATACGTTTTTAATGCATTGTAATAATGGCTATACATTTTTTTCTGTTGCTCTGGATTTGCATTTGCCCACTTTGTAGCATAGCTTTTAAGCTCACTTTCAAGATAACCGGCTGTTAATGGAAGAAAATCATTTTGCATCACCACAGACATGGTACTTGAAAGCGGAGAAAGAAGATCATTACCGCGATACAAACCTAATCGCATATGCAAAGGAAGGTTAGCTTTATTAGCTTGTAAAGTGTTGTAATAATCATAAGCAGAAAGTAATGCTGTAATATGATTCAGCTGATTGCTGTTTCTTGACTCAACTTGCTGAGACAAACTTCCTGAAACAAGTGCGCCACGCTCAAGCAATAATTTATTTGCATGAAGCGATGCTGAAAATAAACCCGTCATTGCAATAACAGCAGCAAGTGCAGCAGTAATCCCTGAACCCTTAAGAAAACGGCTTGAAAATATGCGCTTTTTAGAAGGCATGGCAATATCTTGTTTAGCAAAGATAACTTTACTGAATAAGTCTTTAATAAAATAACCACGCGATTTAAGAATCTGTTGCCCAAATAAACGCTTGGCAAAAGAGAATCGTCTATTCTTTTCTAGGCTTAAACATTGCTGTGCTTCATTTGCTTGATCTGCGCTTGTGAAATAAATACCATAAATACCCGAACCTTCTTGATAAGGATTATCTTTTCTTATCGCCTCAATAAAAGGCTTAATGCGATTGAGCGCTGCTGCAAACTGATCTGGAAAATCAAAAATTGCTTGCTTCCTTGCTTGGTCGCGCTCAATCGCAAGCTTTCTCAATCGTTGAGATGATAATCTTGCAAGTAATTGTTCATACTCCCTTGAAATCGCTTTATCAAAATCTGCGCCTTCATACTTAATTAAATCACTCATTCCCCAAACTTGTTCACGCTCTTGATCTTGGCTTTCTGAAAAGAAAATATCAAAGCCTTTAATCAAATCTAACTTGGTAAAAACCAAATAAATGGGAAGGGTGTAATCTAATTGTTTGTTTAATTCCTCGATACGATTTCTGATCACTTTAACGTGCCAATCTAAGCCGTTATCATCACAGGTTAAAATATCTGAAAAACTTACTGCAACGATAACGCCATTAATCGGCATTTTACGTCGATATCTTTTCAATAAATTAATAAAGGACATCCACTCGCTATGATCTTCATCTTCAGTTGTATAACGACCCGCCGTATCTAATAAAATTGCTTCATCAGAGAACCACCAATCACAATTTCGAGTCCCGCCGAAGCCTTTAACCGTAACATCATCACCATGCGAATATGGGAAATTTAAACCTGAATTTCTTAAAAGCGTGCTTTTACCGGCTGCTGAAGGACCAATAATGACATACCAAGGAAGCGCATATAATGCTGCTTTTCCTTTATATCTTGTGCCCAAGCCCGATGATTTTAAAGCTTGAATTGATTCATTCATTCTTTCACGCAAGACCGCAATTTCTAATTGTTTACCAGCACCGCCATCACTATCAGCTTGCAATGCATCCGTTAAACTTGCACCTTTATGTTGGGCATACCATTTACCTCCGTAATAAAGCGCAGCAAACCCAGCTAAAACTATCACCTCTGCAATGACTCGCCATGAAGTTGTTTTAATTCCAACTAAACCTAAGCACCAATAAACTAAAAATAAAACGGCAAGTACACCGATGATAATGCTTGCAACTCTAATATTTATTTTTCTCAACCAGTATAAAATTCTTTCCATCATCTTGCTCTCTGTGTCATGTATTGTTTCTGCGTATAACCTTGAAGGTCTGCCACTAATGCGGATTTGCTTGCGTTAATGTTTGTCACGCTACGGTTCAATTGACTGTTAACCGATAAAGTAAATCCAAAATAAATAAAAATAATTAATGCACCTGCAACACTTGCCATCACCCAGGAGGGAATTTCTCGACTAACCTTTGCAAGCACACCTTCTTTAGGAATCGCATTTGAAGAAAGCCACGGATCATTAGAACCACGAATTGCTTCAATTTGACTGCGCAAATCGGCTTGAAGCCCAAGAAAAGCTTCTTGTTGTTGCAATCGATACTTACCCATGAAGCCTAACTGTATACAGATATAATAAACCTCAATGACATCTACAAATTGTGCGCCTAGCTGACGAAGCTCTGAAAGATGTTGATAAAACCCTTCTCCTGCTAAATGCTCACCAAATAATTCAAGCTGCAAAGGCTTGCTCATCCACTGTGGTTTTTTAGGGTAATTTGATGAAAGCACTAATTCATCAACAAAGGCGGCGAGCGCATACTTAGCTTCATGCACCATGCGACTGTTAATACTTTTTTGCGAAGCATCTCGCTCAAATTCAGAAAACTTCTCTATAACTTCATCAAAAAAATTATCGCTAAGATTTTCACTATTTGCTTTAACGTCTGAAACCAAATAAAAAATGGGTCGCGCACAATCAAGCACTTGATTAGGTTGTATTGCATTCATTGTCATAATTAATCCTTAACTGCTATCATCTCTAAAGTCGATGATGTAAATTCATTGGAAACAAATAAAGCCATGTCTCTGACTTGCCTCACTTTCTGCCAAAAGTCACCTTGTGTTTCTAGTTTAAAATATTCATAACCGCTTTTGACAGGGAGACTGCTTGGAATTCTTTGGACATGATTTAAATGAACACCCGAAATAGCTGAACCCACAATAAAAGCTAAATCGTTGATGTTTGAAATTTTAATTTGCTCGACGAAACGATGCACCCATGACATTTCTTCATCTTCATGTTTGACCGCCAAGTAAAAATCATGCTTATTAAGCAGTTTTTCTTCGATTTGGTCAGCTTGGTAAATTGCATCGGTTTGTTTTTTGAGATAAATGATTTGCATACTTGAAGGTAAGGCTTGCTCTATTAATGTTTGTAAATCGGTTTCGATTTTATTAAAAACCTCTGTTAAATTATCATGATCATATTGAATGACTTGGTTTAATGTGTGCGATGGGGTCAAAACATCAAGACTACCGATTAATTGAATAAAAACCTCGTAGACATCAACTGGATGGGCTTTCTGAGTATTATAATAATGCTTTAATAAGGGCGTATATTGTGTAATCGATTTTAATAATAGAAAATGCAAAAAATCGGTTTGCCCGAACTGCGCCAAGCTTGATTGATAATTGTCTTTTCTTTCATAAAGCACATTCGCCTTCGCTTCTAAGAAATGCACCATACGGTTTAAAAAATTAGACAACACGGAACTTGAACTTACTTGCACACATGATGGAATAAATCGTGTCCTAAGCGCATATTGTTGATGTCCCACAATTTCAACTTCTGCAATTTTAATGGCAGAAGTATGCGCTAGCTTATCTTCATTAGAAATAAATAAATGCGGCTTAGCGAAAGCTACCTCACGCTCACGAGCAGGATCATATTCATCGGAAATCATTCTATATTCAGCTTGCCAACCATAACTTTCAGCAGCTGCATTATAGCCTGTTAAGCCTTTAATATGTTTAGCAAAAGGGGTGCATAAATAAACTGAAATAATTTGATTTTCAAATTGCTTTAAGTCAAAGCAAAGCTCGCCGTCATGTTGATGATCAAAACTAATCGCTTGACCCTTTTCAAAAATCGCCTCGCATTTTAAAATCCTAAATCGTCCTACTTGCAAAGCTGAATCATCAATTTCTAAAGTTGATATACCGTAACGATAGGGCGAAAGCTGCCAATGGTGCTGCGCTAATTCTTCTACATAATTATTCCATTGTTGAAAATGTTGCTGTGTTAATAAGGCACCTTCGTGCCATACAGGTTTTTTTAATTTGCTCATAATGATTATCTCAAATAAATGTGGTTACCAACTAAACTCAAAGAAATACTTTGCGGAATATACGGAACACCTTTGCCGAATTTTTGAATGACCCGCCAATGGTTTGAGGCAGGTTGCCTATAAACTGCAACAACACCAAGGTATTGCATACCATCAGCTTTATCGAGTTTAATTGTTTTACTTTGGCCAGGTCTTAATCGTGCAGTACTTGTATCAAGTAAACTACTGCCTAACGCAGTTTTATATTGCTGCCATAATTGATAAAAACTGGCCGAATCAAATTGATCACGCGACTTTAATTGATAAACCCGCACCATCACGGGAAGTGAATGATACTCAGCGTCGGGATTTAAAACTTTGCTACTACGCAAATCAACATGCACGGGATGCATGCTCGCACACCCAGCTAACGCTAAAATAGAAAATAAAATAAAAAGAGTCTGTAGAAATCGCTTCATGAGGGAAATCCTTGGGTGAAAAATATTAGAAACATTTGAAATATTAATAACTTGCAGGCGAAGCGAATGCATTGCCTACAAAAAAATAAGGATGTAATACAGAGAGTATCGAAGTAAAATTGATTAATTAAAAATCATAAAAATAGAAAAAGCGGCGCTTTTGGCGAACAAGATCAGGAAAAATAAGATGAGACAGGAAGAATACTAACGGGATACCAAATAAATTGCAAGATTTTTTTCATATCAAACCATTTTCCCACAAGCGTTTAAAATGATTGGGTTAATTCACAGAACGTACTTCGGCCACTACCCGAGCTTTCAACCAAACTTAATCAACATAGCTTTCTCTAAAGGCTTGCTCCCCTCATAAGGAACATGAACCACATGCCCGCTACCAGGCGCAACATCAACACTCACGCCTTTTTCATTTTCAATATGAGCCAGTGTAAATCGTTCATTCCCTTCTGTTGTCATAAGCTCAATTTTATCGCCTACTTCAAAATGATTTCTTACATCAATTTTTAGCATTTGTGTATTAGGATTAAAATCAATCACTTCACCCACAAATTTTTGTGTTGCATCACTGGCTGAGCGTGACTCATATTCTTGAAGCTCATCTCTCACATGACGTCGATAAAAACCTTCAGTGAAGCCGCGGCTCGACAAACCTTCTAGCGCATCCATCAATCCAACATCAAAAGGTTTTCCTGCTATAGCATCATCAATCGCCCGCCTATAAAGCTGCGTTGTGCGTGCAACATAAAAAGGTGTTTTTGTTCGGCCTTCTATTTTCAAGCAATCAATACCCATTTTAATTAGTTGATCAACATGCTGAATCGCACGCAAATCTTTAGAATTCATAATATGTGTGCCGGATTCATCTTCATAGACAGGAATCAACTCTTCCTTTCTCGTTGCTTCTTGCAGTACAAAAACTTTTTCTTTAACTTCTGGTCGACAATGGGTAACCGCTTTTAGATTACCAAACTCATCTTCTTTCGCTTCATGCAATTGATACTTCCATCGACATGCATTTGTGCAAGCACCTTGATTGGCATCGCGATGGTTAAAGTAACCTGAAAGCAAGCAACGACCAGAATACGCCATGCACAAAGCACCATGGACAAAAGTTTCCAGCTCTACATCCGGACATTCTTCGCGAATCTCCTGCACTTCGCCCAAAGAAAGTTCACGCGATAAAATGATTCTTGCAATACCCATTTTTTTCCAGAACTTAACAGCCGCATAATTTAACGTATTCATTTGAACCGATAAATGAATCTCTTGTTCAGGCCACTTTTCCCTGACCATCATAATTAAACCAGGGTCCGCCATAATCAATGCATCAGGCCTTGCTTCAACAACAGGTTCTAAATGTCTTAAATACGATTTAACTTTATTATTGTGCGGCAGAATATTGCTGGCAATTAAAAATTTCTTTCCTAAACGATGCGCCTCTTCAATACCTTCAAGAATATTTTCAAGCACATTAAATTCATTATTTCTCACGCGTAAACTATAGCGAGGTTGCCCCGCGTAAACAGCATCAGCGCCGTAAGCAAAAGCATAGTCCATCGCTTTTCTTGTGCCTGCTGGCGAAAGTAACTCCGGTAATTTCATAATATTCTCTCATTGTTATCAAGCCCAGACTGAAGTCGCAGAGCTTCCTGATGAATCAATTCAAATAAAGCTTTAGTAAAGCCAGCTGAGACATTTAACCTTTTTCCATATTCAAGCCTTTCTTTCATCAAGGCTTCAAAACGTTGCTGATCAAGTGCAGGCAAAGCTGAGCTTTGCTTAAGTACTTTAATTTGGCTCACCGCATCAAAACGTTTTGCGCATAAATCCAATAATTGAAAATCGACCCCATCTATTTCTTTTCGTAAGTTATTGATTGTTTTAACTGTCATCTGGTAGCTCCAAAAAAATCAAGGAATTGTATCAAAAAATGAGCCGTTCAAGAATTGAAAATTGTTTTTTTATTTGCAGAATAAAATACATGGTCTATATTTTGAAACCCAACCCTCAAGTTAAAAACTATCGATATAAGCGACAGGAGGTTGTTGTTATGTCTCCACGAGAAGACACTCTAAACACCAATTTAAACTCAGAAGCTAACATACTAGCAGCACTAAGGCGCACCAGGCTTACTGACGGCAGCATGCCTGAGGAGCCTCCAACGGGACACGAAGCCTATGCCCAACAGTTCAACCATGAACTTGCTGGTTACATGCTTCTTTATAAAAAGAGCGCCAAAGAAGACGGCGTTATCCACAAAGAAGAGGACCTTGCCACCTTAGGAATCCCCAGCTGGGCCGCCAATCTTCTAGTTAAACATACATTTCAAACGCCTAATGGTATTAACGCTCCAACAAGTGTTACGCATAGCTTTATGGAAAATGCTTTTGGCGCACTTGGTGATTACTTTTTTAAGAAGGGAATTAATTTTATAACCTCTAGTAATAGAAAAATGCAATATATTTTATCCCTCGAAAGCGAAAACAAATTTTTATTGAGTGGAGACTATACTTTTCAATTTGTTGATGCCTATGAAAGTAAACCCGTAGATATTTCACCTTATATAAAAAAAGAAACATCCATTCAAACTGATAAAACCAATTATTCCATGATGTCCTATGCTGGGAGTCTTTTTAATACCGCGCTTTACTGGCTAGGCTTTGACAGCGGCCTTAAAAGCGTAACGTTCAGATTTGAATACGAACTCACAAAGACAAGTGATGGGGCTTCCTTTAAAGGCACACGCATGTACCCTGTTACGGATAATGCTTACGTTACTGCTTTTTTTGATAAGTTATTTGAGCTTTACAAAAAGACAGAAGAGCATTTAACAAAAGAAGGTCCAGCACCTTCATTTCATCGTTGATTACTGATAGGGTTTTCCGTTTCAACCAAGAAGTACTCTGATTTTTCTTCATCCGGTGGCGGCACTTATTTGCCTTGCAAATAGAAGCCACCCCGCATATCCAAAACAATCGCGTCATTGGATTTTTGATTTATTTCGCTTCAACAGAATCTACTTTTTGAAAACCTCTCGGCAATTTATTTCCACGACGTCCGCGCTCACCTTGATAATGTTTGAGATCTTTGTATTTTAATGCTAAGTGACGCTTGCCCGAATAAATATAGAGTTCTTGTGTTTCGTCAATAATGGCAAATGATTGCATCCACTCATCACCCGAAGCTAAAAGCTTCGTTGGGATATTAATCATTTTATTTCCTTTGCCTCTATTAAGCTCAGGTAATTCACTGACAGGAAAAACCAACATACGGCCAAGATTACTGATCATAACCAATAAGTCATTGTCCATATCATTAACCAAAACAGGGCCTAGTGCTTCAGAGTTTGCTGGGCACTTTAAAACGGCTTTACCGTTTTTGTTTTTACTGACCACTTCTTTGAGCGGCACAATAAAACCATAACCTGCCGATGATGCCATCACGATTAAATCCTCTTCACCCCCCATAACAACAGCTTTAAATGTCGCGCCCGGTGGCGGATTAACACGGCCTGTTACAGGCTCGCCTTGTCCGCGTGCAGAAGGAAGACTGTGTGCAGCTAACGTATAAGAGCGGCCTGTCGAATCAAAAAAGATAGCTTGCTGATTAGTGCGGCCAAGTGCATCAGATAAAAATCCATCACCTGATTTGTAATTCAATTGTTTTGAATCAACTTCATGACCTTTTGCAGCACGTATCCAACCTTTTTTCGATAACACAACAGTAACGGGCTCATTGGGCAACATGTCGACCTCTTTAATGGCTTGAGACTCTTCGCGCTTCACAAGTTTTGTTCGTCTATCATCGCCAAAGGTTTTTGCATCAGTTTGTAATTCTTTTTTTACAAGTGTTTTTAAACGAGCAGCTGAGCCTAATATCTTCTCTAACTCTTCTCGTTCTTTCTCTAACTCATCTTGCTCACCACGAATTTTCATTTCTTCAAGTTTTGCCAAATGACGAAGTTTAATATCTAAAATGGCATCAGCCTGTATTTCACTGATTTTAAATTTCTTGATTAATGCGGGCTTTGGTTCATCTTTCGTGCGAATAATATGAATAACTTCATCAATGTTTAGAAAAGCGATCATTAAGCCTTCTAAGATGTGAAGGCGATCAAGAATTTTATCTAAACGGTATTGCAAACGACGACGAACGGTTTCTGTTCTAAACACCAACCATTCTTTTAAAATTTTAACTAAAGATTTAACTTCTGGGCGACCATCGGTACCAATCATATTTAAATTAACACGATAGTTTCTTTCAAGGTCGGTTGTCGCGAATAAGTGACTCATCAATGCTTCAACATCAACACGATTTGATCTTGGAATAATCACTAAGCGCGTTGGGTTTTCATGATCAGACTCATCTCTTAAATCAGCAACCATCGGTAATTTTTTCGCTTGCATTTGTTGCGCAATTTGTTCGAGAATTTTTGCGCCTGACACTTGGTGCGGTAATGCAGTTAGAATAATATCATCACTCTCTTTGGTATAGACCGCGCGCATTTTTATCGAGCCATTACCTGTTTCATACATGTTAAGAATATCAGATTTCGGTGTAATAATTTCAGCGTAACCTGGGTAATCGGGCGCTTTAATAAACTTACACAACTCACTTGTTTTTGCTTTGGGATTTTCTAACAGGTGTATACAAGCACTAACCACTTCTTTTAAATTATGCGGAGGAATATCTGTTGACATACCTACGGCAATCCCTGTTGTTCCATTTAATAAAACATTCGGCAATCTTGCGGGTAACATTGCAGGCTCTTGTAAAGTACCATCAAAATTCGGTGTCCAATCAACGGTCCCTTGACCTAATTCTGAAAGTAAGACTTCAGCATATTTAGAAAGCTTTGCTTCCGTGTAACGCATAGCAGCAAATGACTTAGGGTCATCTTGTGATCCCCAGTTCCCCTGACCATGAACCAAAGGATAACGATAAGAAAAATCTTGCGCCATCAACACCATGGCTTCATAACACGCTGAATCGCCATGCGGATGGAATTTACCTAAGACATCACCAATGGTACGCGCAGATTTTTTAAATTTAGACGTGGCTTTTAAACCAAGCTCTGACATCGCATAAATAATACGGCGTTGCACGGGTTTTAAGCCATCACCCAAATGCGGCAATGCACGATCTAAAATGACATACATTGAATAATCAAGGTAAGCTTTTTCAGTGAATTCTTTTAAAGGAATACTTTCATAATCTGCGAAAGCGACCGTTTTTGTCATTTAAATCTCTCCAAATATTTTTAATTGGTTATTCCCGGTGGCGGGATTTTTGCTCCGCAAAAAACCCTCCCCACTCAAACAAAACCATCCCAATTCAAAATAAAAATTATTTCAAACATGTAGGGTGGATTCGCGAGCACAACGAGTTATCCCACTACCGGGAACATCCTATAACACTAGCTATACTTCAGCCAAGTCGCCTTTTTTCTCTAACCAAATTTTTCGATCAGAAGCGCGCTTCTTCCCAAGCAGCATATCCATAATTTTAGTCGTTGCCGTATCTTCTTCAATCGTTAATTGAACTAAGCGTCTTGTTTCTGGCGCCATGGTTGTTTCACGCAATTGCATAGGGTTCATTTCACCCAAACCTTTAAAGCGTTGAACATTCACTTTCGCTGTTTTCTTTTCAGCTTCAATGCGATCTAAAACACCTTGTTTTTCTGCATCATCTAAAGCGTAATAAACTTCTTTGCCCACATCGATACGATATAGCGGCGGCATTGCAACAAAGACGTGGCCTGCTTTGACAAGTGATTTAAAATGTTTAACGAATAATGCGCATAGCAAAGTTGCAATATGCAAACCATCGGAATCCGCATCAGCTAAAATACAAACCTTGCCATAGCGTAAGCCTGATAAATCATCAGAACCCGGATCCAATCCAATCGCAACGGCAATATCATGCACTTCTTGCGAACTTAAAACTTGCGTCGAATCAACTTCCCATGTGTTTAATATTTTACCTCGCAGCGGCATGATCGCTTGCGTTTCACGATTACGCGCTTGCTTCGCAGAACCACCTGCAGAATCACCCTCAACTAAAAACAACTCGCCCTGCATAGGATCAGCGCCAGAACAATCTGAAAGTTTCCCAGGTAAAGCTGGGCCGCCTGTTATTTTTTTCCGCTCAACGCGCTTTGCTTTTTTTAATCGGCCTTGTGCGCGACTAATAATATGTTCAGCCAAGCGCTCTGCTTCTTTAATGTGTTGGTTTAACCATAAAGCAAAAGAATCTTTCGTAACACCAGAAACAAAACTAGCACATTCACGTGATGATAAACGCTCTTTCGTTTGTCCTGAAAATTGCGGGTCTTGCATTTTAACCGACAAAACATACGAGCAATCTTCCCAAATATCCTCTGGCGTTAATTTAATACCGCGTGGCAATAAATTTCTAAATTCACAAAACTCACGAAGCGCATCCAAGAGCCCCATACGGAAACCATTAACATGTGTTCCACCTTGCGCCGTTGGAATTAAGTTTACATAACTTTCCGTCACTAATTCGCCAGGCTCCGGCAACCACATCACCGCCCACTCAGCCTCTTCTACACCGCCCTTCATTATGCCGGTAAAAGGTTCTGATGGAATAGCTTCAACACCTTTAAACTGATCAAGCAAATAATCTTTTAAACCGCCTTCATATAACCATGTTTCTTCTTTGCCCGTCACTTCATTCTTGAAAACAATTTCCAACCCAGAACATAAAACAGCTTTCGCTTTTAATACATGTCTTAATCTTGAAACAGATATTTTAACGGAATCAAAATATTTTTTATCAGGCCAAAAGCGAATGATTGTACCTGATTTTCGCTTAGCAACTTCGCCAATCGTTTTTAATTTTTTTGAGCGATTTCCGTCTGCAAAAGACATTTTATAACGCTTTCCTGCACGTTTGATTTCGACATCTAATTGAGATGAAAGCGCATTGACAACAGAAACACCAACGCCATGAAGTCCACCAGAGAATTGATAACTTTTATTTGAAAACTTAGCGCCCGCATGCAGGCGCGTAAGAATCAATTCAACGCCTGAGAGCTTTTCTTTAGGATGAATATCAACCGGCATACCCCGACCATCATCTTCGACTTGTAATGAGCCATCTTTATATAAAGTTACAACAATGCGAGTTGCGTGACCAGCAAGCGCTTCATCGACACTATTGTCAATCACCTCTTGTGCCAAGTGATTGGGTCGCATAGTGTCCGTATACATGCCTGGACGTTTGCGAACTGGATCAAGCCCACTTAATACTTCTATGTCTTTAGCATTATACGTTGATGCCATTTAGGTATATTCCTTTTTCTTTTCAAATAGATGAATCAGCAAGAGTATATCTGATTCCCTCTCAAGACCGAAGTAATTTCAGAGTGAAAACAAGGAGTCAAAAATGCGCTTTTTTTAAGCGAACAATGCTTGACTCTAAAAGAAGCCTTCTATAGAATCTCCGCTCGATTTGTTAATAATTAATATAGGATATATCTCCATGAAAATGAAAAAATTATCATCACTTGCAATTGTTGCTATTGCTGCTCTAGGCTTAGCTGGCTGTGCTGCCACTAAACTTTCACCTGCTGCTCAACGCGTTATGGTCACCTCTCAAAAAGCACCAAAAAGCTGCAAATACTTAGGTATGGCGACGGCTAACCAAGGTAATTTCTTCACAGGCGCCTACACATCTAATCAAAATCTACAATCAGGCGCATTCAATGATTTACGTAACCAAGCCGCAAAAATGCATGGTAACCGTGTAGTATTATTAATGTCTCACGCAGCTGATACTACCAGCGGTGGCGGTGTTGGCATTGGCGGCATCGGAGGCGGCGCTCTTAGCGGCCAAGAAACAAATGTTGCTATTACTGGTAATATTTATCGTTGCCCTAACCAATAATTACTTAAATTACTATTGTGAATAGCCGAGATAGTCTCTCGGCTTTTTTGTTTTAGTTTTAGCCTAATTTCAAACTACGATAAGCATGACTTTACTTTGATTACTCTGGCCTTATTAAAGCCCTAGCTTCTAAAAGAGACAATAGTAGCGCTCTCTTCTTTCACGAACATCCTGTGTATCCTGAGGCACCAGAAATAAACCAGGAACAAACATTGGCAGACCTTCACCTTCTTGATCGCCCACTACTTGCGAAAAAGCAAAATCAGGCTCAGATTCAAAAGAATCTAAAACACCATTAGAAGAGCAGCGCCAACCCGCTTGAAAAAAACAGTCGGCTGCCCGCTGAAAACCAAAAGTCAATCGACGAACAGGAGACAAAAGAAGATTATTGACTCCTCTCAATTATTTCAAATTATTATCTAAAGAAATTTACTCAAAACTAGCTAAGCCTAGCCCCACATGCAAAACCGATCAAATAACGCCCTTCTAAAGAAAGACTTCAAGACAAATCTCTATTATTTTGACAAAGCCAATAAAGCATCCGCCAGCACAAGCTCGCACATCGCTTTAACAACCGGCACGCCACGAATCGCAACGCAGGGGTCATGACGCGAACCTTCAGGGAGTTTAAATTCACAAGGTTCACCCCTTAGATTGACGGTTTGTTGCGACTTCATAATGCTTGACGCAGGTTTAAAAACAACGCGCCCCCAAAGTGGCTGGCCTGTGCTAATACCTGCTAAAACACCGCCTGAATGATTACTTGCAAGCGCTATACCTTTTTCTGTTTTTATAAATTCATCATTGTTTTCTGAGCCTTTCATTTTTGCTGAATGAAAACCTTCTCCGACTTCAAAACCTTTTGATGCGTTAATGCTTAACATGGCTTTGGCTAAATTGGCCTCTAACTTTTCATAAATAGGATCGCCTAAACCTATGGGCAAAGGTGATGTAACAAAACCTACGATGCCGCCGATTGAATCGCCTTCTTTCTTTAAATCATTAATGAGCGTTTTCATTTTTTCTTCTGCCTTTGCATCGGGACAAAAGATTTCGCTCTTTGAAATTTTTTCTTTAAAGATACCTGAAAATTCATTTTGTATTGGTGTTTCAATAGTGCCTATCGATTGAAGATAAGCGCAAACTTGAATGCCGTGTTTTTCTAGAATTTTACTGGCAACAGCGCCAGCTGCAACACGGCATGCGGTTTCTCTTGCTGAAGCTCTTCCGCCACCTTTGTAATCAAATACACCGTATTTTTCTAGGTAAGTAAAATTAGCATGCCCTGGCCTGAGCAAGTCTTTAATCGGTTCATATTTACTTGAATCTGAATCTTTGTTTTGAATGATAATTGAAATAGGCGCGCCTGTTGTTTTGCCTTCGAAAAGGCCTGAAACAATTTCTGCGATATCGGGTTCTTTTCTTGGTGACGTATGAGGGGTTTTCCCTGGTGCACGTAAAGTTAATGCTGCGTTAATATCATCATTGGATAACTCAATGAGCGAAGGACAGCCGTCGATGACGACGCCTATTGATTTGCCGTGGGATTCTCCCCATGTTGTAATTCTAAAGTGATTACCGAATGAGTTACTTGCCATTTATAGCTCCTTTCACTTAATTGGCGGGATTTTTTGCTCCGCAAAAGAACCCGCCCTACGCGTGAGAATTGTTGTGTGCGAGTAGGGTGGGTTCTTTGCGAAGCAAAAATCCCACCATCCTGAAGCATCCGACGGTGGGATTACTCGCTACGCTCGCGAACCCACCCTACACCTCGCCTTTCTTCTTGATTGAACGGCGCTTGCAAATTTGGCTAATGCCTTTTCTGTATCTTCAATATTAATACAAGCATCCGTAATACTTTTTCCATACTGCAAATGACTTGGACCAATTAAGCCTTGCTTACCTTCAACCAAATTGCTTTCTAACATCGCGCCAATAATTGCTCTTGAACCCGCTGAAATTTGTTGCGATAAATTATCCGCAACATCCAATTGACGTTTATAATCACCTTCACAATTACCATGACTACAATCAACCATCACATAAGGTGGCAAATCATTTTCTTCTAAAAGCTCAACAACTTCTTCAATCGCATCAGAAGAATAGTTCGTGCGACTTTTTGCGCCACGCAAAATAACATGGGTTGATTTGTTTCCCTGTGTTTCAACAAGCACTGGTGCGCCATGTTTATTAATACTAAAAAATCGGTGTGAGTATTTTGCTGAGACTAAAGCGTTAATCGCAACTTTAACATTACCATCCGTACGATTTTTAAAACCCATAGGCATTTGCATACCCGAGGCTAACTCCCTATGCACTTGACTCTCAACCGTTCGTGCACCAATCGCACCCCAACTAATCACATCGCCAATATATTGAGGGATAATACTATCTAATAATTCCGTTGCAGCAGGCACACCTATATCAGCTAAATTAACCAACAACTTTCGAGCCAAATTCAAACCTGTATCAATATCAAAACTTCGATCTAAAAAAGGGTCGTTAATCAAACCTTTCCAACCAATTTTTGTTCTTGGTTTTTCAAAATAAACACGCATGACGATATGTAATTCATTTTTATATTGCTGAATCAAAGGTTGAAGCCACTTCGCATATTCATACGCAGATTCAATATCATGAATGGAACAAGGACCCACAATAACTAAAAGTCGATCATCTTTACCCTGCACAATATCCGCCGCCTGCTGACGATTATCCCGAATCCAATCCAACATATCCTCATCGGCTGGAATCAGCTGAATCAATTGCGCCGGTGAAAAAATAGGGTGGATTTCATTGCCCGCTTCTTCTTTGGTTTCTATATCAGACATTTTTTGGACCCAATGTTCACGATGAAAGCGGGAATTATATCACTCTCTCCACTATTTTACATGATTTATTCTTAACCACTGCAACCCAATAATCGCTGGAACTGTGTTGATATAGCCTGACTCGACCCATTCAAATGCTTTCTCAAATGAAACTCTGTGGACTTTGATATCTTCATTCTCTTCTGGAAGACCTGCAAATTCACTTGCCTTTGCTGCATCAATTTCAGCGCAATACAATTGACAAGTTTCGCTTGTTCCACCTTGGCTTAGCCAAAACCTTGAAATAGGAATTAGTTTACTAACATGTAAGCCGGTTTCTTCTTTAAGTTCACGCACTGCAACTTCATCATTGGCTTCCCCTTTCTCAACCATACCTGCAACCGCCTCTAACAACCAAGGACTCACCTCATCTTTTAATGCTGCCGCACGAAATTGCTCGATGAGAATCACTTCTTTTCGCACAGGATCATAAGGTAAAACAGCAACCGTATCGCCACGTTCAAACATCTCTCTTTCGATTTCATGACTCCATTCGCCAGAGAAAAGTTTGAATTTCAGTCTGTAGAGATCTAATGCGAAAAACCCCTGGAAAACTCTTTTTTTCTCAATGAGCTCAACATCTTTTTTCGTCTTGTATTCACGCATTTGATTTATCTCCATTGCTTGATATCATGGATTATTATCTTGGAGTGAAAAATGCAATGAAGCAACAACTAATCATCACATTTTTGCTAAGCATCGTTTGCGTGCTTGCAAACGCTGATACCCAATTCTTCTGCCAGGAAAGCAATCAATATGTCAATCTTGGCGACTCAATTGCTACCGTTAAAGCAGAATGTGGCGCGCCAAGTGCTAGCTCGATTGAGCCTTATAGAATGGAAAAAACGCGAAAAGTTAATCAATGGATTTATAATTACCAACCCAACAGCGTCATTCGATTTGGAAAAATTAATGCTAAGAAAGGCTCGCTTACGATTAATTTCATTAATAATAAAATCGTACAAATTTTCGTACATGGCAAAGCAGTTTCATCAACGCATTTTTGCAGTGAAAACATGGCTATTCATTTAGGTGACACCAACCTTACTGTTTATCAGCTTTGCAACAACCCAACAATCAGGCAGCAAAAAAAAGAAATACTTTCCTCAACAAAAGTAGAAAAAGTCACTTGGCGCTACCAAACCAATGAATATATCAAGCCAACAACTATGATATTTATTGACGGCAAGCTAACTTCGATTAATTAATGCCCAGAATGTAAAAATAAACGCCGAATCTAGCAACAAGTGATAAAAGCTTAGCAATCAGTCACTGCTTCATATATCATCACGCCTGCTGACGTAAATTAGCGTCATTCCCTATTAATAGTAGCTTTATCTTAATGAGTATGAATTGAAGATTATCCCAAGAGCAGAACATCATATTTCTCGAAAACTGGTCGACACCAATGCGCTTAAGGTCTTATATCGGTTAGCAAAATCGGGTTACGACGCCTACCTTGTCGGTGGCTGCGTAAGAGATTTACTACTTAATCATCGCCCCAAAGACTTTGATGTTGTCACGAATGCAAAACCTGAAGAAGTTAAAAAGATTTTTAGTAATTGCCGTATAATTGGTCGGCGATTCCGGTTAGCTCATGTTTATTTTAAAGACGGTATAGTGGAAGTAGCAACCTTTCGAGCGGGTCACAATGCCGAAGAACCTCACCATGGTCGCACTGAGTCAGGTCTCATTGTTCGCGACAATGTTTATGGCACGATTGAAGAAGATGCATGGCGACGTGACTTTACCATTAATGCGCTTTATTACAATATCAAAGATTTTAGCGTTGTTGATTTTACACATGGCTATCAAGACCTCAAAGAAGGGAAGCTTCGCGTGCTTGGCGACCCTGAAACACGCTACCGTGAAGATCCCGTTCGCATAATTCGCGCAATTAGAATCGCCTCTAAACTAGAAATGAAAATTGTTAAAAAATCAGCCGCGCCTATTATTCCACTATCAAACTTACTTGATAAAATTTCTTCTTCCAGGCTTTTTGATGAAGTTGTTAAACTTTTTCATACAGGACATGCTTCTCAAGTTTTGCCCGCACTATTACAATATAAATTGTTTTCGATTTTATTTCCGCCGGTCGCCGCCTTATTCAACGAAAAAGAAGGTAAAGCAACAAAGCAATTACTCACCATCGCCTGCTCTGATACCGATAAACGCATCAATGATGGGAAGTCAATTTCATGCGCATTCTTATTTGCATTCTTACTGTGGATGCCTGTTGAAAAATTAACTCGCGAGCTACATGAGGATGGACATCCCATTATGGAAGCCTTACAGCTTGCAAGCAAAGCTATTCTTGATGAGCAATCAAAAGTAACAGCGCTTCCTAGAAGGTTTATTAGCAGCATTCATGATATCTGGCACTTGCAATTTCAACTTCCACGTAGCAAATCTAAAAGCATTTATCGCTGCTTAGAAAATTCGAGATTTAGAGCGGGATTTGATCTTTTGCTTTTGCGTTCTAAAGTTGACGACAACTTAAAACCTTTAGTTGAGTGGTGGACAGAGTTTCAACAAGCGAATGCATCTAAGCAAAAGAAACTGTTAGACCAATTTTAGCCTTATACTTTGAACCCGCCTTTGCTTTTTGCATCATCTCGCCCTTGAGCTGAGGTTTTATTCTATTTACCAAGATTCCTGCTTCCGCCGGACAGTATCGCGAACTAAATCCAGCGCTTCCAGACAAAAACCATGACAAGTGCAATAGCAATGACGACCATTCCTACTAATGCAAAAATAAAGCCAAATTGATTATGGATCAGAGGCATTTTCTCAAAATTCATACCAAAAATACCCGTAATAAAACTTAAAGGCAAAACAATGCATGAAATCACGGTTAGCAATCGCATCACGGTATTGGTTCGATTACTTATTAATGAATAGTAAAGCTGCTGAAGTGCGTCAACTTGTTTTTCAATTTGGTGCGCAAACCTTGAAACACGTTCGACATGATCTTGTAAATCACTTAAGTGCAAATCAAAAACTTCATTAATTTCTTCATTTTTATCTGTCATTGATTGTTGCCAAGAACTTATGGCATCTAATTGCTGCTCACAAATAAGGTAGAGCTTTTGAATATTGGTTTTGTATGAGAAAATTTCATTCCAGCGTTTAAATGGCTTTCTCTCATCCAATAATAATTTTTGCCACTCAGTAAATTTTTCAGTCAATGGATCGCGCAACAAAAGATAACTATTGATTAAAAGGTTCAATATAGAATAGATGAGCCCCTCTATTTTAGCAGGATGGATGCGCTGAGGATCTGTTAATTCCGTTTTAATTTTTTTAAGTGAAGTACTGGTGTCACTTATTGTTAATAAAACATTGTTTGACCACATGAAAACAACCGGCGTTGTTTCCAGCGTAGAAAAAGTCTTTTCTTTGACAAGCGCTCTAAAAATCATAATATTATATTTTTGCATATTGTCAAAATAAGATGAGTGATTAGGGTTCAAGCAATCCGAGGTATGTTGTTTATAGATGGTTGCGCCTGTAAGCGATTGGAATTTATCTAAAGCGCTATGTAACTCTGTAGGGGTAGCCTCAATCCAAAGAAATTCACCGTCTTCAAGCTTAGTCACATCATTTGCTTTTTTGGCTGCCTGATTCTCATGCATTAGCCACTGTTCCACAAGTATCTCCTATAACTTAGTTACATGGTGATGATCAACCAAAAGCAATCCTGTTTTATAAGCTTGAGCAGAAGCGGCATAATCACCTAATTGATTATTCGCTCTGGCTAAAACTGCATAAGCTGGGACTGTCTCATCGACTTTCAAACTTTCAGCTGCATAGATTTTTGCTTGTTCCCATTCCTTCAGCTGAACAGCAAGATGCGCCATGCAATTAAACAAACTGGTGCGAGCACCGTATTGCTTTTCCCAAGCTTCTACCTGTTTCAATTGCTTGGTATGATTGTCCAAATGAAGCAAACCATACAAATCAACAAGCTCATCATTAATATCATTCTTCATTGAAGCTATAATCATATCAGCCGCCAACGGATCGTTATGTAACTTATGTGCCTGCTTCACTGATACAGCCACCAACCCCGGGTGCTGCGCAATAAATTTTTTCTGTGATTTTAATACAGCCTTTAATTCATCCTCACCCACTATGCTCGGAAGATATTGATGAAGATCATGCTTTTTAATTTCATCCAACTTCTCTTGCTTGAACACGTGGCGCTTTTCAAGGCTGGGTAACAAATTATAAAGCTCTTTCCAATTTTCTTGTGCAATATAAAGCTTACGCAATAGCTTTAAACGCTGAGGATGGTTTGCTTTATAGTTAGCAAGTTTTTCTAAAGTTTTTTCAGCATCTTCATACTCTTTTGCTTCAAGTTGTAATTCCGTTTTTGTTAAACCAATCGCAATGCGCTCATCAACATCATCTGCACATCTTCTTGCTTTTGATAAATATCGATCGCGTTTTTTTAGCTTTGAAAGTTCTTGCGCCGCTCTCGCTGCCGCCAAATAATTAACAACAGGCATACGACTACTGTCAGCACCCTGCATTAATAGGCGCTCAGCTGTTTCCCAGTCTGCTTCATCTAACGCAAGCAAACCTGCGCCTGTTACTGTATGAGCCTTGATTTGCTTTTTTTGCTGATACCATCGAAAAAAGTGGCCATGAGAAAGAAAAAGCAAGGCGAAAAATTTAAAAATATAATACACAATGAGAAAACCAACAATAACTATCGCTATTGCAAACCAAAGTGATGTTTCTGCCGTCCAATGTTTATAAGCAATTAATACATAGCCAGGATTTTTAACCAAAACAAGGCCAAGCCAAACAGCAACAATTAAAATAATGACATAAAATATAAGACGTCTCATGAGGCTTGTTTTCCAGCAGGTTTAGTTTTTTTCGAGTTGATTGATTTTTTCCTCTTTACGGATTTCATTTTTTTGCTTACTTTTAATAAAGATTTTTTAACTTTAAGTTTTTCATATTTTTGCAAAGCGGTTAATGCATTACTTACATCAGGCAATGGTGGCGCGATATCTTGAGCTTGCATTTTTCTCAAAGTATTAATCATTTGAATGGAAGCATTATTCCCAACATAGTATTGGCCAATCCATTTAATGAGCGTTGTTAAACTTGAGTTATATATCTTTTCATTACGATGTAGCACTGCCCATTGCGCTTGAGAAAACATTAAATAAATATTTTGATCAAGCACCATATGCTCTCTTGGGGTAATCAATGGATTAATATTATGCGTTCGATCACGGACGACCAATACTTTGCTTAATGCATTCGAAGATTCATTCAGCGCTTTATGCCAAAAACTGTCGCCTTCTACTTTTTGATTTACTAAATTTTTATTATCCAGCGCGCCTGTAAATTTACTTTGAACCAACGTTAGCTTTAACGTTTGCTGCTTGAGTGCTTTTAATTGAAGATAAAGTCCCGCCGTATCAATCTTTGGTGCCGCTTGAAGTTGTGCAATATCACTCGCTAGAATTTCACGCACTGAATAAAGATCGGGATCTGCAGCAATATATAAACTTTTATCTGCCGCCTTGAGCAATAAAATGGTTGATTGGATATTATGTTCAAACTTAAGTGTAATGTTAGCCAATCTTATATAGTGCTCCGCTTCACCGACCATCCACATGGCTTGCCGACTTCCTAGAGATGACATCACGCGGCCAATGCTTGCTTGATTATCTTGAATAAATTGTTTTTGTGATTGGATACTGTTGTCTTGCGTTGAAAGCGCTTGCTTCAGAGATGAAATTTGATCTGATTGTTCTGTTAGGGTTTGCGCATTACTTTTTATTGCTGTTTCATTTTGATCAACATATTGCCAAAGCAAATAACCTATAAACAAGCCGATTAAAACAATAACAACAAAAACTAAAAGCCACATCCAGCCACTTGAACCAGAGCGCTTCTCAACTTTTGGCGCTTCTTCTTTTTGAGCTTGATGTTCTGGCAAGGAATCATTGTCCATGATCGAGTAATCCTTTGATTTGTATAAGTTTAAGCATAGCTTATCGTAAAGCTTCTAGCAATGCTTCTTGGGTTGCCGATTTTGCAAGTAGTGGCTTTTGAATAAACCCAAGTTCCCGTGCTATATTCACCAATCGTTCACTGCTCACGAGCAGCTTCTTGCTCAATAAGCGAGGCATTAAACCAGCCAGGTGCCTTAATATCTCCTCGCTTGTCGCCACAATAATATCAACAGATGCTAGCTCTGAAGAACTTAAGCTAGCCTTTAATTTAACACGCTTATAAACATCGAGATATTCAACATCAGCGCCCAGACCTTTCAACTCATCCGCCAGAAATTCTCGCCCCTCTTGGCCACGAATAATTAAAGTTTTCTGTCGAGCAACACCCTGTGCTTTCAGTTCGTTTAATAAGCCTTCTGAATTAAATTCGCGAGGTACAATATCAACGGATAAGCCTTCAGCTTTGATTGCCTTAGCCGTTGCATTTCCAATCGCCGCTATTTTTTGTGTATTGATTTTTTCTAAAAAAACTTTAGAAAAGTGAACAGCATTCGCGCTTACAAAAACAATAAGCTTAGCTTTTTGAATATCTTGATAAGCCTGATCCTTGCTGTAATGACAGGCTTCAATCTCAACAACAGGAAAATAAAGTGTTTGAAAACCGGCATTACGTAAAAAAGAACACAATGCCTCGCCTTGCGGTCTTGGGCGCGTAACTAAAATAGTTTTCATTCGTGTTCAAGAATCCCTTTTGCGCCTTTTGAAATTAAGTCTTTTGCAACCTCTTCACCAAGCTTAATAAAATGATCAATACCGGAAGATTCTTTTGAGTGAATATATTTATCGCCATCAGTATTGCTCACCATAGCCCTTAATGTCATAACATCTGCGTTAATATCAGCATAAGCACCCAACGGAGTATGGCAGCTTGCTGCTAATGATTCGCTAACTTTACGCTCAGCCATAATACAATCGTGAGTTAGCTGATCATTAATCTTCTTAAGTAAATCTATCATTTCATCGTCGCCCTCGCGACACTCAAGGCCTATCGCGCCTTGTCCTACAGCAGGAATCATTTCATCAATTGAAAAATAAAAACTTATTCTATCTTCAAGTCCCAATCGTTTTAATCCCGCCGCCGCCAAAACAATAGCGTCAAATTCGCCATCATCGTATTTTTTTAACCGCGTTATCACATTGCCGCGAATGAATTCAACTTTTAAATCAGGACGCGCTCTCAACAATTGAGATCGACGCCTTAGGCTTGATGTTCCAATAACGGCGCCGTAAGCAAGCTTAGACAGGGCATCTACTTTTGCAACTAACACATCTCGCGGATCTTCTCGTTTTAAAATAGACGCTATTATCAAACCCTTCGGCATTTCATAGGGCATATCTTTCATTGAATGAACGGCGAAATCTGCTTTTTTATCTAATAATGCATTTTCAAGATTTTTTATAAATAAACCCTTGCCGCCAATTTTGACAAGCGATTGATCCAGCTTATCATCACCCTCTGTGGATAGCTCAACAAACTCTATCTCCAGATCAGGATCAATTGCCAACAGCTTATCTTTTACAATTTCTGTTTGCTTAATTGCAAGCAAACTTTTTCGCGTTGCAATTTTAATACTACTTTTCATGTTTCTTCCCGCTGTTTTCTTTTATTGCTTTCGCAATATCTTTATCTTTTTCCAACCATAAATTATTAAGCCATTGTTGAAATTTCACCCTAAACTCTCGATCTTCACTATAGTCGCCTATGATTTGTTTTGTAATCGTCTTTTCTTCAACTTTAATAATGACTTTTGGCAACGTTCCATTTAAATAATGCCAAAAACCTGACTTGCCTTCGGGATAAATAATAGTGACATTCAATAAATTATCCAATTTATCGCCCATGACCATTAACGTATAAGCGATACCGCCGGCCTTGGGTCTCAACAAGTATTGGTAAGGCGACTTTTGTCTTTTGGCTTTGTGAGGCCTATAACGCGTACCCTCTGTAAATGAGACAACTGTCATAGCTGATTGCATTGCACGCGCGCACATTTTTTTAGTGGTCTCAATGTCTTTACCTTTGAGCTTGGGATTTTTTGCAATTTGTTCTTTGGTATATCGTTTTAAAAAAGGGAAATCCATAAGCCAACACCCCCAACCAACGAAAGGCATCCGAATAAATTGAGACTTGATAAAAAATTTTAAGACGGGAACTTTATGATTAAACACTCTGTAGAGCAGCAAAACATCTGCCCAGGATTGATGATTAGCCATCATGAAGTAACTTTTCTTGCGAGAAAGTTTTTCAAAACCATGTGTCTCGATATCAATTTTAGTCAATAATATTGAGCCTAATGTCATAATATCGCCCCAAAGCGTTGGCACAAAATTTAACACTCTACTCATAAAGCGAAGCCAGGGCTTAATAGGAAACAAATACTTGATCAAACTTAAAGAAAAAATGAGTATAGCCATTAGAAATGTCCCGAAGATCACCCACAGCATATTCAAACTTCCACGCAAAAAAGCCGGCAAAATATACCTTAACATTTTTTAAGCTACCCCCTTAACCTTTATTGGCAACAAGTGTATCATTCTAAAAGCTCTTAAACCAAGGTAATGTTTATGAAAAAGACTAAGCAATTTATCGAAGATATTACTAGACGTGTTTTATCTTCTCTACCTCAAGAAGGCAAAGTCATTAAAGACGACTTACAAAGCAACATCAAACATTGTATTCAAACGGCTGTTGAAAAATTTGACATGGTAAGTCGTGAAGAATTTGATGCAGAAAAACAAGTGCTAAAAGATTGCAAAGCAAAAATCAAAACACTTGAAGAACAAGTGAAAAAACTACACAAATAAAAACAGGGCAGGGTGGGTTCAAAGCGTACGCAAAGAATCCACCCTAGTGAACTTATTTATAAATTTTAATATAAACCTGCGAACGTAGCTGTCCAATCCAAGTCATCAATGCCTCTTGATATTTTTGTTGATAAAGCATTTGCGCAACTTGTTCACGCTGTTGTTTTGGCGTGCCTTTAGGGCCTTGAGAATCTTTTGTGCCTAAAAGTTTAATCACATGAAAACCATTAGCTGTTTGTATTGGGCCTCCTACTTGATTAACTTTCATGCTCTCCACCGTGCTTACAAATGGCGTAGGAAGCTCTGCAAGTTTATTCCAACCAAGATCGCCACCTTTCAATGCTTCTGAGCCACCCGACTCACTCGCCGCTAATTGTTTGAAATTTTTCCCTGCTTTTAATTGTTTAATTAACTGCGTAGCTTTAAATCTTGCGGCAACTACTTGCGCGGTTGTTGGTTCATCCGGCAAAGCAATAAGGATATCCATAATATGGTATTGTGCATCGGCATTTTTACTGTTTTTTATTGTATTCATAAAGTCGCTAATCTCTTGCTGACTTACACTGACTCGTGAACCCACTTGTTGCTGCTGCAACATTTGCACAAGTGCTTGCTTGCGAATTTGATCTCGAAAATCTTTTGGTGTGAAGCCTTTTGATTTAACTTTTGCATAAAGCTGATTCACCGTCATTTTATTTTGAGCAGCAATTCGCTTTAAAACAGCATTTAACTGAGCTGGCTTTAATGTCAAATGTGCTTTCTTAATTAAATCTAATTGTAATTGTTGATTAATCAATTGCTGGATAATTTGTGTCTTAATGATTTTATCACTAGGCATGGGTGACTTCGATGCTTGAATCCGTTGCTTTGCCTGAGCAACCGCTTGATCAAGCTGCGCTTCAGTAATCACGCCACTACCAACAACCGCCGCTATGCCATTAACGGGCTGCACTGCCCATACACTGCCCGAAAGAAATAATCCAAATGTAAGAGTTAATAATAGTCTAAATAACGATATTTTCATTGCCTACCTGTCCAAAGTGATCCTGATAACCACCTATACTTGATTGTAATAAACCACTTGGATCATCTGTACCGACAGCCCCAAGCCCTTTTAATTCTAACTGCAAATAAACCGCATTGTTGAATTTGCTTTTAGTGTTGCCCGACGACATACCCTGATAACTTCTTGCTGCAATGAGTCTAAGCGCCCAACAACAGCTGTTGTATTGTATACCAGCTAAATAAGCATTGATATGGTCCCCTGCAACCTCTCCACTACTAGTCGTACTTCCTCCACTATCTTTCAAGGAGTTATTACCCCATGAATAACTATACTGACCCAAAGCCGCCCAATGTCTTGTAAGCGACCAAGCACTTGACAAGTTAATTTGCTTCAATCGCACATTAGGTGAGCCCGAAGGCTGACCTGGAACAGAGGTTCCACTTTGTACCAGACTATAGCCCAAATTCAAAACATTATTTTGTTTTGGACTATACGAAACATTTGCATTTTGATAAACAAATCGGCCTCCCTCAGGGTCCCAACTTAAATCGCCCGTCATACTCCAGGCGGGCGTAAAGTTATAGGTTGCCGTTGCTGCAATAGGTGACAGTGCATTTTTATCTAGGTTACTGATTTGGCCCGAACAATTATGTCCATAGCAAAGATTAACACGTCTTTTCTCAAAATAATAAATTTCACCAATGCTCGCGCTTCCCATTTCATTGCCTGTCTGCTGATCTATAAAGCGCGTAGTCACAGCAAGGGTGACTTGATTTGCATCACCAATGCGATCCACACCAACGAAGCGGTTATTTTGAAACATAAAATCATAATCAAAGGGCTGAGTTGTTGTGTCAAAAACTGGCAAACTGTTTTGATTATGAAAAGGAACAAACAAATAATAAAAATGCGGCTCTAAAGTTTGGAGGTAGCTATGATTCCTAAAAGTGAAATCTCGATTAAAAGTTAAGCCTCCTTCTAGGTTAAATAAGGGTATAGCTACGTCGGGACTTGTAGGCATTTTAACAATAGCATTAGATGCGTTAAGCACATTGGTATTACGCACACTGTATTTTGTTAACTGCAATTGAAGATTGGTGGTTAGATATCCGTAAGGACGAGTGATGGTATTAGACAAATCTGGCTGCAAATAAACTCTTTGGCCAATCACAGGTTTAGGGAATTTCATATTGGTAGCTGGGTTAATCACATCTGGCGTACGTTCTATATAAAAATTGACGGCATCCGTTGCCATAGTAAATTGCCAATTACTCCAAGGTAATGAATATTGCGTATTCGCCTGAAGTTCTGGCAATCTTGCATATTGATTTTCAACCGTCGCTAAATTAATAGGGTGCAGTGTTTGAAAGTTTTGCACCAAACCCATTAGCATCCAGTGATGGTTTTGGTAATCTATTTCACCCTTTTGTAACAATTGATTTTCACTATTATTTAACAAAGTATCAGAAAGATTTTCGATATAATAAGGGTCGCTAACATAATTATAATCAACTGCGCCTTTTAATTCTTGATTGAATTGCGTGTTATCTAATAATGAAAATGAAGACCTGTTATTACTATCACCCTGTAAATCTTTAAGTCCTTGCGGAGTCTTCTGCTGATAGGTTACTGATTTTGATGCTCTGTGTTTAAAACTACGAAAAGCTCTATCATCCGGCAAATAGCTACCATGAATACGGCCGGCACTAGTTTTCGTCAAGAAGCGAAACAGCCCCGAAAGCATCACCCCTCTATCGCTAAGATACTCAGGCGTAAGTAATGCATCATAATTTGGCGCAATATTCCAATAAAAAGGCGCTGAAACTTGAACCCCCGAAGCGTTAGTAATAGCATAGGTTGGCGCTAAAAAACCAGTTTTTCGCTTGTGGCTTAATGGAAAGCTCACATAAGGAAAATAAAAAACAGGCACTTTTTTTATGTAAAGTGCAGAATTCCATGCGCTACCTACTTGCTTTTTTTTATCAATATTAATGGTACTAGCCGACAAATGCCAAACACTGTCAACAGGGGGGCAAGTGGTAAAGGTTGCGTTTTTTAAAGTGTAATATTTCGGCTTGGGTTGTATTATTTCTTTAGCATGCCCCCAATAATTTAATTGATATCGCCGGAATTCTTTTATTCCTGTTTTTGGATTAACAACAGTGACGGCTTGATCATTTCTATTTTCTTGCATTCGATAAGCCACATGATGCATTTCAATACGCTTACTATTCAAATAAACTTTAGCTTCTTTTGCAACAAGCAAGTCACCCGGCTGAAATAAACTAACATTATCCATTAAACGCACGTAATTAATTTTTCCAGTTTTCTTATTACGATAAAGATAAGCCTTCCCAGATTTTAGTTCAACATTAGGTTGCGTAACTCGCACATGACCCTTGAGAACTGAAGTCCCTTTGAATGAATAGGTTGTATGATCCGCAACAATATCGTAATTATTGCCTTGTGATTTAAGAAATGGATTCGGCGTATACGGAATAGGAAGCTCTCGATAGTAACCGTCGCAAATATTATAACTATTGGGCTGAATCACCCAGCCTAGTGCTCTCGCATAGTTCATCCGTGTCTGTGTTGTTGAAGGCTGCTGGGTGCTCGCGTAGATCACTGAGCTTGCAAGCACAACAATTGATACTAAAAGTCCCTGTCTTTTTGTGAACTTCATTTGACGACAAATTACCCTATTCTTAAATATAAGCGAAGCGCTTTAATGTCGGATAGATTAGCAATTTCCTTGCCAATAGGCCAGGAAATTGGTAGTAATAACAACATGCAACGACATAACAAAATAAGGAAAAACATTGGACGCACGACAACAACAATTGCAAGCTTGGCTTGAAGAGCAGTATCAGCACTCAGTGACATTAAATCCTGTCGTGGGTGACGCTAGTTTCAGGCGCTATTTCCGATTTATGCACAAAAATAATTCATTAGTTGCGATGGATTCGCCTCCCAATCTTGAGGACTGCAAACCTTTTGTTGAAATTGCAAAAGCCCTTCAAACTATCGGTGTAACAACTCCCGAAATAATTGCTGCAAATACTCACGAGGGTTTCTTAGTGATTACCGACTTTGGCGATCAACTCTTTCATCATGCCCTTAATTCATCGAATGTTGATCAATTTTATGGGCTGGCATTTGATGACTTACATAAAATACAAAGCTCTGAAAACTTAAGTGGTGTTAAATTAGAACCCTTTGATGAAAAGTTCATGCGAAAAGAATTGAACTTTTTCACCGAATGGTTTTTAGAAAAATACCTTGAGCTCAAGCTTGATGCCGAACAAGAAACAATAATCAATACAACTTATGACCTTTTACTTAAAAGTGCAGTCGAGCAGCCGCAAGTGGTTATTCATCGTGATTATCATTCTCGCAATCTTATGCTTTTAAATAATAATCAATTGGGTGTCATTGATTTTCAAGATGCTATGCTTGGACCTATCACTTATGATCTTGTTTCTATGATTCGAGACTGCTACATTGACTGGCCAAAAGAGCAAGTTGAAAAATGGGCGCTCTCTTTTTATAAAGTCTGTCTTAGCAATAACCGCCTTGATAATATTAGTTCAGAGGCTTTCGTTAAATATTTTGACCTCATGGGTATGCAACGCCACCTAAAAGCAAGTTTTATTTTTGCAAGAAAATATTTACGCGACAAGAATGATTTTTACCTTCAATTCTTACCTCGAACCCTCAATTATATTCACTATGTTGCAAATAAGTATCCTGAATTAGAGCCTTTTGCCCAATTCTTTGATAAAATCGTTCTTAGCTTATTTAAAGAAAGATTTAATGTTGAGATAGAAAAATGAAAGCTATGATACTTGCTGCGGGCCGCGGCTCCAGAATGCTGCATTTAACAGAGCTTACACCAAAGCCCCTCTTAAATATTAATGGTTCCCGCCTAATTGAACATCGCATTCTTGCACTCGTTGAAGCGGGCATTAAAGAAATTGTTATTAATGTTCATTATCATGCTGATAAAATCATTGAATACTTAGGCAATGGGAAAAAATATGGCGCCACGCTTGAATACTCCTTTGAAAATGAATGCTTAGGAACAGGCGGCGGAATAAAAAAAGCTTTAGAATACCTCGGAAACAAACCTTTCGTTTTATCAAGCAGCGATATTTATACTGACTACCCCTTCGCAAACTTAACTGATATAAAAACAGACTCTGCGCACTTGGTTTTAGTCCCGAACCCAACTCACCATCCAGAGGGCGACTTTAATGTTAATAACGGTATCATTTCACTACAAGGTAATGAGAAGCAGACCTATGCTGGCATGGCTTTGTTCCACCCTAAAATCTTCAAAAAAGTTAAACTTGATTCCTTCCCCATCACAACAGCACTTTTCCCCGCGATAGATACTCAAAAAGTCACGGCTGAAACTTATGAAGGCAAATGGATTAACGTTGATAATTCTGATCGATTGAAACAAGCTGAAGTTAGCTAAGTAAACTCATATAGGGTTTAAAGATTCGTGCCTTAAAGCACGGCGAATACAGAGCTGGCAACTTATTGCTTCTTTTAAATTTAATTTCTTCAATTTCGCTCAGCAATAACACCAAAACGTAGATTTCTATTTCTTTCCTCGTATTTTTCTACAATTCTATTACGCTTAAAAATAGTATTAAATTAATGTAGAAAAAATATGTCATCACTCACCACAACCTATAGCCGTGCATTAGTAGGCATGAACACGCCTTTAGTCAGTATAGAAACGCATTTATCAAAAGGTTTGCCTAGCTTTACAATGGTTGGACTTCCTGAAACTACTGTTAAAGAAAGTAGAGATCGTGTTAGAAGCGCGATACTTAATTCGGAATTTGAATTTTTGCCTAAGCGTATTATTGTTAATCTTGCACCTGCCGATTTACCTAAAGAAAGTGGTCGGCTTGATCTTGCTATTGCAATTGGCATTCTCGTTTCGTCCGGGCAATTGCGATCAGATAAATTAGAGCGCTATGAATTTTTTGGCGAGCTTTCTCTTTCAGGGGCGCTCAGACCTGTTTTGGGTATTTTGCCTATTGCCATGGCTTGTAAAAAAACAGGGCGTGCGCTTATTATTCCTAAAGAGAATCTTGATGAAGCGGCTTTAGTGAAAGATTTAACGATTTATTCAGCCTCAAGCTTGCTTGAGGTTTTTGAACATTTATCTGGCGCCAAATCACTTCCCAAAATGACGCCAAATAAGAAAGTTACTTCAAAGCATTATTCACTGGATATGAAAGATGTCATTGGTCAAACACAAGCAAGAAGAGCTTTAGAAATAGCCGCGGCGGGGGCGCACAGTTTATTGATGCAAGGACCTCCGGGCACGGGGAAAACGATGCTTGCATCACGACTGCCTTCTCTTTTACCTGAGATGACAGAGGAAGAAGCGATAGAGTCGGCCGCTATAACATCCATAAGTTCGCAGGGTTTTAAAAGTTTACAGTGGGCAAATAGGCCTTTTCGTTCGCCACATCATAGCGCCTCAAGTGTTGCTTTAGTGGGTGGTGGTAATCCACCCAAGCCTGGTGAAATTTCTTTGGCGCATCATGGTGTATTGTTTTTAGATGAACTTACAGAGTTTTCTAGGCATGTCTTAGAAAGCTTAAGAGAGCCTTTGGAATCAGGCTCAGTCACTATTTCGCGTGCTGCAAGACAATGTCAATTTCCTGCTAATTTTCAATTGATCGCCGCAATGAACCCATGTCCTTGTGGCTACCTTGGTGATCCAGACAATACTTGCAAATGCAGCCCTGACCAAATTCAACGTTATCATCATAAAATTTCAGGGCCTTTATTGGACCGTATTGATTTGCATATTCAAGTTCCAAGAATACCAACGACAGCTTTAACAATGTATCAAACCAATGAAACAAGTGAAGCTAGCTATAGTATTCGAGAACGTATTGAAAAATCCAAACAAATGCAAATAACCCGGAAACAATCTATTAATGCAAACTTAAATCAAGCACAAATAAAACAATATTGCTCATTGAACACAGAAGGAAGAACTTTAATTGAAGCAGCCATTAAAACATTAAAGCTTTCTGCGCGCGGCTATCACAAAACCTTAAAAGTTGCCCGAACGATTGCGGATTTAGATCAAAGTGAAAATATTGAATCAAAGCATTTGTCTGAAGCGTTGGGTTATAGATCTAAGGGGTTAGACTTTCTTTGAAAGTTTTTATTTGGATAGCTCCAATGGTGGGATTACTCGTTTCACTCGCGAACCCTCCCTACACATTATAAAAAAGCCCGAACGAGTAGGGTGGGTTCTTTTGCGAAGCAAAAAATCCCACCATCAGATGCATCATATATAATTAGATTAAGCTTTCTTTGTTTTTGCTTTAGTGCGCGCAATGTGTTTAGTCACTTTCTTTGCAGCATGCTTAGCAGGATGCGAAACTTTAGCGATTTTCTTTTTAGTGCTTACTTTAGCACGCACAACTTTCGTTGATTTCTTTTTAGCGTGAGCAAGCGTACGCGAAGGCTTTAGTGTCTTTTTATTATGACTTACATTTTGACGAGAAATTTTAATATTTTTTCTTTCTAGTTCCATTTTAAGCTTAGATTCACTTTTTAATTCTTGGTCTGGCTTAATGGAGGTGGGGGTTTTCGACAACCATGAATTAATGCGTGCGATATCGTTAACGGTTAAAGTACCTGCTTGTTGCTTCAAGGTGATCAAACTCATCACAAAAGCATAACGATCTTTTGCATGCTCACGTTCTGCATTGTAAAGTTGCTTTTCAACATTCAACACATCGATCATGGTATTGGTACCAACTTTATAGCCTTCTTCCGTACCCTCTAAAGAACTACGCTGTGAAATAACCGCTTGTCTATCGGCTTGAACTTTACTAATACCTGAAATGGCCCCTAAATAAGCTTGTCGTGTTTGATTTTCAACATCACGATAAGTTTGTTCCATTTGGGCGCTAGCCAAAGAATATTTAGCAATAGCTTCACGCACTTGCGAACTCACTTCACCACCACTATAAACAGGAACATCTAACTCTAACTCACCTGATAAGTTTTTAGTACGCGTATTCCCTGGACGTCCAACATTATCAGAAAAATTATTAGCATAAGAACCCGTAAAACCAACAGTAGGTATGTGTCCGCCTTCCGCTGACAAAATAGCATCGTGTGCCGCAAGCGAGGTAAAATGCGCCGCTTGCAATTCCCAGTTAAATCGCTGAGCTTTATAACCCCACGCATTAATATTTGCGGGAACAGGTTTAACCAAAGGCAAAATATCAAGTGTTGCAAGGCTATTATAATAATGGCCCGTAATTGCCATTAAATTTTCACGTTGATCTTGCAGGTTATTCTCAGCACCAACATAAGCCGCAATAGCACTATCATAAGCGGCCTTTGCATTATAAACATCCGTTAATGTTTTAACGCCCACTTTATAACTTTCTTCTGCCTGAACATACTGACGATAGAATGCGCGTTTTTCCGCGCCGGTATAACGCAGAGTATCTCTCGCCTCAAGCACATCAAAATAAGCTTGCGATGTGCGCTGAATTAAATCTTGTATAGCGGCTGTGTAGGTTGCATAAGCTGCTTTTACGGTGTACTTCGAGGAGCTCACATTCATAAAATCAGTAAAGTTAAAAATATTTTGCGTGACATTAAGTGTAAAACCCAAACCTTTTTGCCGGTTATTTTGATCGAGCCGCCCATTTAAAGATGCTCCACCAACCGCAACATTATTACCATGAATTAAACTCTTTTGATAAGAAGCTGTACCTTGAAGACTAATTTGAGGCAATAATTGAGAAAGACTTTGAGGCACTTGCTCATAAGAAACTTGACGATTAGCAAGTGCTTGTTTAAATTTCGAATCGTATTGCAAGGCATTACGGTACACCTGCAGAAGATCAGCTGCATTAGCTTGCGATGTAGCAATGGTTGCTAATATCACACAAGCGATTGTTATCATTTTTTTCATAGTCTGCATCACCTTAAAAAATAAAGGGCTCAATTTCTTTTACGTTCACTAAACGTGGAACAACTGTTTCATAAAGACTTTCAACTTCCCACTCGTCTTTGCTTTTTTTGGTAAATAACGTTGCTTCCATCGCAGGCTCATCTCCCAGAATCGCAAAAATGCGCCCATCAATATTCAATTGCTTTGCTAAATCTTTTGGTAATTCAGGCATTGAGCCTGTTATGACGATAACATCATAAGGTGCATGCTCCACCCAACCTAAGGAAGCATCACCCGTTTCCAATGTGATATTATTGAAATTAAACCCACCAAGATTCGAATGCGCCAACTCCGTCATTTGCCCTAATATATCAATACTATAGACATGATTTGCAAGCTTTGCCAGCAAAGCTGTGAAATAACCGCTTCCTGTCCCAATTTCTAAAACCGTTTCTGTTGGTAAAATGTCCAAAGCTTGAAGCATTTTTCCTTCTTCCGCGGGCGTCAACATTACTTGACCATCGCCCAAAGGGATTTGCATGTCTGCATACGAAAGATTTTTATACGCTTTCGGCGTAAAATCCTCTCTTGATAAAGAAAGCATCAATTCAAGCGTATCTCTTGACAAAACATCCCATGCACGAACCTGTTGAGTAACCATATTGTCGCGCGCTGCGGCATTCTTCATTGGTCTTGGCCTTTTTATTACTTAGAGAACGTTAAATTATAAAGAAAGTGGAGCTTATAGCCAGTGAATTTTTCTTAATCGATTAAAGTAAATACGTATTCTGCTAGATATACCCATCGTACTTCAAGGTGCGATGGGTACATAGGTCATACGAAAGCGGCCATTACAAACACCTTCAGAAAAGACACCAAAAGCTGTTTTTCTCTTTGGAAGCCTTAAGGATTGATAATAAATTTTTGAATGTACAAGCCTGCCTTTAAACTTTGCCTCAAGAACACCTGTAATCGCTTGAGAAATAATACCATGCTTTTCCTTTACCGGAAGAAATTGAACATTGACAACTTTAACACCACCACCAAAATCAAACACCTTATCACGAGTAGAAAACGTATAAGCTTTTGTCGTGCTTTTTTTACATTGCTGATCTGTTACACCTTTATGATGTGATTTGACGTTATAAAAGTGGAGGGTAAACTGCTGAGATACGGGGCTATTTGAACTCGCAAAAGTCGATGCGCTCAACATAATATAACCCGCAATGAAAAAAATTTTTTTTAACATCTCCAAGCTCCTTCCTTAAAACATTAAAGCTTTATCAATTTTTAACATTTCTTGTTTAAAGTGATTAACAATGCCATTCAATGCTTTTGAATCATCGGCTTCGAAACGCAAAATCAAACAAGGCGTCGTATTAGAAACACGCACCAAACCCCAACCATTATCAAATTCAACACGAAGACCATCAAGCGTGTTAATTTTACCATCACCAAAATCAGCCTCTTGTGTTAAGCGTTCGACATAACCGAATTTTTTATCTTCATCAACATAAAGTTTAATTTCAGGCGTGCTTTCACTTGTAGGAAATTGTGCAACGGCATCTTCCAAACTTATATTTTCTTTTGAAAGAATCTCTAATAACCGCGCGCCAGAATAAGTACCATCATCAAAACCATACCAACGTTCTTTAAAGAAAGTATGTCCGCTCATTTCACCGGCAAGTGCTGCGCCTGTTTCTTTGATTGTTGCTTTAATAAATGAATGGCCTGTGCGAGACATGAGAGGCTTGCCGCCATGTTCTTTGATCACACCATCTAAGTAGCGCGTGCTTTTTACATCATAAACAATGGTTGCACCTGGCTCGCGCTTTAAAACATCTTTTGCATAAAGCATTAATATGCGATCAGGGAAAATAAGTTCGCCATCTTTTGATATGACATAAAGCCTATCGCCATCACCATCGAAGGCAAAACCCATATCGGCTTTTTCATCTTTGACCGCTTGAATTAAGTCTTCTAAATTCTTAAGATCACTTGGGTCAGGATCATGATTAGGAAAAGTTCCATCAACATCACAATACATTTCAATAATCTCACAACCTAAGCGGCGAAATAATTCAGGCGCTATTTTTCCTGCGATGCCATTACCGCAATCAATCACAATTTTATATTTTTTATTAACAGGAATGCTTGATGTAATTTGATTAAAATATTTTTCAACAATATCTTCTTCATGATAACGACCTTGTCCACGAACAAAATCTTGATTAATAATTCTCTGGTATAAATGTTGAATTTCATCACCCGCAAGCGTGCGGCCATTGATAATCATTTTCATGCCATTGTATTCAGGTGGATTATGGCTTGCTGTTAACATGATGCCGCTTTCGCCCGATAGCACATGCGTTCCATAATAAAGCACAGGGCTTGGCACTTCACCAACATCGATCACATCACAACCTGTTGCAAGCAAACCTTCGACTAATTTTTTAGAAAGCCTTGTGCTTGTTAAGCGGCCATCGCGGCCATGAACAACAACATTAGAACCTTGGTCACGAACCTCACTCCCATAAGCCAAACCAATTAAATAGGCAGCTTCATCGGTTAAAGCTTTATCAACAATGCCTCGAATGTCATAGGCTCTAAAAATGTCTTTTGAAATTGTCATACTACTCTTTTCCTGAACTTCCAAAGCCGTCAGTTCCACGATGCGACTCATGGAACTGATCAACCATATCAAACTCGACTTGCAATACTGGCACAATCACTAACTGTGCTATGCGGTCACCGGGATGGATTGTAAAGGTTTCTTGGCTACGATTCCAGCAGGAAATTTTTAATTCACCTTGATAGTCTGAATCGATTAAGCCAACAAGATTCCCTAAAACGATCCCATGCTTATGGCCTAAGCCTGAACGTGGTAAAATGTGGGCCGCCATACTGGGATCTGCAATGTGGATGGCTATGCCTGTTGGGATTAATTTTGCTTGGTCGGGCTTTAATTCCAAGTCGCTATCGATACATGCTCTTAAATCTAAACCTGCTGAACCATTCGTTGCATAAGTTGGCAAAGGAATTTCTTTTCCGATTTTTTTGTTTAGAACTTTCATTTCAATTTTGTGCATTTTACCCCTCCCAAAAACATAAGTTGTTTATTGTAACGGCAAGTTGAACGATATGCATCTTTGGTGATTGTTTCTTGTAATATTTCTTGTAGGGTGGGCTCAAAGCGTACGCAAAAATTCCACCAATATGGACACTCAGAATGGTGGCATTTTTTTGCTTCGCCAAAAGAAGCCACCCTACGTGAATCATCTTAATTCGCGTAGGTCGGGTTCGCAAGCGCAGCGAGCAATCCCGACATCGGATGATGAGAAACAAAAGAGGTAACTATGTCAATCAACAACTGGCCCAAACAAGAACAACCCCGAGAAAAATTACTATCCCTCGGCGCACACGCATTATCCGAAGCTGAATTATTAGCAATTTTCTTAAGAACAGGATTCCCAGGCCAATCCGCAGTCGACCTTGCAAGAAGCCTACTCACAAAATTTGGAAACCTAAACACCCTTTTTTCTGCAACACTCGATGACTTCACACAGACACCCGGACTCGGCAAAGCAAAATACACACAATTACAAGCTGTCTTAGAACTCAACCGCCGATTTTTACAGGAAACATTAACTCAAGGCAACCTCTTAAATTCTTCCGTCAAAACACGTAATTTCCTCATCAGCAAACTCGGCCAACGGCAACGCGAAGTCTTCGCTTGCCTTTTCTTAAATCATCATTATCAATTAATCAAATACCAAGAACTATTTTTTGGAAGTTTAAATCAAGCCGACATTTATCCAAGAGAAATTGCAAAAGCTGCATTAGGCTATAATGCCAGTGCGATTATCATTGCGCATAATCACCCCACAGGAAGCACTCAAGCAAGCGAAGCAGACATTAATATCACAAAGCAATTGAAGCATATCTTGAGTTTATTAGACATCCAGCTACTTGATCATTTTATTATTGGGATTAATCAAATTAATTCACTTGCTGAGAAAGGAGTTTTATAAATTAAATATTGCAATATTGTAGCCTACAGGCTACACTTACAAGGAATAGAAATTTGAGAATTATTATTTACGAATCCAAATGGAGAAAAGCGCCATTCAAACAGTGGTTTAAAAAGCTAAAAGACTTAAAAGGCAAGGCAAAAACCCGAACCCGCCTTAACCGCTTAAAACTTAACAACTATGGAGACTTCAAATATTTACAACAAGGCACTTATGAGCTTCGAATTAATTTCGGACCCGGGTATCGTGTTTATTTTGCGAAGTTACAAAATGAAGAGATAGTCCTTTTATTAAATGCAGGATCAAAACAAACACAAGAAAAAGATATCAACAAGGCTATTAACTACTGGAAATTATTTAAAGAGAGATTTAACCATGAGTAATAAACAAAGAAAGCAACCATTAAGTGGCCTACCAGAATACGAAGGCTGGCTTATCGAATCTTTAAAAAACAAAAAAGAAGCTGCCATGTACTTGCAAACGGCACTTGAAGAATATCAAGAAGACAATGATCCAGCACCTTTATTGCTTGCATTTCGACATGTCACTTTAGCGCAAGGGGGTATTGCAAAGCTCGCAAAAAAAGCCAACCTTAACCGGGAAACTCTCTATAGAACCTTATCTCAAAAAGGGAATCCCAAACTCAATACTTTTGGAAAGCTATTAAATGGTTTAGGTTTTCACTTGGAAGTCAAAGCCAACTAAACAAGCAAACGATTAACACGTGCGATGGTCGCAGAAGTAAAGTTACCCGCTTGTTGGTTGAGCTTAATCCATTGCTGAATATAGTCATAACGCGCTTGTGCATATTTAACCTTTGCTTTCGTGTAAAGCGCTTGTTCTTTTAATAAATCGACAAATAAAATTTCACCCATGATGAAACGCTTTTTCGCGGTTTTCAATGAAAGGTAACTGGCATTTAGAGAAAGTTTATTTGCCTCGATGACCGCACGTTGTGCTTTCACCTGAATATATAAAGAAGTCATGAGTGCATTTAAACTATAACTTAAGTTATCATAATTTTCTTGCGCCGCTTCAAAGTTATGGAGTGCTTTTTTTGTATTGTGATAAATACTTCCGCCAGCAAAAAGCGGCATCGTCGCGGTTACTGCAACGAATGGGCCTCGAGCATTACTTTCGTCATTGGTTTTTGTATTTAAATTCAATTGGTTAACACCTAAAAGCTTTAACATGTTATTACTGTGAACATAAGCATAACCTGCATAGGCATTAATTTTAGGGAGCACCGAAGCCATACCTGACTCATAGGTCTTATGGGCAACTTGAATTTCATCCATTAGCGCTTGCAGTTGTAAATTGTTTTTTCTTGAGGTTTTCTGCCAAAAGCTCAAGGTTTTAATCGGTAAAACCTTCGTGAGCTTAACATTTGATTTTAACCTAGCTAACTTACCAATCTTGGCTCTTGTAATAGTATTCAATTTTAATTTCGCATCTTGATATTGTACTTTTGCTTTTAATTGATCGGCGCGCGCCATTTCATATTTGGCTAACTCATCTTGCAATTGCTCATAAGAAATTTGCTTAACACCATAAAATTTTCTCGCCAGCACAATCCCTGCATGCATCACATTTAATCGCTGATCTTCTGCTTGATAAGCTTCTTTTGCTAGCAATGTGTCAAAATAAGCTTTAACAAAACTATAGAGTATCGCTTGCTTTTGAATGCGGTAATTTAGCTTGCTTAATTTTTCCAACATAGGCACTTCAGACACTTGAATAAATTTACTTAAATCAAAAAGTGTTTGTTTCGCAACGACCCCATAAATATCCAGGCGTAAATTATAAGTATCGCTACCTCTTATCGAAGTACTGCCTGATTTTAACTTGCTGGTTATTTTTGGGTTGGCGCCAACATAAGCGCCTACAAGCGCAACCTCTGGTAACACAAGCGCATACAATCGCTTTGCGTCCTCTTGTTGGCCAAGCATGGTTTGTTTTTTTGATAAAAGCTTATTGTTTTTATTAAGTGTGTTTTGATATAAGCCACCGACATTCTGAGCTGCCAACAAAGCTCCAGATAAACTTATAAGAAATGTTGCTATCAGTAATTTTTTCATGGCGTCTCATCACCTTTTTTGTTTTTGTTTCGACACTTAGCTTCAATCATTAAGAGACAAGGAATTAAATAAAAGGATGCAATGGTTGAAGCAATCATTCCAAAAATAACAGCGATCGATAATGAAATATTTTGTCTTGCTTCTGCAACGCGGAAAAAGAAAACAGGCATCATCGCTAAAATAATCGCTAACGACGTCATTAAAATAGGTCTGAATCTTTTTTTACATAAATCAACTAACGCTTCTAGTTCACATAAACCCTCTTCTTTGTGGTACAAACCAATAAGTATAATCGCATTTTTTGTCACAAGCCCAAGCCCGAGCAAAGCACCAATCATTGAAAACAAATTAATGGTATAACCCAATAAAAAAGTCCCATAAATCGCGCCACTTAAAGAAGTGATCTCACCAAAAATAGCAAAGAGCGATCGCCATAAACTGTTAAATTTAACTGCCATAATAATAAAAATCAAAAGGATTGAAACTATTAAACCAATTGAAATAGAGGTTAGTGCCTTGAGTAATTGCAATGGCTGCCTCAAATATTGAATGGTTGAATGGTTCGGAAGATCTTTCGCAAACTTTGTGGTTTTGGTAACAGCTTGCAACAAGGGCATCTCCGTAAAGACATGAAATGGCGTATAAAACTTATCGTTAAAGCGATTAAATTGCATATAGCCCTGTTCAGATTTTAAAGTTGCGACTGTATCCATTCGCACAAGCTGACCATTTTTTTGGATCAAATACATTTTTTGCATATCGCTTGGGTTAATTAAACTGTTTTTAGATGGGTTAATATAAATAGGGATATAATCTCCGAACCTGTTCGATGCAAGCTGCCCCGCAGGAATTCTCCCGCCAAAAAGCGCAACCGTCTCAGCAACTTCTTTAGGTGTGTAGCCAATACGTGCAGCAGCTAAATCATTGACGTCTAGATGGTATTCAGTTGCAGTAAATCTCTGGGTATACTCAACATTAAAATCACCAACACTTTCCAGTCGATTAGATAATACTCTCGCATCTTCCTGCAGCGCTTTATAATTGCTATTAAGCAAATAAAACTGCACAGGCGCCTCAATAGAATTCATGAGAGGCTTACCCATAATGTAGGTTCTTACATTAGGGAATTGTTGCATCGCTTTTTCTAAATCTTTTTTGACTTTTTTTGAATAGCGCCAGTCCGCCGCTTTTAAGTTAATAACGATTTTACCCTTGTTAATAATACCCGGGCCAATTGTCGCCAACGTATTTTTAACGTGCGGATTTTTCTGGATCACTTTTTCTATATTTGAAATACTAGCGTTAATTTGCTTTAAGTTAGCACTTTGTGGAAATTGAAAAGGCATCACTAAACTTTCATGCTTCTCACCCACAGGGAAAAAACCCGTTCCCGTATAATAAGCAACTAAAGGCGTCGGCAAAATAAATACTGCTAAAATAAGAACGCCTAGCCAATTACGACATAGCAGCCATCTTAAACTTGAAACGTACCCATCACGTATTTTATCAATGAATCGACTTGCCCAGTGCCCAGCGTCTTCTCCATGCTCAACACGAACATTGCGAAACATTCTGGCGGTTAATACAGGCATCACAAAAATAGAAACAAGCGCCGAAGCAATAACACCCGTTACCATCACGACACTCATCGAACTTACATAATCACTAATGACACCCTTCATAAAATAAATGCTAGCAAAAATCACAACCAAACAAAGCGCATAGGTAATAATAACAGGTGTCACGTAAGCAATGGCGTTGATAGAAGCTGCATTACTACCAATGGCGGGGTTTTTTTCTTTTTGCGAGAAAACACCTTCAACCACTAAAATAGCATCATCGATAACAACGGCAATAAGCAAGATAAGGCCGAGGAGGGTGACAACATTTAAACTTTCATTCATCATATAAAGCACAATAAGCACAATGCAGATACTTAGCGGCAATACTAAAACAGCCGACCACACCGCTCTAAAATTATATAAGAAAACATAAACTATCAGCATGGCAAAGATAATACTTGCAATAAAAGCGATTTCTAAATCATGAATATGTTGATTGAGCATAGAGGTGATGTCATGTATTTCTTCAAACTTAATACCCGCTGGCATTGCTTTTTGCAGCTTGGGTAAAAGCGCTTTTACTTGCTTTATCACAGCATTATCATTTGAGCTTTCAAATGCTTCGACACCAATAGCCACGCCTTGCTTTCCATTATAGAGTGCAGCATCTCGCGTCTCTTTTCCTGTATAGCTTAATGTTGCAACATCTTTTAAACGAATTGGTGCGCCATCTCGCATGGTAATAATCGTATTACCTAAAGATTCAAGATTTTTTGAGTGGAGATTCTGATCCAACAAAAATTCCTTATGGTAGTTATCAACATAATAAGCAGGCACGGTAACATTACTGTTTTGTAAAGCTTGCACAACTAATGGCATCACTAACCGATATGCGGTTAATTTCTCAGGGGATAATTTAACAGACACTGAAGGCTTGCGATAACCTACTAACTTTATTTTCTGTACACCTGGAATTTGCAACAAAGGTACTTTCAATTGCTGTTTATAAAGATTAGAAAGCTCATAAATCGGCGTCGTTTTACTACTTAAAAATAACCAAATAACTGGCGCCTGATTAATATTTAAGAGTTGCGTCTGGGGCAAGCCTGCCATCTTTGGAAATATATCAATATTCTGCCGCAATAAACGCATGGATTGCTGATAAGCTTTTTGACCATCGACATTCAAGAAAAATTGCAGATTAACAAATGATTTTCCAGGATAAGATTGACCATAAATAAATTCTAGCTGATCAGCTTGCTTTAACTTTTCCATCAATGGCTTTGTCATCAGTGTATTAATTTCACTGGCTGAATAACCAGGAAGATTTGTTTCTATACTGATGACAGGAATATTAACGGCTGGCAGCATTTGAAGACGTAATTGAATAAAAGAAAAAATACCCAATCCAACTATAGCAATACAAAGCAAAATAATTGCTAAAGGTTTTTCCTGCAAATAGCGAATAAGCCTAATCACCTTTGACAACCTTAACCTTTGAATTTGCATTAACAAATGAAGCGCCTTTATTGACAACTTCCTCACCGGCTTTTAAACCATCAAGCACCATTGTCATGCCCTTATCCGTATTACCAACAGATACATAGACTTGCTTTAACTTTCCTTTATTATAAGTAAAAACATACTGCCCTTCTTCATCATGCATAATCGCTGCTTGAGGAACCACTAATTTTGCTGCTTTTTTCTGCGTGATAATATTCGCCTCAACACTTCCGCCAGGCAAAAGATCATTGTTTTTTTGAAAGCGAATAACAACCGTTAATTGCCTAGAAGCAGGATTAACAACTGGCAAAATACGCGTCACTTTTCCTGCGATTGTTTTATTCGGGTCGGTGCCACTTATCAATTGAACTGCCAAACCCGGCTTTAAAACAGAGCGATAATTTTCTGGCACAAAAACATTGGCTTTTAACATCGTAGGATCAACAACCGTATATAAAATTGTACCCGCATCAACAACGGTACCTGTATAAGCTTTTTGCTCATCAACTTGCCCTGTGATGCCCGATTTGATTTGTGTTTTGCTTTGTTTTAACTTCGCCTCATCCCATTGTGCTTTTGCACTTTCATAATCACCTTGAATCGCATGAAGTTTTGCTTTTTGTTCATTAAGCCCAACTTTGGGATAAGCTTTACTGTTATAAAGAACGGTTGCTCGCTCAACAACGCCTTGTTGATTGCCAAGCGCGGCTTTAGCTTTCAAGTATTGCCCATGCGCCTCACTTACTAACATATTATAAGGTCTTGGTTTAATCACTGCGACAACTTCACCTTTTTTAACGGCTTGGCCGGGAACAAGGTGAGTTGAAATAATCTGACCCGCGACTTGAGATTGAATCGCCCCCATCCTGCGAGACAAGACAGATCCACTTGCATGAATAGTTATAGGCAGAACCACCGGCGTAACTTTATATAGCGTTACTGGTGAAACAGCGGCAAGTAATGCTCCAGACAAAAGGCTCAATAAAAGACCAATTAGGGTCTTTTGATGATAACGCATAGCAATTCTTCCAATTAGTATTGATTAGCCTTATTCTACGGCTAAACCCCCAGTAAGAACAAGCACATCAATCAATATCATTCATTAAAGATAATCAAAGAAAGCGCTAAAGAAATCTCGTCAGCGCCGACCCAGCGCTGTCAATTTAAGCCTGAAAAGCTGCTGCATGTGCAGGGAGGTCAGGCTGCGAAGCTAAAGCACCTGAAAACCCTGATCTAACTGATTCTAATTCGGAGCTTAGCCCTACAAAAGCACGGGGAAGAAAACTTAAAGCTTGCTCTGAAGTTTGCTCACCATAGGTTTCTCCAACCCAAGTAAGATAAGCTTTTTTCAAATCAACACTAGCATGCTTACTACAAAATATGGTCAATGAAAATAATTTAAGTGCGCCGTGATCTTCTGAAAGATCCACCTTACTCACAGAAGAAAAATCAAAGGGGTATGCATTAATTCTAAACGAATAACTCAATGTTTGAAGCAAACGGAAGTCTAACTTAGCTTGAAAATGCTTGTCACCAAAAATAGGGCCTATAATTATATCAATCGCATCCTGATAAATCGATAAAATATCTTTTTCACAACAATCAGATCGCTCTGCAACAAATGATTCAACCCAGGGCAAAAGCCCATCAGCACCGCTACTTAAATTATATTCATATTGATCCAACACACTAACAGCGCTTGCATCATAACCACCCGTGTAAGATGGATCACCCGCAAGCTTGAAAATAGAGCGGAGCACAGCAGCATATAAGATACCTTGATCTTTTTCTAAAAAAGAAAACGGTAAACTATCAAGCTCGCACTTGTTATAAAGATTGATAAGCATTTTTTGAATATCTTCATCAAAAAGCAGCCCCATATTAGTTTCTAAAAATCCGACCCGGCCAAAAATACAAGTATTCAAAAAATCCATCAAAGTAATACGTGCGCCCTCAACAGAAATCCAAGAGCTCTCTTCAGAAAACAGCATTTCATCCACGAGAGAAAACACTTTCTTTACTTTACTCAAATTATTCTGGCGCGTCTGTCTGTTCAAATACTCTATCAATTGATCTACAACAGCATCATGACGAAAATGATAAGCATTAAATGCACTGGCGTAGTCATCAGGGTTCACAAATAAAAAACCTTGTTTACAGGCTGAAACAAAAGCTTCTTCAAGCCCCGCTTCTCTCGCAGCATCAAGCAAAGCAAAATTGCTTGACGGCAATAACAGCAACAAAAGATAATTAAGTTCATTCTGTGGAAAATAAGGTTTGACAACCTCAAGAATCCTCCTTAAAAAGTCAGGATTATTTTTAGCAATAACCCAACTTAAAAAGATAGAAAAATTGCCTGAAGATTTAGTGTTTTCACCTGATCCTAAAACAAAAACTTGTCTTTGGCACTTTATCTTTGTCTTTCTTTGAATGAAAACATAAACAGTTCTTTTCAAAGCCTCTTGAGAGAGTTTTTCAGCACGCTCCATCCAATCCAAGTCTATTGCACGGTGCTGCCCCGAAGAATCAAAAGCTTCTTGAAGTATCGAGCACTCTTCTGGCAAAGGTTTATCACAAAATAAATATTCCAATAGATTAGCGACAACTTCAGAGCCCCATCTTTCCTTATCAAAAAAGGCTTTTCTCATTTCATCAGAAAAGCATTTGAATAATGGCTGCATTGCTAATCGTAAAGCATCGTCAGCAATTAATCGTTGGAAATTTTTAAAATAAAGTGTTCGATGAAAATAATGTGTGCCTCTCAGAAGGTTCTCCGCCGAAGCTGGTGCAGATCTTAGAAGTCGAACGATGGTTTCAACTTCGCTGGCCAAGCCTGAAGCATTCTTATGACTCATTTGAAAGTAAGGCGTTGATTGCTCTTCAACCAAATGCTCTGCTAATTCGAAACACGCTTTGTACTCACTCGAATCCAATGGCTTTTCATCTTTACTCAGCATGTTTTCAATTTCACGAAGCGTTTCAAAAAGTTCACATTGATTTATTTCATCTTTTGAACTCCAACCTCGCATAAAGTCCATTATTCTTGTTTTATACTCTTCTCGGCTTCCATTATTCAAAGCACTTAGCGCTAAGCAACGTGATTCATACAATAGAAAAATAAAATGTTTAAAACAACCAAAATAAAGCGATGCTAAGGTTCTTGGATAATAATTTTCTTGGGGAAAAGAATCCAACGTATCAGGGTCGACCAACCGAACAACCAAAGGATCTTCAGGATTTCGACGAAAAAGCATGACGTTTTTCAAATGCCATTCAGAAGGTTGGTACCAAAAATTACGCTCTGTTAATACTTGCATCAACGACCAAACTTGCATGAGGTACTTTGTTTTTTGATTTAAATCAACTTTAAAATAACCTTCATAAAGATGCTCGTTTGCAAAATAACTCACCGTTGAATAAAGATATTTTCCGTTTTTTTCTTTACGAAGAAAAGGCGGCAAAAACATATCTACAAAAACAGGCTCCCCTGCTTTTTGAAGCTCATAGGCCCACTTAAATTGAACAGGGTGACCGCCAGAATAAACAGACTTATCAACCAGCTTAATATCACCTTTATCACCACCCCAAACTATTTTAGGCAACCCATTGGCGCCACTGCACGCAACTTTTTCATTACCAAGACGACGACCATTAACCCTAAGGTGCGAGTAATGTAAACGCCATTGCTCTCCCTCCATAGAAGCCGTTACTACGCTATCAGCTGAATGTGGATTTCTTTTGGGACCTCGCCTTGGTGTCAGGTCAACAGAGAGGTCCGGGTAAAGCCTTTGCTTCATTTTAATGGTGTTTTGAGATGGAGATTCTGTTAAATTTGCGCCTCGCCTTGACCCTCTTTTGACAGTCTGACCAAGCCTTTTAACAACTTTATGCGTAGTTCTGCCCATGCTTAACCTGCTTATTATTATAATATGACTAATGTTAACCCATTTAATAGTGGTGTTCAATGCGTTTTTCTAACAAGAGCGTTCCCTTGGATTCAACTCATCAATGCAACCTTTGTAAAATAAACAACCAAACAGCTATTACTATGTATTTATAAATCAAAGAGTTAGAAAAATTTCTTGGGCATGCAAATCGAGAATGGCGTCTATTTCCTTTAAATGATCAGGATGGAAATTAGCTGAGACAGAAAACCTAAAGCAATATTATTTTTCAGTTAATTAGAGCGCCCAAAGCACGCCGAGCATGGAGCTATTGCGTGAACGGTTACTCCATATCTTTATTAAAACGCTGCAAGCCATTCTCGATAAGCGAATAAAGTGCGGGCACAACAATCAAGGTTAAAATGGTTGAAGAAATCATTCCACCAATAATAACCAAAGATAAAGGTTGATGCGAAGATGAATCGGGACCGATCGCAAAGGCTGACGGTAGCATTGCAAAGATAATAGCGAGAGATGTCATTACAACAGGCCGCATTCTTTGAGGGCAAGCCGTTAAGAGCGCTTCTCGGATAGGTTTGCCGTCTTTTCTAAATTGGTTAGTTAAATCAATTAATAGAATTGAATTTTTCGCCACAAGCCCCATCAAAAGCAACACACCAATCATCGAGTAAATATTTAAAGATTGGTTCATTGCCCAAAGTGTTAAAAGCCCACCAATGATTGCAAGCGGTTGCGCTGCTAAAACAATGAGAGGCTGTATAAAAGAATTAAATTGGCTTGCTAATACCATATACATAAGCAATATAATAAGCACAAAAGAAAACCCAAGATCATCAACTGTGCTCTGGAATGATGATGCGTTTCCTGCCATTTTAACCACGTAACCCCCAGGCAAATTTTCTTGAGCTACCTTATTGATCAAGGCGATGGCTTTTTCAAGCGAAAGTTTTGATGTGGCTGAAAAACTGACTGAGTAATTTAAATTATTACGCGTTATCTTAACCGGACTCAAAGTTGCTTCCAAAGATGCAATTGTGTCTAATCGTACTAAGCGTTTCTTGTCACCTTGCAAATAAATATTACTGATTTGGCGAGGGTTCGTAAACTCGCCTTTTTCTGTTTTCAAGACAACATCATAGCGTTGATCGCCATCTTTTTTGTTAAATTTTGCAATCTTTGCACCGCCGCCAAGAACCGATAATACACCCGCGATTTCTTTTGGTGATATACCCAAACTACTTGCTAAATTACGATCAACCATCGCCCGATAAGCAGGTTGCTTGCTAGCCAAATGAATATAAACCGAGCTCAACTGATGCTCTTTCAGCAATGCATTTAAAAACTTAACGCTCGCATTAACCGTATCGTCATAGTTCTTACCCGTTACATTAAATTGAAGTGAAGTAGCGTCGCCCCCACTACCGCCGCCGCCACCTGAAGAACCGCTAACAAATACAAGCGTTCCCGGCACACTTTTTAATTCAGTTCTTAATAAAGCCATTAGCTCTGACTGCTTAATAGCTTGTTCATTTCTCGGCACGAGCTTAACAGTAATATTACCAATATTTGCAGGGCTAATTGAGCTAAAATAATTCAGCACTTCGGGGTATTTCTGTAAGACAGCCTCTACTTTTGCAACGCGGCTTTGCGTATAGCCAACACTTGAACCCTGCGGTGTCTGAAGATTAATACTGAAATGGCCACTATTACGTTCAGTAGGCATAAAAGCTTTATGAATCGCCATAAAAAGAGGGATACTTGCAAGCACTGCTATTAACGCTAAAATAACTACAACCCAACGAAAGCGAAGTGCAAAATGCAAAACTTTTTTATAAATATTATCGATGAAGACAAAGCCTTTTTCTAAAAAGCGATATAGCCAACTTTGCGGCTCATTAAACTTCAACCATTTTGAGCAGAGCATAGGCGTCAAAGTTAAAGAAACAAAAAGTGAAATCAAAACACCCATTGTTACAACAATAGCAAATGATCTAAAAAACAAACCAACGATGCCGCCCATAAAAATAACGGGGATAAAGATAGATATCAGCGTTAAAGATGAGGCTAATACTGCGAAAACCACCTGTTTAGAGCCCGATAAGGCAGCATCCATTCTTTTTAATTTATACTCAGAGCCGTGTCGATAAATATTCTCCAACATCACAATGGAATCATCGACCACAACCCCCACTAACAAAATGATGGCAAGCAATGTAATAATATTAAAAGTATAGCCAAAGAAATAAATCACCATCACAACACCCAGCAACGAAACAGGGATGGCAGTGACAATAATCAAGGTTGATCGTAAACTTTTTAAAAAGAGGAAGATTACGAGCGCAGCAGCTAGAATACTTAGCCAAGCATCCATTTCTAATGACTGGATAATACTTTTAATATAGGTTGACTCATTAAAAATAGTAGCAATATGAACCCCATCAGGAAGCCTCGGCTTTATATCTTCTTTTATTTTTTTGTCAGCCGCTTTAGCTATTGCAACAGTATTGCCTGAACTTTTTTTAACAACACTAATGCCAACCGTCTCTTTTCCTTTAAATAGAGCTAATTGCTGCCCCTTTTTCACTCCAAGAGTTACTGTAGCAACATCTTTAAGGTGAATGGGCGCACCATCTCGATAAGCAATAATTAAATTCCTTAACTCATCAAGTGTGTGAAGCTCAAGATTCAAATCTAAAGCGTATTGTTTTCTTTCTGAAATAATCATGCCACCCGGCTCATTAACATGTTGAGCACTAAAGGCGCTTTGAATATCACCTGGAGTAATTTTCATGGCTGCCATTTTACCCAAGCTCAAGGTCACTTTAACAATTTGCTTTCCTACACCTTGAATACTGACTTGCCCTACACCAGGGACACTCTGCAAGCGAGGCTCTATAATATTTCGTGCAATATTATCTAATTGAGAAACAGTTCTATCACCATAAACAGCGATAAGCATAATGGGCGATGCTCCTTCCGCAACCCGAGTAATCGAAGGCGGCTTCGCGCCAGGCGGTAAAACGCCTCGAATCTGGTTAACTTTGCTTTGCACTTGGTTAAACGCTTTAGACATATTCGTGCCAAGGAAAAAAGTTAATTGGACGGAGGAATTTCCTTGCGTTGTCGTTGATGTAATATTTTTAATGCCGTTTATAGTATTAAAATCTTTTTCAATAGGCTTAGTGACCGTATCTGTTATGAGCTTAACTGACCCGCCCGGAAGCGAGGTTGAAATAGTAATAACCGGAAAATTAATATTAGGTGTTTCCTGAATACCAATTCTAAAATAACTAATAACACCAAAAAGCACCAATACAAGGCTCAGCATAAATGCAAATACGGGTCGGCGTATTGAAATTGCAGGTAAATTCATTGTTTATCTTCCTTGATCTTTACTAGCGATTTATTACCTAAGTAATGCGCACCATCAACAACCACTACATCTCCCGCCTTTAATCCTTTTGTTATTGCAACATATCCATTCGCTTCATAACCCACTGTAACAGGCTGTAGTTTTGCATGGTTTTTTTCAACGGTAAAAACAACCAAGCCCTGAGGTCTTACAATTAAACTTTGCTCTGGAATAACAACGGCCTTAAAAATTTTTGTAGCAAAGACGCTTGCTTGAATACTAGACCCAACTCGCCACTTATGCTGATTCTTATCAATATTGACAACAATGTCGATTGAGCGATTGGCTGGGTTAACCGCTGGTGAGACGGAAGAAACGGTGGCCTCTACTTGCTGTTGCTTATTCGCGGAAGAATGCAAAACAACTTTTTGGCCAACTTTCAATCTTGAAGCATTATCCTCAGAAAAAGGTAAATGTGCCTTTAATTTTTGATGGTTAATAAGCTTAACTAGCTGCGTACCCGGCGAGACAACATCTCCAACGGAGACTATTGTTTTCTGAACATAACCATCAATAGGTGAAAGTACATCCGTCTTTGCAAGTCGATACTGAGCATTATAAAGGGCCGAATTTGCAACATGTAAGTTAGATTCAGCAACCTTCATGTTTGCAACAGCCTGGTCATGTTTGCTTTGTGAGACAATACCTTTATTGGCCAACGTTGTACTGCGCTCCAACGCTTTTTCTCGCTGTTTATAGAGCGCTTTTGCCTGCAAGAGCTTTGCTTGAGCTTGGTTAAGCGCAACAGTTTCTGCTTCTTTACTTAACACTAATAAGGTTTGCCCTTGTTCAACTTGCTGCCCTTCGTGGACTAGAATTTGCTGTACATGGCCAGCGATTTCGGACCGAACTGTAGGCTCTTCTTGACTTCTAAGACTACCCACCGATTTATACTGAATATCAACATCTTGCTCTCTGGCTTTAAGCACCGTGACAGGGACAGCAATCTGAGCTGACTTTTTTGTTTTTTCTTTTGCTTTTTCTTTACTCGACTTGTTGCATGAAGCCAACCAAAAAGGGGTGGAAATAAGTGCTAAAACCAGCAAGGCGCTGACTGTTTTTTTCATCAAATTATCCTTAATTAAGAAACATCTACGCCTATCTTAGCAGATTAATCCACAGTATCAATTATGTAGTATGCATTAGAAATATTTAAGGCCTAGTCAAGAAAGGTCGTAAGATTACTGTTCTGTGTTGATGAACTAGACTTTTCAAGTGAACGATCAAGCTCTGAAGAAATGCCCGTTTGATTTTCACCATACCAAGCATTAATAACCCCAAACAAACCTGAAGTTGGAAAAGTTAGTTCGCGCTTATTTCCACCAGAAAAATAGTACCCAGGAAATTGGGCTATTATTGATGCATCAATTCCCAAGATAACGGGCTTGTTAGGCCCCGATGTTAATATAGGAACTCCCGCGCCGTCCATTTTGTTTAATTGCCCGCTTGACAAATAAGCATCAGAAACCACTAAAGCTGGCAGCATGCCTGACTTCAATAAGGGTGAAAAATCCTGAATGACGCTTATTTTATTTTCAACCAAATCCAAAACCAGTGGCAGTAACCGTTGTTTAATCGCATTTGCAATACTTGGCATCTCACTATTGTCTAAACCTGCATTCCTCATGATGAGCTTGTCAATCACAGCATTACCCAAAATGCCTGCCAACAATTCATCATGGTTGCTAAAATCTACTTGATTAAAACCTAGCGTTAGTGATGTCAAACTAGAATAATCTGACAGTGCTTTTGCAAGCGGATCTAAACCTTGATTACTGACAGGACCTGTTAAAATAAACAAAGAGAGCTTTGGTATTTGAACAATCAACTTAGCGACACTCTGACCCGCAGCCTGAGTAAAGCTTTCAGGGTTTGCAATGCTAACTAAAAGCCTATGTAAACTGGTTTGCGAAGATGCGGCTTGCATCACACCCGCAATCGCAGAACCTTTAATATCAGGGGCAAATGAAGGATAAAATTTCTGGAGGCGATCAGGATTCGATTTCAACCACTGAGTTAATGGTGCGACTGTTTCTTGGTTAACATCGCCGCCTAACACAGCAAGTTGCGTATTTTGCTGGAATAAAGCTAGCATTGCTTTTGAAAGAGGGGTGCCGCTATAAATGCCGCCCAAGTAACTTGGGTTGGATGCAAGTAGCTGCTTAACTAGCGGAGCAGGGTCGTAGTTTTTACAATTAAGATTAGTAATTAAAACATTATTTAATGCGTCAACATTTGAAAGCATTGTATTGATTTTGGCTTGATCTAAGTTTGTTAAGCTAAGAACTTTTACATTTGAAAGCACTCCACTCTCATTCATAATAGGCCATAATTGTGCGAAATTCGCATCGCTAATCAAGCCCGCATCAATGTAAATAAAATCAGGGCGAAGGTTTGCATTTTGTAAATAAATCACAATAGCGCGTATAAGTCTCCATGTCTCGTTACGCCGAACAATGGAAGAAGGTATGTTGTCACGACCAAGATAGAGATAATTCTTCTTAACATAGTTTGTTAAATGAATATTGCCTGTACCAAGATAGCGCTCATTAGAAGTTGCTACTGGACTCGATTGAGCCATAGACAAGCCCGAGTAACCCAAACATACAAAGAGGATGACCATTAAATTATAAGTGAGCTTTCTCATCATTGATTCCCACCTTCTATTGCTGGATTATTTGCTTGGCTAGATTGATTCATGACTCTATCTTCGTACATACGCCATATTAAAGCGCCTCTATCAGCAATGTCAGTGCCAATAACCACACGCTCTTTTTTCCCATGCGAATAAATAGAGATATTCTGCGCATTGACTTCATTAAGCTGGTTTTTTCCCAAGGATATATTGGAAACATACAAAGAGGTTACCTTGCCTGCTTTAAGCGCCGGAATAAATGGCACAACTTGCGTAAGTTTATTATCTGTCAAAACAAGTATAACAGGTCTTTTGCGTTTTTTTAGAGCGTTCACCAGCAAGGGCAAGTGTGTATTTGTTAATCCTGCATTTCTTAATGAAAGCTTTATAATTCGATTATCACTAAGCAAGGTTGTTAACAATAGCGGGGCTTTCGAAAAGTTAGTCCCATTAAAGTAAGCATCTACTTCTCTATGCTGCCAAGCAGCTAATTCTTTTATGCTAGATGCCACCGTTTGAGCATTAGTATAACCAACCAAGTCAAAGCTGTGTAAATCTTTAAGTTTGGATAGAGTAGTTGCAAGCACATCACTAAGCTTCGGTGTAATTACTTTGCCGTTTAATAAATTCACAGAAAAGAGACGAATTCCTGTTTGACTTCCCAAAGCCTTTAATACTTTAATATCGGTTGCCAAAGTATTCTTTTTTGCAAAAATGATATTGAGTATTTTAATTCGGCTAGGATTTTTATTAAACCATTCAACTAAACCCTCTGCATCTTGGGCATTAACCACGCCACCCATAACACTTAGCTTTGGATTTTTAGAATAAACACTTAGTAGCTTTTGAGTCAGAGGGGTATTTCCAACAATCCCATGAAAATTAGGATTAGACTGAGCGAATGCAGCAATCATAGCCTCAGGGTTTATGAAATAATTGCCATAACAAGAAGCATACTCAATCTCGGTTAAGAACGATGCCTTTGCAAGCAAGGCATTTAATTGTTTGGTATTCATGTTCATCAACATGAGCGTTTTTATATTTGAAGCATAGTTGTTATTAATCAACAACCTTAAAAATTTAGTTAAGTCAGCGCTTGTCAGCCCTTTCATATTAATCTCAAGCTCGGTTGATTTCAGCTTATTCTTATTTAGTGTATTAATAATATCGCGCCAAGTACTTACCCTTGTAAGTATTGCTAGATTTTCCTTATTAAAAATAATTTGAGCACCATCACTATGCAAAATAACTGCTTTATCAATATTCGTAATCTCTTTCATTTTTTGCATTTCTCTTTCAGAAGAAAGAGGCTGCGCAATAGCTACTGCTGAAAACAAAAAAGAAGCTATCAAGCAAAAGCTCAACAAGACTCTTGATATTGTAAAACACTTGCTTTTCATGGTCTCCCTCTCTTTAAAGCAGTTCCTATTAGGTTTAATGAGTATACCCACAATAAATTAAAATGCGAACCGTCTAAATTCAATTCTTTCATTCCAGGTAGCCTCCTTATTTTCATGTTTTTTATTTTCTTTTCCTGATGGCAAATGAGCAACTATTCATTCTGCCAATTTCTATTAAAATCTGGCGTCTGATTCTGTTTGTTTCTCAACTCTTGAACTCTCTTAGAGGACTGATAACCAAACTGCAATTGGCTTGCCGCCGAACCTGAAGCTCTATCCTGTAAAAAATCAGTTTGACTTGAGGCTTGATTTTTTTGCATCATTTCTCGATTTTTCAACTGAAGTCCATCCCAGCGAGCCTCTTCACCGAACAAATTAGCTTGGCTTAAGTTTTCCGAAAATAAGGATTTATTTAAACCCGGACCAACTGCATAGTAAGGCCCAATACTTGTCGCATACCTTCCAAAAAGATGTCTCGCTCCTGCCTTGTCGCGCACTTTTGCAGCGACCGCACCAATAGCGCCCGCTTTGGCATAACCGACTAATGTTAGCATAATCGAATCTGTGTTTGGATTTTTTGTATTAATGCCGCTTTCAATAATCACACAACCAAAACGCTTACCTTCGCCCGACAAAAGGCGAACGCCATTAACAATACCTGTAATAAATCGCGGACTAATATAGCCTTTTCTAGAGGCTATAGTTAAGCACTTAATACGCTTATGCATAATCGTATTTTGAATAGCATTTTCTAATAGCGCGGTTTGTGGGCCTAATAATAGAATGCTTAAATTTCCAAGATTATAGGAAGGAATACTTCGCAACAAAAAAGCAATCTGTTCCGGATCAACTCGGTCGGAATAAACCTCAATGACGCGGTTTTTAACTATGGGATTAGACCATTTCCTTCGTATGTCTGGCCAGGGCATTGCTTCATTTTGATGAAGAGGATTAATCACAAGCTTCAAAACACCGCCTTGGTTGGTTATTGAATAGCCTTGATCTTGCTCTGTTAAATTCTTCTCGCCCCGCGAGCCAAATACTTCAGCAGCATTTGCAGAACACCATGCGAAGCTTAACATCGATATTACTGATAAAGAAAAAACTGTCTTAATGAACATCAACATAAAGCCACCTCAATACTCGCTTTAGCTACCGATTCTTCATTGATTTAATTTTATCTATCGAAGCACTTGGGCCATACAAAACGCCTCTACCTTTATTGAATCTAACCGAGCTCATTGCATTTGTTTTTGTGGCTTTATTGATTGCCAAATCACAGGCACCGCAATAGACCACAGCAACCCTTTGGAGAACCCCGCTATTCATTAGATTATTGAAAGAAGCAAGACTTACGTTTTTATCGATTCTCTCAAAAGCAACTCGCTTGCTTTTTGCTTTTGATTGCATGGCACCTTGGCTAGCTGCATCAATGGCTGCTTGATTAAAAGGGGCATCTTGACCTAGAAAAACATACCTGCTTTTTTTAACGGCTTCTTTGACCACGGGCAAAGGAATATTGCTCGTTGTTTTCAAAGCAAGCTTTTGATAAGGATGTCCAGCAATACTTGCTAAAAGAGATTTATTAACACTCCCCATATAATATATACTTAGATTGTTAACATCCTTCCCTGCAAGGGCACCAACTAAGGCCTTGTTTAAAAGAGGGGATCTATTCAAAATTCTCGCTGCGCGAGGCGCAACTTTTACTTTAACACTGCTCACCTTGCTTTTTGCTAACCCTTTCAATACATTTTTAACAGCTACAACATTTTGTGGCGTTAAATTTTCAATAGTCGCGCCCACTGTTTTTAAACCTGTGTTCACTTTAAATGCTGTTGTTATAGCGTTGAGAACTGAAGGAGTATTGTTCGTGTTAAAATCAATACTGCCTGCGCGTGCTAATAAGTTTGTCAGCAAATCGCCTGATTGTGCCTTAGTAAAACCTGTATTAGTTAATCTAACCTTATTTGCAGTAGCTTTAAAGCCATCAAACTTTAGACCGGGTTTAGCTTGAACATTCTCTAACACCAGAGATCCAATCTTGCTCGTACCGAAAAGCCTCACTAAGTTATCTGCTTTTTGTGTTGTATTCAGATAGACATTTTTAAGAATAATTTTTTGGTTTGATGCAAGTTTCCATGGTATCACAGAAGTATCTGTTGCAAGGTTCGCACCCCCTTTTACAATAATTAGCATTACGCCCGGCTTAATTTTGTTAGCGGCTTCAGCTAAAGACATATAATTAAAATCAATAACAGCAACTTGTCGAGCGGGTAAATGCTGCTTGAATATTTTAGCTTTGTAAGCTTTTTTATAAGCGCTAAAACTACTGTTATCTGCATAACTCGTACTAAGGACAAATCCAAGGGATGCTGCAAGTGTTGCAATAAGCAGAGGTTTTAATTTAAAAGATTTCATTATGAAGCTCCATTTCTCTGAAATTGCTTTAAGTATAGCCATTTATAGCTGTTTCACATCGATTGTTACACTTTGTTACAAAAAACATAAGGCTCCTGCATGCACGTGCGCTCAGGGTGGCTGCTGGCGCCTAGAGCGGGTTCTTTGAAAGACAAATTTCAATCAGTTAGGATGGTCCCGATGGTGGGATTACTCGCTACGCTCGCGAACCCACCCTACACATTTCAGAAAGGCTTTAGCAAATAAGGTCAACTTTTTTGGGTAGGGCGGGTTCTTTGCGGAGCAAAAATTCCGCCAATAGGCCTCATCCGATGGCGGCATTTTTTGCTTACGCAAAAGAAGCCACCCTACACGTTTCAGAAAGGCTTTAGCAAATAGGGTCAACTTTTTTGAGTAGGGCGGGTTCTTTGCGGAGCAAAAATCCCGCCAATAGGCCTCATCCGATGGTGGCATTTTTTGCTTACGCAAAAGAAGCCACCCTACACGTTTCAGAAAGGCTTTAGCAAATAAGGTCAACTTTTTTGAGTAGGGTGGGTTCTTTGCGGAGCAAAAATCCCGCCAATAGGCCTCATCCGATGGTGGCATTTTTTGCTTATGCAAAAGAAGCCACCCTACACGTTCATAAAGAGGTTTGTCTTTTTGCTTGCTCCCAGAAAAGCCCGCTTACGCAGGCTTTTCTGATTCATCATTCTTCAATTATTATTGCTTTTTTTAAATCCCCATGGTCATTTTCGCTGGGTTTAGTTTTGACTTTTGATAGCCTCAAACTTTTTAGTATCAGTATCAACTACCTCCCGCTCCGGAGTCTGGGTCACCGCTCCAACAGGAGCATTCTGCAAATCCCTTATTGAGTCTTCAGCTTGCCCACCAAGTCTTACTCGCCCAGCGCCCATTTGTGACATAGCCTGCCAAGAGTCTAAGTGTCTAGACGGCATCCTGCTGATGTTTAAAGACATTCTAAAGCCCGGACTTTGAATCGTTTCATGAAGATTTACTTGAGCTCCACCAAAAGCCACTGCGCTTGAAGCTTGAGGAACATCTTCCTCTTGAACCGTCGAAGTCTGTGCAACGCTTCCGCCTAGAAGCGTCCTGCTAACAAGAAACGCTCTTTTTGATGCAAGCCCTCCTGCATTAATTGCAGTCGCAAAACTATCTCTTGCATCTCCCAAAGCAACTCTCGCACCCGGTTGAGCTAGAAGACTAAAAGTACCGCTGCCATTAGTATTTTGCAAATAGCCTCTTGCCGCGCCCATAAAGCCTTGGTTTAACGCAACAGGGCCTTTAATGCTTATAGACAAGTTGATATTCGCTCCAGCAAGCCCACCCCCAAGCATGGCTGGCCCATTATTGTTAAGAAAGGCTGATGTGGCGTCCTTAACAACTAGGTTAGCGAGACGTCCACCCGGCAGTCCACCCATCATCCCATCAAGCGCTGGATTTCTAGCACTAGATATGGGGTGTATAACACCTATAACAGAGTTTCTTAACGATGCTCTCGCGCTCCCATAAATAGAGCCCGCTGCCTGACCCAATCGTGCTGGATCACCCGCAGTAAAATAAGTCATGCGAGGCTGCAATTGTTTTGATAAAAGACCAACAAATTTTCCTACAGCCGCGAGTGCTGCTGGATCATAGTTATTCGCCCGAATATTAGCATTAATGGAAACAATATTTTTTTGAATTGGAACGGCTAGCTTGCTTACAGCCTCTCCTGCAGCATTCATACGTTGTACGTAAGCATCTCTCTCCATTTGCGGTGCAGTCGCTAGTGGAATCTCCATTCTATTGGGATCAATAAATACATTTGTACTATTTGGAGCTTGCAGGGTCGTTATGAATGAATCTGGGTTCTCAATCACATTAATATTGATTGAGAGAGAATTCCGACTATCAAGATAAGCAGGAGCACCACCATTACCTCCTACGAATCTCGCTTGATCCGAAGCAGCATCATATCCTTGAGCATTGGCTGTAGCCAACCCAAGCCCAAGCGTCGCAATCATCGAGGCAATCACTAGTGGTTTTAATTTAAAAGTTTTCATCATTCTTCTCCTGGAGATTAAATTTATATTTCGCGTTTCAGTATAGACATATATACTGAAATTAAAGAAAAAAAATCAACTGTTACAGTTGTTACAAAAGGATTCATTATTTTTAAAGAAGTTAAAGAAAATTGTAACAAGGCCTATATGTTAAACATTAAAAAAGGCCTCTTTTTCCAAAAGATAATATGACAAGGCAAATCACTTGCTGTATAAAGCAAAAACTCCGCTATTTAGATAGCCCAACTCATTGACAGGATTAAATTTTATTATTGATTGTCCGGCTCTTTTTCATCCTTAGCACTATTATTATCCTTGGGAACAGCGCTATCACTACCAACCGCCACCGAAGCCGAAACACCTTCATCTAAATTGCCTTTACCAGCATTGACGGGTGCAACCGTTGTTATTTTTGCATTCGCCAAAGGGCTAGTGTTAGCAATCGCAGAAGCTTCTGTATCGGCTTTTGCCTTCATCGTATTTGATACAGCACCATTAGAAACTTGTGCGCTTGCAACCCCCACACTCAAAGCCAAAATAGTAACGGCTAATGCTTTTACGCTATATTGTGTTTTCATCCGATTTTTCTCCTTAATTAATTTTTACTTTTGAGCAACCTGGCCCTGCTCCAATAGATTCGTCTTTAATCCAGGTTTATTATTAACAAGCCCCGTGCTTGTCACACGCATTTTATGAGCTTCGGCATATTCCCTCATTGTTTTTTTCTTATTCCCAAACATCACACTGTTTGGTGACAACTGATATTTCATTTTTTTATCGTTAAGCTCTCCAACTAGTCTTGCGGAATGTTGTGAATTTTCAACATTCACAACACCCACTTTCCCTTTTGAAACCGAAGGGAAAAAAGTTTTGGCTGTTTCTTGCGACATGTTTTTTTTCACAATAGAAAAATACTGGAGCTTAATTTTTCTGTTTTTAAAACCTTTTGCAATTGCTTTATAATGTTTTGCCTTTAAAGCCTCCTCATTGACTGTGACACTTTTTAAGTGATTGTTTTCACCCAAACGCTGTAACTTTGATTCGGAAACTTTTGCTAATCCTGGCGTATTATAAAGTGCAAGATAAAAAGGTTTGTTTTTATACCGACTAAGATTTCCAACAATCGAATTTAACTGCCGTTTAGCGACAGCCGTTGACAAGGATAAATAAATATTATGTAAATTGGGGCTTGCATCTACAAGTTTGTTGTAGAGCATATGGAAATCAGGTGACAAAGCAAAGTCACGAGAAACACTTATTGAGAAAGACTTGAGGCTTTTTGATTGTTTGTTTTTGATTGTTGATAATAAAACCTTTTGCTTTGCTTCATCAATACCGCCTTGCAAATGCAAATGAATACGCACAAAATTTCGCGGCTCGCCTATCAAACGAATGGCGCCCTGAGCTTGGTGGTTATTCGCTAAGGTTAAACCAAATGACTGTATGCTTTTTGCTTTTATTATTTCATTAACTGTTTTTTGGAACTGCTGATTACTCATTGTTGTTCCTTCAAAATAGACAGCTCTAAGTTTTGCATGCTGATTAGCACTTTCTAGAATATCGCCCGCCTGAGAAAGTCGGTTATCTTTAAGCATCAAAACTTTCAAATTCGGCATTTTCTTAAAGCTATTTTGTACAGCCAGTGCATCCTGTATATCAAAGCTTGTTTTATTGATGCCTAAGAAATAAAAACGCCCTTCTTTCAAAGTTTCGATCCCATGGACAATATTGCGGTAACCATTAGCAAAGAGCGGTATACTTTCGAGAACGACACCGAAGGGCTGGCCATTCTTGATAATACCTCTCACGTTAACTTGGGCTAGTACTCCCGATATTTCCCGGTACTTCCCCTGCCAATATCGCGCCGGCATTGCTTTTGAATTAAAAATAAAGAGATTTCCGCTAATGTATTGATTTAATGGAAGCTTATCTTCACCCTTTAATAATTGCTGTGTGTCCGCCACTTGGAAATTAACAGCAAGCGCTGATTCTGCCCCCAGCAATAAAGCGCCTAACATTATGAAAAAATTAAGATATTTGGTTGTTTTTCGCATTTTTCACCCAAAATTTGCACGCTCATTATTAGTGATAAGTATATGTATTAAACCCTTGTTTTGCTAAAAATATGATCGTATTTCTTGCTTTTGCCATTAGAATGATTAGCTTACAGAAGTCATATCACTTATTTCTTGATATCTGAAACCCCCTCTGGTATAAAAGAGCCCTTTTCGGTTTCGGCAGTGCATCCACCGCCCAAGCCCACTAAAAATACTGGAGAATAAAGATGTCTAAAGTATGTCAAGTCACTGGTAAGCGCCCAATGGCTGGTAACAATGTATCACATGCGAAAAACAGAACGCGTCGTCGTTTTGAGCCTAATTTGCATGAGCGCCGCTTTTATGTGCCTAGTCAAAATCGCTTTGTAAAATTGCGAGTTAGCGCTAACGGCATTCGTATTATTGATAAAAAGGGCATTGAAACAGTTTTAGCTGATATCGAAGCCCGTCGTAAGAAAGAAGAGAATTAGAGGATTTAATCATGGCGGCAATTCGCGAAAAGATCAGAATGGTATCAACCGGCAAAAAGAAAGACGGTGTGAAAACAGGGTACTTTAAAACAACGACTAAAAACAAACGTAATATGACGGGTAAATTCAAAAAGAAATACTTTGATCCGCGCGCATGGAATGAAAAAGCAGGTCGTCATGGTATGCATGTTGAGTTTGTTGAAGATAAAATTAAGTAACTATTAATTACTTTTAAAAAAAGGGAGCTTGGAAACTTGCTCCCTTTTTTTGTTTGGTTTTAGCGATAACTTTTCTGCCTCTAGGATTTTAACCCTCTTTTTCATGTGGAGCTATGTGCGTCCATGCATTCGAACGACGCATACTGTTACAGGAAGCTATTGCACCACAGCCTGTCATGTCGCATGATCCTGGATGCTTGGGTTTGGTGGCAAACGCACATATACCCATCACCAATGAGGATGCCTTTATCCCCAGAGCAGTATACGGCAGAAAAAAGGTATTATTTTAATAATTTTCTTATTTTGGTCTATTATTATACATATTATCCTAAATTCGGCAGTTGCAGGGAATCCTACCTCTGCCTAGCAGCGTAATATTGTTACAAGAATTCAATTATTTTTTATTATTTATGATGGCGCTGGAAGTAATTTAGGTGGTGCATTTGGCAGCTCTCCAATAAATTTTTCAAAAGCACGATGAAGTACCCGCTTCATTTTCTCTCTCATGCTTAACTGCTCCGCACATGGCTTTAGTGTTTTAAAAAAATCACTTAAACTAATTAAAGCGCCTTGCACTTTCTTAAATTTAGCATGATTGCTATTTACTTGAATGATCTTATGCCCCGCATGCTTTATTTGCTTGCCAACAGCATGTAACAGCAAAGGTCTTGAGGTGATCGCTTCTACATGATGCCCCGGCGTGATCAATCTCACAAACAAAGTCCACCAATTATAAATAAGCGCTATGATCTTTGCCATTAAACGACAGCGATGCAAATCGGTTGTAGTATAACCGGACCAACCCCATTGGTTTTTTAACTCATCAAAGTTATTTTCGCAATCAGCTCGATCACGATAGTGGCACGCTATCGATAAAATAGCTAAATCCATATCGGTGACTAACACTGCATACTCATAAGCTGAAATATTCTCACCCATTTCAGCAAACTGAAAAAGCGTTTGCCCAGTCAATGCTTCTTTACTCACAACACCAATGTCTTTTTTTATTTTTCGTCGCAAGAGGACGACTCCTCTCGCTCGCTTCCAGCTCATGAGTTGAAGCTCTCCCGAACAGCCTTGCCAGCCTTGACCTGCATTATGCCATTCATCTTCAGTCATCTTTAACTCTATAAAACGCTTTACATTCTTCGTTTGCTTTAGCTTGAATAAATAATTTAATGAGCGCGCTTCACATGCTTCCATGACAGCATCCGTTCCAAAGCCACAGTCCCCGCGAAGAAATTCAGGCCACTTTTCTCTCGGCAAATCATCCAACCATGAAAATAAATGAGGTTGCGTATGAGAAGCTGAGGATTCATTTCCAGGCATAACCTCAACATCAAGAATCATTCTGACAGCAGCTATCATGTAAGTATGATAAGTATGCGACGGTCTTCCTGGCTTCTTCGGGTTGTAACCAACAACAGCGCCTTCTTGCTTTCCGAAGAGACTTTTAATCGTCGTATCAACATCCAAGATCCAGGGAATATTTAAGACCTCTGAGTAACAATGTTTTAATTCATGCGTTAACCACTCTGATCCCTCTGTCTCTGCAATTTTAATCAATGCTCGTCGCACTGAATCTTCGCTCATTATTTTTTTCATACCGAGCAAAGGCGCATTGACTTGATCGCTTCTAATCGCCGTAATGTGCGAGTATCTTGTATGACCTGATAAAACAGAAAGTAATATCGTGCCAAGAATATCTCGAACTTTGGGCGCATTTGGGCTGGTGAGCTTTAGCGGACAGCTATCAATCCAATGGTCAAATAATTCTGTTCGTTTTAAGAATTCAATGAAGAAAGCTAGCTGACCCATCGGGGTGACAGGGGTGTCGTGATCCCACTCAATATGCACGCGACCGTCATAAGTATCAACGGCGACTTTGTTCTTTAAGCTCTCAATTTCATCATTTTGTTTTTCACCTTCTGGGTGAACTTCCAAAGAGGGATTTTCCATGCCTTGAACCTAGTATTTGTGGATAAAGCTGGATTATTTCAGATTCTAACTGCTGAATCTAGGATAATAGACCATGTTGGAGTATTTGCCATAATAGATCATTTTTTTGCACAAAGAAGAGTAAATCGATACTAAAGTAAAAGACGCATTACAAAAGAACTATTGTCGGAAAAAACGATTATAATCCATC
>Ga0233430_1000272_pt1 | contig 106878 bp, 96 predicted proteins | sample SI_118_April2016_2_FD_179883 | JGI IMG/M metagenome (GOLD analysis project Ga0233430, IMG submission 179883) | Seawater microbial communities from Saanich Inlet, British Columbia, Canada - SI_118_April2016_150_MG | ecosystem: Environmental > Aquatic > Marine > Inlet | place: Canada: British... | reverse complement strand
AGATGAGGAAGCGTATTAACATGAAATCGCAGCACCATGAGGTGTTTGCTTAATATGTTGGAGGCCCGGAAAGTGTCTCTTATTTTTTAAGCGATCTTGTCCGAATTACTTTGACGACTTACACCCCCATGCTTTGCTCCATCGCCTCATTGCGATATGGAGCCTGAACCAGCCCACTAACATGGTTTTGAGACTATTTGTCTCCAGCAGTAAGATATTTTGTGCGATTCACGATTCCGGAATAAGCCAATTCAAGATTTTTTGCCAGGTGTTTCTTGTTATAATTATTCAATTTGTAATGATATTTGAGCATATCTTTTTCAAAACAGTCATTTATTTCGACCCAGGTCTTATCCCGGTGTAATCTGGCATATTGCTGCAAGCCTTCCACGTAATTGTCCGCTGGAATATCCACATCACTCTTGCGAAAATTAGGAAAGGTGATCCCTCGGCTCCTGAGTCGTTCTGTAGCTGAATAAAATGAAGAAGCTGGAAAATCCAGTGCCTCAAGCGTTTTATTGCCCACACCTGTATTCAGATAATGATATATAAATAAATTGTAGTGAAAGAGATCCTTAATTCTGACCCAATTCAAGTCTTTTGAAAATGCGAATAGATCTTCGTTTGCAGATTCAGTCATCTCCCCCGGGAAGTGCTCTTCCAGAAAGATCACATACTTATTGATAACCCTACGGCGCTCCTCATTGACTGGGATGCCCCTTTTCGTCAAGGCCATGATGGATCCAAAGGCCTGTTGGTAGTAGAAATATGCTTTGGTGATGTCAGTTGCTTCACGATGATAGATTTTCCCCAGCAGAAGGCAGGCACCCGCTAGTTCGGATGCAATTGAGAATTGCTGGCTTATTTCCATACTGCTTATGGCTGCTTCCAGGGCTTTATCTGTATCTCCCAAGATGTGAAGTAATTCTGCAACTTTCGACTGAATTTTGGCAGTAAAATATGCATTGCTCACTTTTTTGAGTAAATCCTGGTAATATCTCACCGCTTCGGTACTACGATTTTGACTAACCAGAAGGCATCCTCTGGTATAATCAATGCTCCAATGAATATGCTGAAAACCGTGGAGTGCCGCCATTTCATGCGCTTTATCAAGGTGAGTGCTGGCATCAGCCATGTTTTCCTGATTAATCAGCTGCAGAGATAATCCATAATGAGCTTGAGACTCCATGACTGTCATCTCGTATTTGTTGAAATAAGCAATACACTGCAGCCACTTCTTAAGAGTGAAATTCTTGTCTAAATCAGCATCCAAAATGAGGTGCTGATAGGCTATCATCTGCTTCATCTTATTTGAAGAAGTGATATTGCGTGCCTTTTCCAGATATCGAAAGGCAGCATTTATATCACCTAACTGTCGGAAAAAACCACCATATTCATAATAAAAATAAGCGAGAGCACCTTCCTGCTGAGAACCCTGATTGAGTACGCTGATCTTCTCTGCAACCTGTTCATACAGTTCGATGGCGAATGCATAATTGCCTTCAAGGGTGGCAATTTTTGCATAGGTTATTTTTTGAAGTGCCTCAAGCATACGATTCCGGCGATCAGAGATTTTACCCTGATCTAACATCAAGGCCACCTTCTCCTCACTCAGAAATCCAATCTCACCTAACAGCGCATAGCATTCTGAAGCGTGGAATTTTTCCACAGTATCATCTGCTTCGCTGGTCCGGTTTAATTCATTACTCAGAAGAATCTTGCGCTGTGCCATGCTTCCTCCATTCCATCTATGAACTTATGCCTGAGGTCTTGCCAATTCAATTGACCGAACGTTTTTATAAACCTCCAAAATATTTTCCTAGGGTACTAAAGATAGTTTGTCAATCCCCAGTTAACAAACATATTGCTGATATTCAGTCATAATAAATAAAATGGAATGTCTAATTACCAATTATATATAATATTCTTTATATATAATAAATTTTTTTACGGTATCATTTTATCAATATTTACCCCTTTTGGGGGCTGGCGACTGATGAATACGAGAATTGAGAGTGCCAGTTTCGTTAATCCCATTAATATTTCAACACCCCTTCCCCCTTTTTCCACGCAGCTTTCCTTTTATATTTGCAGCCACATGTAAAAAATGATTTAAGCAGGCAGAAATAAATTACGGAACCAATTATGTCAGAGAATATGCTCACCGAAATTGAAGAATTAGAAACTGTTTTCAGTACCGATGAGGGAACAGTAAAAGCAGTTGACAAGGTTTCCTTCAGCCTTGAAAAAGGTCGCACAGTTGGCGTCGTGGGCGAGTCGGGCTCGGGAAAATCTGTTACCTCTCTTTCCCTTATGCGCTTGATACCCAATCCACCCGGTAGGATTGTCGGTGGCAGACTCAAGTACCATTCCAGATCTAAGGGTCTGGTTGACTTAACTGAAGTTCCTGAGAATGAGATGCGTGAATTCCGGGGTAATGAAATCGCCATGATTTTCCAGGAACCCATGACATCCCTGAACCCTGTATTTACCTGCGGCAACCAGGTCATGGAAGCTCTCATCCTCCATCAAAAAATGAGCAAAGCTGAGGCAAGAGCCAGAACGCTAGAATTGTTTATAGAAGTTGAACTTCCCCGTCCCGAAAAAATTATTGATTCCTATCCCCATCAAATTTCTGGAGGTCAGAAGCAACGCGTCATGATCGCCATGGCCATGTCCTGCAACCCTCAGATCCTTATAGCAGACGAGCCCACCACCGCCCTGGATGTGACTGTCCAGGCAACCATCCTCGATTTAATGCGCAGACTCAGAGATAGCCATGATATGGGTATCATCTTTATTACTCATGACCTGGGAGTTATTGCTGAGATCGCAGATCATGTGGTCGTGATGTATAAGGGCAAAATTGTTGAACAAGGTTCCGTCTGGGAAATATTTTCAGATCCGCAACACCCCTATACCAAGGGGCTACTTGCCTGTCGTCCCCCCCTGGATCATCGGTTGAAACTCCTGCCTACCATGGCTGACTTCATGTCAGAAAATGATGCAGGTGATATGCTTGAGATCAAAAAATCAGTGGATGAGACAATCCATGATCTGATAATAACTCCTGAGGAAACCGCCAAACGTCATAAAAACCTTTATGCCCAGGAGCCCATCCTCACCATCAACAACCTGAAAACCTACTTTCCAGTCCGCGAAGGTCTGTTCAGTAAGGTGATAGATCATGTAAAAGCAGTGGATGATGTGAGTTTTGATGTCTATCCAGGTGAAACGCTGGGTCTCGTTGGAGAATCAGGCTGTGGTAAAACCACGCTGGGACGAACCATTCTTAGACTCATTGAACCCACAGCAGGTAACATCATCTTCCATGGTAAGGATATCACCAATATCTCCGGAGATGAACTTCGCGATATCCGCAGGAGAATTCAAATTATTTTCCAAGATCCTTACTCCTCCCTCAATCCTAGAATTACCATCGGATCAGCCATTATTGAGCCCATGCAAGTTCACCAGCTACACGGTGATGATCAAAACCGACGTCAGAAGGTTCAGGAATTATTGGAACGAGTCAATCTGGATCCCAGTCATTATAACCGCTATCCCCATGAATTTTCCGGTGGTCAAAGGCAAAGAATTTGTATCGCCCGAGCTCTGGCAGTTCAGCCTGAATTTGTGATCTGTGATGAATCAGTATCCGCTCTGGATGTTTCAGTCCAGGCTCAGGTGTTAAATCTGTTAAATGAGCTGAGGGATGAATTTGGTCTCACCTATATCTTTATCTCCCATGACCTTTCCGTTGTAAAATTTATGTCAGACAGAATGGTGGTGATGAACGAAGGTAAAGTGGAGGAAATGGGTGATGCTGATAGTGTCTATCAGGAGCCACAAACTGATTATACCAAGCGACTTATCGCTGCCATCCCACGCGGAGATCTTCATGATATTAAAAAATCCTACCTATCCAGAAAGACTGAATAGATAGGATTCATTTTAAAGCCCCGCCAGGCAATTGCCTGAGAGGGTGGAATTATTAATTCCCAGTTTTTTTAAGCTTTTTATCTACCTCTTCAATGACCTTGTCAAAGGCTTCTTGTTGAAGATCCTGAGTGGCATCATCAATTTTTTCCATGGCGGGACTCACCTGCTTCTTTATCTTACCCCAGGGATCATCCTCGGTGACATAGATAAAAACTCCGTAGGCCAGTACCACAAACATCAAAATCATGAATATTTTGAATACCTTCTTCATCAAAAATATCAACAACCCGATACCGACAAACGCTGCAATACCCATGTAGAGTTTGTTGCTTAATAGCAGATCTAAAATATCCTGCATCTTATAGTTTCCTTTTATTCGAAGAGCTGTTCAGTCGTCCCCTTTTAAGAAACTTCTGATAACCACACTTGTGTTTAAGTAATGAATTCATGCGATGTTAACATTGACTTCAGCAAATCAAAATAAAAACTAATTCCAACAAGCGGGCTCTAGATTTCCCCGGTCTTTTTTAATCGCATGGGTTTAAGCTCCATTTTACACTCATCACATCTGCCTGGACCTTCCTGACGAACATGACTGTGAATCAGCATGGGACATCCATAATACTCCAGCTTGTCCTCCGATGTGATCACTCCAGGAACCAGGGTCATATTACATTCGGAACAGGTGCCAGGTTCGCGACTATGGATATGCTTATGTGATTCCATGGGACATGTATAATAGATCATTCTCTCACTATCAGCCGTCGCTTCGGTTTTTTCCATGGCGGCATGGTTATCGTGTTTCATGGCTGGTGCTTGCTTCTCGTCACCACAGCCAATCACAAATACAGCCAGCAGAGCTGTCATCCATAAGTACTTCATATTTTTACCTCTTTTCGTTATCGTTTATCAAATTTGTTCATTATCACATCATGACGCAATCAATACTATCCAACATCATGTGCACTAGCAAGCCTATTGAAATCACCCTGGTTTTTTCTGGGATTAATAGCAGCGCATAAGCTCCAATTGCCCAAAATGAATGCAGGGGATGAAAACCAATACTGCATCTGCCAGGATCATATACTGGGTTGGCCAACAGGTGATCCAGGTCCACTACCATGGTAGCAGACATAATGGCCCAGTAGGTTCCCCAACCCTTTGCTGGACGCATAAATTTACTCATCCAGGGAGCAATCGCAGCTGGAACGAGAAAATGGGCGAGTATGTGAAGAATACCTCGCATCAGCTAGAAAACAGACTCCCTAGAAATCCTTTTTTCTGTACGCTTTCCTCAGGCTTAAATCCAGAATTTCTTAAAATCTCAGCAGTTTCATCACTTGTGATATCCCCACTTACTGAAACTTGCTTTTTTGAAAGTTGAATATCAATGGATTCGATCCGTGCGTCAACCTCTAATCCTTTTTGGATTGTTGCTACACATCCATTACAATTCATATCGCTTACTATAAAAACATGTTTTTCCATATTACCTGCTCCAATTGCATTTTAGATTCTCAATATGACCCGGACATTATCAAATTCACTACTTTTTATTGCTTCTTTAGCAGACGTCTTTCAGCCAAAATCACATACAAAACCGGAACTACGAATGTGTTACTGATGGCAAAAAGCATTCCCCCAAAAGATGGGATGGCCATGGGCACCATGACATCCGCTCCTCTTCCAGTTGATGTGAGGACTGGAATCAAGGCCAATAATGTTGTAGCCGTGGTTAGCATGGCAGGACGGATGCGTCTCTTCCCAGCCAGAATGGCGGCTGCCTGAATCTCCTGGCGCGTGGTTGGTTTTAGTTCCTTAAACTGTTGATCCAGGTAGGTCGAGATCAAAACTCCGTCATCTGTCGCAATACCGAATAGTGCTAGAAAACCTACCCAGACAGCTACACTCAAATTGATCTCATGGATTTGAAATATTTCTCTAAAATTCAGACTGCCAAGTGAAAAATCCATAAACCAGGGTTGCCCATATAGCCAGAGTAAGGTAAATCCTCCAGCCCATGCCACAAATATACCTGAGAATACGATGAGTGTCGTGGTAGTACGTTTGAACTGCATGTACAGTATCACAAAAATTGACATAAGGGCCAGGGGTAATACAATCCGCATTCTCTTGGTCGCTCGAACCTGGTTCTCGTAAGAGCCAGTAAAATCAAAGCTCACCCCACTTGGGACATTGAGCTCACCTGAATCAATCTTGCTATCTAAATATGCTCGAGCCTGCTCAACTACATCTACCTCAGCATAGCCATCGACCTTATCAAAAAGGACATAGGAGAGCAAAAAGGTATTCTCGCTTTTGATGACCTGTGGTCCACGGGTAAAGCGAACGCTAGCCAACTGTCCCAATGGAATTTGTGCCCCAGAGGGAGTTGGGACCAGGATAGATTCAAAGCTCTCATCATTCTCTCTGAATTCACGCATGTATCTAACCCGGATAGGATATCGCTCACGACCCTCTATGGTCATTCCAACTTGCTTTCCACCAACGGCTACAGCAATAACCTGTTGCACATCGCGGATAGATAATCCGTACCGGGCAATAGCCTGGCGATGGATGTCGATTTCCAGATATGGTTTGCCCACGATACGATCAGCAAAAACTGCCCGCGCCTTGACCGAAGGGATTTCTTTGAGATAAGCCTCAAGCTCAAGCCCAAATGCTTCCATGCTCTCTATATCTGAACCGTGTACCCGGATGCCCATGGGCGCTCGCATCCCACTTTGCAACATGACAATACGGGCAGCAATAGGCTGCAATTTAGGGGCAGATGTGGTTCCCGGTAGTTGGGCAACTTTTACCAGTTCATCCCAAATATCCTGATTGCTACGTATGTGACTACGCCATTGTCTGAATGGTTTTCCAGAATTATCCAGGATTAATTGGTCATTTGAATCTCTAGCAAAATTGTCATCACCATCAACTTTAAATTTAAGTGTATTGCCTGATGCATCCTGGATATATTCAGATTTATAGGTAACTACCGATTCAACCATAGAAAGTGGTGCCGGATCGAGTGCTGTTTCAGCTCGACCAATCTTACCTACAACATTTTCGACCTCTGGGATTGAGTATAGCGCTCTATCCAGAGTTGAGAGAACATCAAGTGACTCCTCCATACCAGCATGAGGCATGGTGGTGGGCATATACAAAAAAGAGCCCTCATCCAGATCAGGCATAAACTCTCTACCTAATCCTGGGAAAACGTGTACCATTTTTTGGTAGGGTCGACTCTGTTTTATCACCTCAGGTGACCAGCCAAAAATCGAGTCAAAACCGAGCCACGCATTCAACCCAAACATCAAGAGAATTGAAGGTACCAGCAATGCAATTCCACGATTTTCCAACATCCACGAAAGAATTTTTGGATATGCATGTGTAAAGGTCTTAATCAGCCCCAGAATGAAGCCAACCAGCACAGCGACGAGCAAAAAGTTCACCACAGCACCATATTCATAACCCAAAGGCACCCATGTGAGTGAGAGCAGTACCATCACATCAAAAACGAGTAAGTAGTTCAATGTTTTTGCGTGATAAAGCCAGGGATAATTTTTCAGCAGCGGTTTGAGTAGCTGAAGGAGAGCAATACTCCCCAGAATCACACCGATGATAATATTGAATGAAACAGCTACCCAGATTGAGAGGGTGAACAGAATGCCCAGTGACAATTTCCTGGTCCACTGTTTATGCGTTGTCTTTGAAAAAACAAAACTGGCAACCACAGGTAAAACCAAAATGGCCAGAACAACTGAAGATAGCAGTGCAAAAGTTTTGGTGTAAGCCAGTGGCTTGAAGAGCTTTCCTTCAGCACCTTCCATGGTAAATACCGGTAGAAAGCTGATAACAGTGGTAGAAACTGCTGTAAGAATCGCCGGTCCAACTTCCCTGGCCCCTTCCAGAATTCGATTGATAACATGTGGAGACTTCTGGTCGTTTTCAATTTTTTTGAGAATATTCTCTGTCATGATGATGCCCATATCCACAATGGTTCCAATAGCGATTGCTATCCCGGACAGGGCTACAATATTTGCATCAACGTGAAATAATTTCATTCCCACAAAAGTGATCAGGACGGCAGCCGGCATCATCATGCTGATCAGGATGGAAGCTCTGAGATGCATGAGTAACACGAGAATCACAATCAAGGTGATTATAATTTCTTCGCGTAAGGCATGATTCAAGGTTCCCAGAGTCTCATAAATAAGGCCGGACCTATCATAAAAAGGGACGATCTCAAGCTGTGAGGTAGTACCATCAGCTAGCGTTTTGGATGGAAGTCCCGGTGAAATCTCTTTGATCTTGGCCTTGACAGCATTGATCGTCTCCAGAGGATTTTCACCATAACGGGTCACAACTACGCCTCCAACAACCTCAGAACCCTGCTTATCCAGGGCACCACGCCGTAAGGCGGGACCGAAACTGACGTGTGCAACATCTGCGATAGTGATTGGAGCGTTATCAATGACCTTCAGCACAGTTACTTCCAAATCATCCAGGCCTTTGATAAAACCCAAACCACGAATCATATATTCAACTCGGTTGACTTCTACGGTGCGGGCGCCAATCTCATTATTTGCATCTTTTACAGCCTTAAAAACCTGCATAAGTGAAATTCCATAGTGGCGCAAAGCCTGGGGATTAACATCAATCTGATATTCTTTGACATAACCACCCACAGAGGCCACCTCAGCCACACCCCGGGCTGTGGATAGTCCATATTTTACATAATAATCCTGGATTGAACGTAATTCGTGGAGATCCCAACCACCAGTAGGCTGCCCCTTCTCATCACGGCCCTCCAGAGTATACCAGAAGACTTGACCCAATGCGGTTGCATCCGGTCCCAAAGTTGGTTTGACTTCATCAGGTAAGGTCCTTGACGGAAGCGCATTCAGTTTCTCCAGGATACGACTTCTTGACCAATAGAAATCCACATCCTCGTTAAAGATCACATAGATGGTAGAAAACCCAAACAAGGAGAATGAACGTACGGTTTTGACTTCCGGTGTACCCAGCAATGCGACGGTCAGAGGATAAGTTATCTGATCCTCAATATCCTGGGGAGATCTCCCAGCCCACTCCGTAAAAACGATTTGCTGATTTTCACCAATATCGGGGATGGCATCTACCGGGACAGGTGTACGATCTATTCCAGGAATATCCCAGTCAAATGGAGCCACCAGAAGACCCCATATCATGATTGAAACAAGCAATATCAGAGTGATCAGCCGATTTTCTAAGGGCAATCCGATGATGCGATCAAGTAAGTTTGTTTTAGCCATGTTGGTGACCTTCTGGTGCAGCCGCAGGCGCTCCATCGCCGCTCATCATACTTTTTTTCCCTGCGATTTGCATGGCACTATCGATTTTAAAATTACCATTAGAAACCACGAGTTCATCAACCGCTAATCCGCTTATTACGATATATTCTGAGCCTACTCGAGGGCCTAAAACAATCTCAACAAGTGCAAACTGACTTGATTCGCTCTTACTGATTTGTACATAAACCAATGCCCGTCGACCTGTCTTCAACACGGAACTTGCCGGGATGAGTAATGCGTGGGTTGCCAATGTCTGAACCCCGCCAATTTCTTGCAAGGATACTAGATCCATACCACAGATAGAACAATCTCCAGGGTGGTTTTCCACCACTTCAGGATGCATGGGGCAAGCCCATTTTCCACTCAGGTCAGGTGTAACAACCTGACCTTTCCCGTTCAGCATTACTGAAATTGATGCTTCAGCCAGCATTCCAGGCTTTAACAAACCCTGCTTATTGTCCAGAACTGCTCTTACAGTTATACTCTGTTTTTCAGCATTTACGAGGGGGTCAATATATGAGATATGAGCACTAAATTCCTGACCGGGTAATCCTGCAACTGAAAACGAAAGTTCCTGACCGTAAGTCAACCAGGGTAGATCCTTCTCGTACGCCTCAAGGATCAACCATACTTTTGATAAATCGGCAATTGAATAAATCTGCTCCCCTGTTTTAACATATTTACCCTCGATGGCATTCTTATGAATGACTATCCCGGTAATGGGACTGTTAATCTGTAGGACTGATCGAGCTTTACCTGTTGAGGTGATGGTATTTATCTGAGCCATACTCAGTCCCAGGAGTTTGGTCTTTTCAACCACAGCATCATAGGTCGCCTGAGAGATTTTTTGAGTCCCAGGGCTTTGATCATTACGATTCATCCTGCTATAGGCCTGGAGTAATTCACTTTGGGTCGAGTACAGCTCTGGACTATATATTTCCAGTAAATGATCACCTCTATTGACGCGAATTCCGGTATAATCAACATACAAGTGTTCCAGTCTACCTGGAAACCAGGCAGCGATATTTTTGACCCGGGTCTCATCATAATCAATCTTACCCGATAGGTGGATCTCACTGTGGGCCATAGCTAGACGGACAGGCGTCGTTGAAATTTGAGCTAGTTTAACTGCTGCTGCAGACAAACTGATCTCTTCTGAAGCATCTGCTTCGTGCTCACTGGCTACTGGAATCAAATCCATAAAACAGATTGGACATTGTCCTGGCTCAGCCAGTTTTATTTGGGGATGCATGGAGCAGGTCCAGGTCGTTTCCCCCTGGTGACTGGAATGTTTGATCGTAGCGCCTTCATCAACAACTAGTGGGATTAAATCCATAAAGCAAATGGGACATTGTCCGGATTCATCCAGTTTTACCTGGGGATGCATGGAGCAAGTCCAGGTTGCTGCCTGTGAATGGTCCTCATGATTAGCACTGATACCAGCATTTCCTGTTGAAAACAGAAAACTCCCCAACATCACTCCGAGCAGGAGAATAATAATAGATTTTACCCAGGTGTTTGACAGTATTGGTTTCAATAGTTTCAGATATTTTAATAATATTTCATTCATCTTAATTGCCTTTCAAATAGCTGAGATCAGCTAGATGTAATTGTGCAGAATATTGTGCATTGGTCAGCTCTAACTGTAAATCCAGGACATGCTGGCGGGCCATGGTATAAGAGAATACATCCGAACTCTGACCAATGTATTCCTGTTGCATAACCTTTTCGATTTCGCGGGCTTTGGGTATCAACTGATCCTCATACAGTTGGATCAATCTCAAATTCTCTGCAAGCCTGGATCGGGAGATTTCATATTCCTGGGTTAGTCTGGAGCTTTCAGCATCCAACAGGGCTCGCGCCTTTTTTTCGCGCCATTTAGAGGATTTCACCTCGGCTTTTTTTGATTTCCAGTTCCATAGCGGCAAAGCAATGCCCGCACTCAAGATGAGTGGATCTTTTCCACTTCCATCTACGTCTACCCCATTTGTCATTTTCTTATCCGTGAGTATATAGTCCAACCCAATTTTCAAATCTGGAATATAGGCAGCTTGAGCACTGGCTTTCCTCGCCTGGGTTTCTTGAACCATTGCCTCCAGGCCTTGAAGTCGGGGATGATCCCTGGAAACCTCGCCCGTTGAGTATTCGTATTCAGATGAGCCGGGTTGAAGTGCTAAAAAATCATCTGGTACTGGAGAGTCCAGTTTAAGGATTGACCCCAACTTTACGTTGAGACGGTAAAACTGACTTTCTACATCACGAAGATCATTTTCCAATTGAAGCGTTTGGACCTGGACTTCTACCAGCTTCTTATGGGAGATGGAAGCACTCTGATACTGGACTATGAGAATTTCCTCTAAATCTCTTGAAAGTGCTGTTTTGGCGCCAATTATGGAAGTTTTGGAGCGGATGTGACCTGCTTCAACCCACAGATGGCTTATCTCGCGAATAAGTGAAAGCTTTTCTGCTTCCAGTGCTTTCAGATTCTGGAGTGACTGATATTCACTGGTTTCACGGGCGGCCCGAATTTTTGAGAACCAGGGAATGGTTTGCCCTAGAGATATCTTGGCTGATTGTGGTCCCTGAGCCGTCTCGACAGGTTCTATGAAATAGCCAACTCCTACAATTGGATCAGGCAAACTTGATATGGTATTTCCAGCTTCCTCGCTGGTTTTCCACGCTGCATAAAGAGCCCGAATTTCAGAATTCCTCGATAGCGATAGTTCAATAAGCTCGTCCAGGTTATTTACATGTGAAGGCAAATCAGTGGGACTCTGCTCCAGCTGGTTTATCCAACTGTCACTTCCAGAGTTGATACTTTTTTCGGAACTCAGTAGGGGTGAGCATAGCAGCAGCTGAAGGGAAAATATGATGACCCGGCTTTTGCTCAATGAAACTTTTTTATTTCTAAACACAACAACATCTCCAAAACAGGATTTTGCACATAACAATACACACTCAAGCCCTTGGCCTGGTGTTGAATCCTAGCTTTTAAAGAAGTCTAAATGAGTAGAGGCGTGTGGTCTGGTGGTGGAGCTACCTGGAAATGATCGGGATTGGTCGAATTTACCTGGAATTGTTCCGGTAAAACTTCGATATGCAGGACGGGGGCAGAGGCGATATCCAGAGAAATGTTGGAATCTACCTTTATGAGGGGGGCCGAAATCAAAGGAACGAAGAGCGTCACATTGCATGACGTCATGGCCATATCGCATTCTGTTTCAACCTGAGTCTCACAACAACTTACCGCTTCTACACAACAGACAGCCTGACAGTTGGTGTGAGTTGGAAGAAAAGGGACTGCTTGCATCATCCCGATGAGAATGAGTGTAAAAATGGCAGTATATTCCCAGGTCTTCTTCACAGGTGGTTAATATGACTTAAGTTAGAATAGTTCCAAATTATTTTTTAAAGGCAATTATTGAGGATAATAGTTGTTTTGTGGGCAGATTATTTTTTACTATCAGGGAAGTAAAGAACACAAAGCACAATAGTTTTTGGATTGAACATTATTTTAATCACCCCGCCTTTTTCGGCGGGGATAGAGTGTTTACTGCTCTTATTAATTTTATTGAACGACGGCAAAGTGACGTGGTAAAAGTGTAAAGTTACCTGATTCATCCAGCGGCAAATCACCCAGGAGTACACGGTCAACTCCATCAGCTTTAAATTTGAAATCAGAATCAGAGAAATTAAAGAACACCAGGAGTGGTCCATGTTTATAGGCCACAATCTGACGATCATTATCGGCGATGATGATTTCAAATTTTGAAGTGGGAGTGATCCAGGTCTTTCTCAGGTGGAGGATCTCAGACATGGATTTTTCTAGATCACTATCTCTATCATCCCAATCAATCTTATCATCGAGGTGAATATCGATTTGTGAAGTAGCCCCGATCTCCTGCCCGGCGAGGATCAAAGGATTGCCCTTCATTAAGGCTACAAAGACCCAGGTGGTGAGATTTAGATCATCATCTGGAATGAGATTGTGAGACCGTTGCTGGTCGTGGTTCTCTGTAAAACGCATCCTTAAAGCACCCTGAGGATATTGAAACTGTTCCATTTCATAGGATCGCTTCACTTCTGAAGGGTCAGCATTCCCCTGGGCCATTTGAATAGCCCCATTCCACATATTCCAGGAATAAGTCATATCATGACCATTCAAGTGCAGCTCAGGCTGGGCACCCTCTGCCAGGAAGAACACATCCGGAAAGATATTCTGGCAATACTTTTTAGCCTCCGCCCAAAAATCATAGGGTACCAGCTCGGCGACATCAAAGCGAAAACCATCAACCCCGGTTTCCTCTATCCACCAACCCAACATCTCTATCATCCATTTTCTGAGTTCAGGATTGTTGTAGTCAAGATCAACAGTGTCCCACAAGTCAGCATTTGGCGAAACCATCTCTCCAGCTTCGTTCTTTGTATACCAATCTGGGTGTTCATCGATCAGTGGATTATCCCAGGCAGTATGGTTGAGAACCATGTCCAGGATAATATGCATCCCCCTGCCATGCACTGAGTCTACCAATGCCTTGAATTCATCCATAGTCCCAAAGCGAGGATTGACTTCATAATAGTTTTGTACCGCATGGGGAGCACCCCTGGTTGATTTGTGGTTTTTAACACCAATGGGATGAACCGGCATGAGCCAGACAAGATCAATTCCCAGGTCTTGAATACGATCGAGATCAGCAGTGATAGCATTAAAACTTCTGTCATCACTGTGTGAGCGGACAAAAATTTCATAGATATTGGCATTTCTGACCCATTGGGGGGCTTTGGGTGCTTTGCGCTTACTGGCCTCACTCCGAAACAGATCGGTTTCGTCAATATATGGTTCTAAATAGACAGAGCCAGGGATACCTCCGGGACCGCCAATATCCTCAATACGGAGTACCAGCTGGTGAACCTTCCCATCGGTCAATTTATCACCAATATCAAAAAAGAATTTGATATTATTCCCCATTTGCTTACCAAATAATCGCCCATCCAGCCATACCACTGCATTGTCATCAATGGAATCAAAAACCAGAGCCAGATTGTAACCAGCAGGAATATTGGTGACCTGGATTTGAGTAGAATACCAGGCAAAGCCATCATACTCACCATCAGCCCAAACTCCTGGCACCTCGGTCGGTTCCCACTCAGTGCGGTCATGGTCATCATCAAACCAACCTGCTCGAAGACCCACACGATTTGAATCGTATTTCAGGACCCAGGGTGCATCTAATAATTGTGATTCAGGAGTAAGCGTTTCGCATCCAGACATGAGCAGCGTACCAACGACAAGAAAAAGTATAGGACAAAAGTTTTTCATGGGGATTCCTAACAGATATCTATAGCTAGCCTTTGACAGATCTCACTGTGAGACCGCTTATTAAATATTCAGTATTTGAATTATCATAAAGAGTGAGATCCAGATCATGCTGACTCCTCATGCCTTCAGACTATCCAGTTCCAAGAAGATCGTCGCCCTGATGATGGACGCTAAGAGAATCTTATTAAATTTTTGCATCTGCAATTTTAGGATAAGTGACCAGGGATTTCAATACAAAACAATTTAAATCCGTCAGCTTTTGGCGTTGGCAGTTTGTGTCCTCCGCTTATTTTCAAAGGATGACAAGAAGCTTAGAAATAAATCTAACCGCTAAAGTCAAGGCCGCTGGCTGAGCAGGTAAAATTGGTCCAGGGGACCTGGACGACATACTTTGTGGGATTGATATTCCATCACATCCTGACCTGCTCATAGGGATTGACCATCGTGATGATAGCTCAGTTTATAAACTGAGTGAAGACATTGCTATGGTCCAATCTTTGGACTTCTTCACACCTATTGTGGATGATCCCTTCACTTTTGGACAAATCACTGCTGCCAATGCATTTAGTGATCTTTATGCCATGGGGGCTCGCCCGATTACAGCATTGAATATTGTGGCCTTCCCTGTTGATGATATGGATAACTCTGTGTTAAAGGAGATTCTGCGGGGTGGTCTGACTAAGATTAACGAATCAGGTGCTGTGCTTGCCGGCGGGCATTCGATTAAAGATGATGAGTTAAAATATGGTCTCTCTGTCACTGGAGTGGTCCACCCTGACAAAATGATTTCCAATGGTGGGGCTCAACCTGGAGATGCTCTGGTTCTCACCAAAGCTCTGGGTACAGGAATTGTTGCCACGGCGTTGAAACGCAAACTCATCACTTCCGAAGAATTAGATACCATGGTGAAAAGTATGGTGCGCCTGAACAAGTACGCAGCTGATGTGGTTGCTGGCTATTCCATAAACGCCATGACTGATGTTACAGGCTATGGTTTGATTGGTCATTTATTGGAAATGTTGGATTCCAGCTTGATGGATGCAAAAATCTTTGTGGATCAGCTTCCCATCCTACCGGGAACATATAAGTACGCTGAACAAAACGTAGTGCCAGGTGGCTTGTTAAGCAATCGCGAATTCTACAAACCACGTATTGCCACTGGAGCCGGTGTCACCAAGTTGGAAGAATTATTGGCAGTTGATCCCCAGACCTCTGGAGGACTGCTTATCAGTATTCCAGGCAAAAAAGCCCAAGCCTTTGTTGAGGATCTCCACGCCAATGGAGTTGAAGAAGCCAGAATTATTGGCGAAATCAGCAACTCCAGTGCTGAACCACGCATTTCACTTCAGAAATAATCTACTTGCAGCAGATGGATGAGATTCCAGTGAAAACCTGGATTTTTTTATAGATAAAAGTGAATCTGGCTCAATATCTGTGATTCTGGGTCCGAACTCGTGTCCGGTAAATCCAGAGTACTGGTGCGATAACTCAATTTCATTTCAACACCTCGAACCGGGAAAAACTCCACACCCAGACTTGTTCGCTGGATTGCACCTGTGGTGAGATCAATATCGGGATCAAAAAATTCATAGCGACCCACAATATCCAAACCCTGAAACAGACGGTAACTCAATTGCTGGAATGTTGCCATATTGGTGATACCAGATTGTATCCATCCATTCATTTGAGCCCACTCCCCTAACCAGACGAAGCCATAACTGGAAACACCCCAGCTAGCGACTGAAGCGTTAAGCAACTTATTCTCATCCAGATAAGCCAGGCCTACCTGCGCAGAGAAAAGGTCACCTGAATATAGATAGCTCGCTTTCAGAGCAGTGAAAAGGTCGGAATCCGCTAATCCATTCTGTTGAATAAAGGAAGTTCCAGCCATGACAGACAGATCAAGACCTACAATGGGAGAGCTTCCAATTTCCAGGAGTTTTGGGGACTCAAGAAAAGGGGTGTAAGGCATGCCCTCACGCGATAAGCCCTGTCGTGTCAAGTTTCCACCGCGCGTAAAAATACTGTGATCATCTATTCTCCAGCCTAATACTGGCAATGCCTTCGCCAGACTAACCCAACTCTCAAGAGGCAGCCCTTCATATCGGAGACCACCAGTAACTCTGAATTCCTCAGAAATCCTGGAAACCTCTGCATGGGCAATTAGACTCCCCAACTCAGCACCACCGTAGAGCGCGAATTGCATTGGGAAATGTCTTAAGTCCTCATCTGCCTGCGCAATTAATTGATATCTTGTATCCAGTCCAAAATAGAGCGGAAATTCACTATCCTCGTTCTCCCAGGGTAGGACAATATCCTTCATAATGAGGCTTTCGCGGGCATACTCTTCACCATAGGAGGTTCTATTTCCACCCCCGCCCTGATAAGAGTGACATGATCCGCAACTTACCTCCTCCATCAAAGCAAATCTGGGAAGAGCGAAAAGGCTACTCACTGTGAGACAAAGGAGCGTTATTCGAATAAATAATTTCAATTGTTTAATGCTCCCTGGTTAATCCATGTTTCGATAGTAGTTATCGTACTGGCTGAAAGAGCGGAACCGCCTAAAGGCATGAGACTCCCGGCCTGTCCCTTGAGTTTCCTGACTATCAGGCTATTTGCTCCATCACCACTGATCACAACAGATCCAGAGGAGCTGCCCAGCATGAGATTGGTATATGATGATAAACTCAAGCCAGCACTAGAGCCATGGCAATTTGTGCAATTTGAATTCCAAACCGGCTGAATCGCCCCTGCGTAACTCACAGGTGTTTCTGCATCTCCAGAGAGGGAAACAATATCCGGCGTGGATGGACTATTCGAGACAATGGTCAGACTTCCACTAAATGTACCTGCACCATCAGGTTGAAAAGTGATGGTCAAAACTTGTGAGGCTCCAGGAATCAATTCAATGGGTGTGTTTACATCAACACTGTATACACCAAGATCAAAATCAATAGATGATATAACCAGGGTGTCATTCCCTGTACTGCTGAGGGTGATTTGCTCTTGACTGCTCGTGGCAGTCAGAATAGTACCAAAATTAATGCTGCTGGTTGAGACGGTCAGTGCTGGAACGGGTAGAGCTGTCCCCACCCCGGTCAAACCAATTACATGCTCTGGATTTCCCAGGTCATCACTACTGATCAATATTTGACCGGCATAAGTAAATTCAGCAGAAGGTGTGAAAGTCAACTCGACATCCAGGGTATCATCACCTGAAAGCGTATAGACGCCGTGGGGTTGTAATGCATAAACAGAACTATCCTGGATCAGCGTCAACTCCCCATTGAGCTGGCCTTCCCCGGAATTGATAATCTGAATTTGTCGGATTTGGGGGGAGCCGACGGTTATGGTAGAGAAATCAATATCGGCAGTCTCTACTTCCATTTGCGGCAATAAGACTTCGGGTTCCCCCATATCGCTACAACTTCCCAGGATCATCAGGAGCGACATGGCTCCAATAAGAATTCGTGATAAATTATTCATCCCAAGATATAATTGTTTCTTGCCCCTTCATCAAGAACTAACATGACTATTTTTGTCATCTTACAGATTCAATAGCGTGTGGAAATCTGAATGTGTATCACAAGCCATAAGTGAGGATATGAATTATTTAGTTCATATCAGGTGAATTCTATACCTATTTTAGCACCAGGATACTAAATCAGATGAAAGAAAAGATGTCAGAATCCAAAGCAGAAATTTCCACCTCCCAGCACAACTACCAATTTGATGTTGAAGGCATGAGTTGTGCGGCCTGTGTATCCAATGTTGAATCAGCTATTAAGAAATTGCCTGGTGTCCAGGAAGTTTCGGTTAATCTTGCCACCGAATCAGCCACTGTGACTTCTCAAGAGTCCATTCCCATAAAGAAGTTCACCAAAGCAGTATCAAAAATGGGGTATAAATTGGAACCCCAGGGCTCATCCTCTCTTGTTCATCGGCAGCAACGCACTATTGCAACCTGGAAACGACTGCTCCTTATACAAGCCATCTTTGGAATTCCATTACTGATCTATGCCATGCTGGAAATGATGCTGGATGTGCGCTTGCTTTCAGATCAATTAAATATTCTGGTGCAGTTGGTGTTGGCCACCATCCTCGTGATCAGCGGATTTGGATATTATCAACGCGGATTCAAGCATTTACTTCTGCGTGTACCCAATATGGATTCGCTGGTCGCCCTGGGAACGGGTTCGGCGTACACTTATTCATTGATTTCTGTGCTTAATATTCAATTGGGATGGGGGCTGAGTGGTTTTGAAACCCTCTATTTTGAAGCGGCAGGGACCATTCTGCTATTTATTACCTTCGGGAAATGGCTGGAATCCATGGCCAGAGGAAAAACAACTGAAGCTCTGACAGGACTCATGGAGCAGATGCCGACCGAAGCTGAGGTAAAAAGGGAGGGCACCTGGATTACGCTTGCGCTCAGTGAAATAAAAAGTGGAGATGTAATCAGAGTCAATCCCCATTCAAAGATACCCGTTGATGGGATTGTCATCGAGGGTTCCAGCAATGTGGATGAATCAGCAATCAGCGGTGAATCACTCCCTGTTGAAAAGCTCAGAGGGAGTCAAGTGATTGGCGCTAGTTTGAATCTGCAGAGCGGTATGATTATCCAAGCTGAAAAAGTTGGACGTGATTCAATGTTCGGACAAATAATTGATCTGGTGGAAAAAGCCCAGATGCGCAAGCCCAAGATTCAAAAATTGGTTGATAAAATCGCCTCCATATTTGTCCCGGTTGTATTGAGTCTGGCTGTCCTCAGTGGCATCACCTGGTTCGCCCTGGGATTCGGGTTGACCTTTGCCATCAATGTTATGATTTCCGTCTTGATTATTGCCTGTCCCTGTGCTCTGGGACTGGCCACACCTACCGCCCTTGTGGTTGGAAGTGGAATTGCCGCGAAAGGCGGTATCCTGATCAAATCAGCTGATGCATTCCAATTGTTGAGCAAAGTAGATATGATGGTATTTGATAAAACAGGCACCATCACCGAATCAAAGCCTCAGCTGATCGCAAATTATCCCGAGGATGATGTGAACTATCTGGCTATTGCCATGGGGCTTGAGCAATTCAGTCAACATCCCCTGGCTCAGACCCTTATGGACTATGGAACTGCGAAATCCATTCAAATTATTGACATGTCAGATGTAAAAGAGGAAGCGGGTCGAGGGCTGGAAGGACTGAATAATGGTTCCCTGTATCGTGTTCGCAAAATTGACTCAGCTGATATTCTCCCTCTAGACTTTTCGGATACTTTAAAACAATATGATGCAAAGGGATATATAGTTTCAGGTGTCTTTTCAGGGGACTCAATCATAGGGTTGATGGCTTTTTCAGATACCATTAAGCCGGAAAGTTCAGCAGTTATTAAAGCTCTTACCAAAAAAGGTGTCCAGACTTTCCTCCTTACTGGAGATAAAGAAGAAGCTGCCAGTCATGTTGCCCGGGAAATCGGAATCGAAAAGTATAGATCAGAAGTCCTTCCGGCTGAAAAACATGACCACATAAATACTCTGAAAGCTGGGGCAAAGATTGTTGGGATGCTAGGCGATGGTATCAATGACGCACCTGCACTGGTTGCAGCTGATATTGGTCTATCCTTTGGTGGGGGAACCGATATTGCAGTAAACGCCGCAGATATCATTTTTATGAACAACTCTTTGAATAATCTTGTGTTTGGACACCGAATCGCCCAGGCGACCATTTCAAAAATTCACCAGAACCTGTTCTGGGCTTTCATATACAATCTGGCGGGGATCCCAATTGCCATGGGTCTCCTCTACCCCTTTACGGGGACACTTCTCAATCCCATGTTCGCTGGAATGGCCATGGCCTTCTCATCAGTGTCCGTGGTAACCAATACATTGCTGCTACGAAGCAAAAAGTATTTCCGAGAGATATAAAAAAAGGGTCCATTCGGACCCTTTTTAAAGTATTACTAGTCCAGGACTAGTTGGGCATGTTCCCTGTTTTTGGGGGCATTCCTGGAAAAGCCATGGGATCAGGCATTCGAATCTCACCATGTTCAGTTTCATATTTTGTAATGTTCTGCTCCAAGGCGCGCAGTAACGCTTTGGTATGACTTGGAGTCATAATAATGCGTGACTGAACATTGGCCTTTGGGGAACCTGGCATGACTCGGACAAAATCCATAACAAACTCAGCAGCGGAATGGGTAATGATAGCTAGGTTGGCATATTCTCCATCAGCTACTTTTTCATTCACTTGAATTTGAATCTGTTGTGCTGGCTTGTTCTTGGCTTCCATAAACGATCCTTCCCAGTGTGAGGCTCTGGCTTATGACTGCCAGGGCTTGTTTCTGGAAAGATTGGGATTGTCTTCGCCCCATTCTTCCTCAGTATGATCAGGGTCTTTATCCCAATCAATCTCAGCTGCCTGAGTATCAGGTAAATCTTGATCATCAAAACCGGATTCTTCAAATCTTAGGTACTCATCACCGTAAACCGATTCATCAAAAAAATCGATATCCTGGACGATTTCTGAGACCATCAGGAATTCTAGAAAATCCATGTATTTTTTATTTTTTAGATTTGTCGCGCAGTGTGGACAGATGAGAGATTTAGCTAATTTCTCTTCTGAAAGTTCCTCGCCACAATTCGGGCATACAATATCTTCCATTATACCCTCACCCTTAATAATATGGTTAATTGTCTGTTCATAAAAGCGCGCAAATGTAGTCGGCCACATAGGGGGTGCCAAGAGGTTTTTAAAAGGGCTAAATTTCCTAGGATAATCATAGTTAGACGATATATTGCAACAATCGAAGCAATATTTGAAGGGTAAAAATGGCAGTTAAAAAGTACAACAAAACCACACTAAAGAAGTTCAGAGAACTACTTATGGGTGAGCGCAATCGTATCGCTGAGGATCTTGATTACCAGAAAAGCGAACTCAACAAAACGATTACTGAAGGCGCCGGTGAATTATCTTCTGCCACTTATCACATGGCTGATGTTGGGACTGACATGGCTGAAAGAGAAAAGACCAGCTTGTTCGCCCATCGCCAGGCCAAGTACTTAAGTGATGTTGATGAAGCTCTCGTTCGTGTCGATGAAGAGACCTACGGGGTGTGTATCATTTGTGGGGATTTGATCGAAGAAGGTCGTTTAATGGCTGCTCCAATCGCTAAGTATCATGTTTCCTGCAAAGAGACTCAGAATCAACGCAACCACAATCAGTAAGTGCGCTAAATCACTCCCTACTCCATCTCTAACAGAGCAATAAGATTTAAAATATTTTTTTCGTAGAAGCCACTCTCGCTCTGAGAGTAGATGACATTTAAGTCTGACCTCTCATCACCAAACCCAATTTTCAGAGAAACATCCAGTTGCTTGATCAATTCGATGAGACGATCACCAGGTGCCGGCTCCAACTGAAGCAAGATATCTGGATTAAAGGCCACAATGTTATTTTGGATACCAATCCGATCCTCTAATCGTGGATCATAATTCATATTAAAATATTGATGTTGAATGTTGAGCGACTGTTCCTCGCTGGCATCTGGTACCAATAGCAAGTAGTCGAACTTTTCAGGTAGATTGTACATGCGCTGGAGTGCATATCGAGCAATTCTGAGCCAGGTTACTTCCTGGGGATAAATAATTGCAATTCGCTGAATATTCTGAAATCTATCCTGAAAACTATACGGGATTTCTGCTGGTGCTGGTTTTGATTTAAATAGTCTCATGAGGTCAATGATTTAACTGAAATCCCCTTCAGAATCAATGGCCTATTTTTTAATTACAGTCCCTCACTGAAAAATCATTGCTTCGTCTTGAAGAAAAATGAATTTATGCACCATGTTTCGAATCCTCCTTTTTACTCTGCTAATGAGTTCTCTGCTTTCAGGTCAGAGTTATCATTGGCCCATTCGGGCTTCAAGAAGTTTATCTGCTACCTTTTCAGAATATCGATCGGGTCACCTTCATGCGGGTATCGATATCAAAACCTGGGGAGAAATGGAAGTCCCCTGTTTGGCTATTGGAGATGGATACATTGAGCACATAGCAATTGGGTATAATGGCTATGGCAAGGGGGTATGGCTGAGACTAAATGATGGAAATGTAGCTGTTTATGGACACCTCGAGCAATTTAATCCTGTCATTGAATCCTTGATCCGCGCTGAGCAATTTCAGCGTGACAGATATTCAATGCGTCTTGAATTCGCTCCCTATGAGCATCCGGTCAAGGCTGGTGCGGTCATCGGCTATAGCGGCACATCTGGAACTGAGCACCCTCACTTACATTTTGAAATAAGGGACAGCTTGCGACAAGTCCACAATCCCCAGCTATTTTATCCGGGTATTAAGGATGTGATAGCGCCCATCTTTGATGAAATCCTACTGATTCCCATGGGTATGGACAGTCAGATAAATGGTAGCCGTTTCCCAGTTGTTTTTGACATGCAGGCTGAAGTTAAAACCGTTTCCACCACGGGACCTTTTCAAGTCGCCATAAACACCCATGATCGCGCCAATGGCACGTACAATAAATACAACATTTATAGTGCCCGGGTTGCGGTAAATGACTCCTTGGTGTTTGCGAGAGAATTTGATCACGTCGCCAGGCGGCTGACCGATGATGTGGATAAGGTATATCCAGGCATTAAGGGCAAACGAGGCTGGCGATTCATGTCCATGTTTAATAATAATTTGAACGAAGCAGCCCCATTTGCACCTGAAACTTTGAGTGGGGAAATTTCTCCGGCGGGTCTATCCCATTTGCATGTCGAAGTGAGTGATCTGGTTGGAAATCAAGTGGTGAAGGGTCTCATCTTCCATGAAACAGCCCCTGCAAGCTGGGATCTAAAACTTGAGGGTGAAAAATATATCATCACGCGTCATTTCCCTGACAAAGGTTATGAAAACATTCAATTCTACACTGGCAATAATTTATACATCCCCGTTGCTGAGACGCTCTACCGCATGAACTCCACTACCTGGGTGTTGGGGGAGAAAAATTTTAGCTCTGGGGTCAGAGCTCTGGGGTCTGCAGGTAGCAAAATAAAATGGATCATCCCTCCACAAAATCAGGGAATCTGGGACCTGACTCCTAGTTGGAGAAGGAAGGGTAATGGCTTTGTGCTTAAGATTGAGAGCAGTGATCCGCTTGTCTTCCCTATAGCCTATTCTCTTACTGGCAATCAACTGCTATTTTCAGGCGAATTGATTCAAACAAGTCCCACGACGGTGGAGTCAGATATTATTCCTCTCAACCGTGGTGCTCAAGCCGAAATCGTTAATTTACTTATCGGGAAGATGATGCTTACCTCTCTCCCGCTAGACCCCATGCACCTTCTGGCTGAAGGGCAGAGTAATAGGTTGAATCTTGAGATGATTGATGTCGAATTATCAGTGGAAAATTCCGGTAGCTCTGAACTTTATGTGAAAATTGATACTGTCTTGGGATTAATAGATAAGCAACCACTCATTGGTATATCTGTGGATGTTTTGAGCACTCCTCAAAGCAACTTTTCTGGGCAACTACGATTTAAAAACAATAGGCAGGGTTCTAACTTAGCCATTTTCTCACCAGGCAAGAAGGAAACCTGGGAACGTCAAATCTCTGCCGACTCGACAAACCAGTTTGAGATGGATATTTTCGAAGGCGGTTCTTTCTTTCTATTCGAGGATAGCGAAGCCCCGACGATCGCTCCCCAAAAGTCGTTCTCAAGAGTGCGTCGTGGCGAACGGTTAGTATTTACCATTAAAGACAATACGGGAATAGTCTCCTACCCCAGAAATGGTATTAGAGCAACATTGGATGGTTCGCTCTTTTTTCCGGATTATAATCCGCTCAGACATGAGTTGTCCTTTCAGATTCCCACCAGATTGGGATCTGGCCAACACATTTTTGAATTTTCCATTGGGGATGAATCTGGGAATATGAGTGACTTTAAGCATACCTTCTCTGTGAAGTCCTGATATGTTTATTCCCATCTCGGATACAAATCCAGCCTTACGTAAACCTTACATCACCTATGGTCTTATCATTGCCAACTTCGCATTCTACCTCCTCAGTTATGTCTTTAGCTTTGAGTGGTTTGTTTTCTCCAAGGATTTGTTTCTGGCTCATCCAATTCAAGCCTTCCCCAGCCTCATCACTCATCAGTTTCTCCATGGGAGTTGGAGCCACCTGATTTTCAACATGCTCTTCCTTTACATCTTTGGTGACAATATGGAGGGTTCACTGGGTCGGAGATTTTTCCTGCTCTTTTATCTAAGTTGTGGGGCTGGTGCAGCCTTATTTGAAGTTTACTTTGATCCCTACTTTGGTGCTGATAGTCCAGGTCTGCTCATTGGAGCATCTGGCTCTATTTCCGGGGTACTGGCCAGCTATGCTCTACGATATCCCAAGGCTAAAATCCTAACATGGACCCTATTTGTACTCTTCTTGAAAATTCGGGCAGCCTGGTTCATCGGTATCTGGATTGCTACACAATTTTTATTCGAAATACTGACACCTCAGGGTACAACCGCTTATATTGCACACATCGGCGGATTTGTTATTGGCCTGGTTATTTACAGCATATACCACAAATATCGACTAAGCGGGAACTCATAATGCAAAGCAAACTTATAAAAGTCGCCCAGGACGCTCGCAGAAAAGCCTATGCGCCTTATTCAAAATTTTATGTAGGGGCAGCGCTAGAAACCTCAAATGGGAAGATATATCCAGGATGCAACGTGGAAAATGCCAGCTACAGCCTGACAATTTGCGCTGAGCGCACCGCATTGTTTTCCGCCTTCGCTGCAGGTGAAAAAGATTTTACCCATCTGGTGGTCGCTACTGAAAATGGGGTCAGCCCCTGCGGCGCCTGTCGCCAGGTCATATGGGAATTATGTGGGGAAATTCCGATCACACTGGTCAATGAAACGGGAGTCTGTACAGAAACAAGCTCCTCCGAATTATTGCCCCAGGCTTTCGGTCAACAGGATCTAGGTTCGTAGGACCTGATTCAATTTAAATATTCAGGAGATGATTAGGTTATGGAGCATTTGACGCCCCATCACAGCGGTTGGATTGAAGTAATTACAGGATCCATGTTTAGTGGTAAAACGGAAGAACTCATCAGAAGACTAAGACGGGCTCAGATTGCTCGTCAACATGTGGCTATCTTCAAGCCTGATATTGACAATCGCTTTAGCGAGGATCATATTGTTTCTCACAGCCAGCAACAATTAGAATCTACCAAAGTAAAGTCTGCTAAAGATATCTTACCACTGGCAAAACACGTTCAGGTTGTTGGTATCGATGAGGCTCAATTCTTTGACGATGAAATTGTGGAAGTTTGCCGAATCCTGGCCAAACAGAAAAAACGTGTGATCGTGGCTGGTCTGGAAAAAGATTATATGGCCAAAGCATTTGGACCCATGCCCGAACTTATTATCGATGCAGAATACGTGACCAAGAATCTGGCAATATGTGTCATTTGCGGCAACCCCGCCGGGTTCACCCAACGATTAAGCAACACGGGTGACCAAATTCTAGTGGGTGAAGCTGAAGCTTATGAGGCAAGATGTCGTAACTGTTATGAACAACCAAAGGAATAGACCATGCAAAGACTTATTGGATTTCTGGGCATTGCAGCCATTCTGGGTATCGCCTACCTCATGTCAAACAATCGCAAGGCCATTAATTATCGCATAGTTTACTGGGGCTTGGGTCTCCAAATCACCTTTGCCATCTTCATTCTGGCGACACCTATAGGCAAACCAGTCTTCATGTTTTTAGATAAAGCCATCAATAAACTACTTTCATTTTCAGATGAGGGTGCGGAATTCCTCTTTGGAGCTCTGGCTATCAGTCCTGGCCAAGAGAACAGTTTGGGATTCTTTTTTGCATTCCAGATTCTCCCCACCATTATTTTCTTCTCTGCTTTCATGGCAATTCTCTACCACATAGGTCTCATGCAGTTCGTCGTCAAACACATTGCCAGGGCTATGCAGAAAACTATGGGAACCAGCGGTTCTGAAACGCTTTCTGCCTCTGGTAATATTTTTGTAGGTCAAACCGAAGCCCCGCTCTTGATCCGCCCATTCATTAAAACTATGACTAAAAGTGAACTTACGGCTGTCATGACGGGTGGCTTTGCCACGATGGCCGGTGGAGTATTAGCGATCTATGCCAAATGGCTCACAGATATCCCAAATATAGCAGGACATCTCATGGCTGCTTCAGTGATGAGTGCACCTGCTGCCCTGGTTCTGGCGAAAATCATCTATCCTGAGGTTGAAGATTCTCCTACTGCCGGTGGTAAAATGGTTAAAATGAAGAAAGTAGAAGGCAATGTAATGGAGTCGATTGCCAATGGTACCTCCGACGGTATGAGGCTTGCAGCCAATGTTGGTGCTATGCTCATAGCTATTTTCGCCCTTGTTGCAGCTGCAAATTTCGCACTCGGCATGTTTGGTCTTAGCATTGAGCAAATTTTGGGTTGGGTTTTCGCTCCACTGGCATTTCTTATGGGTGTCCCCTATGCAGATATTTTTTCGGTGGGACAATTGATGGGCGAAAAAATAGTGTTAACCGAACTAATTGCTTATGGGCATCTCCAGGAAATGACTGGTCAACTGAGTGAAAAATCCATGATCATCAGTTCATATGCATTATGTGGTTTTGCTAATTTTGCCTCAATTGGCATCCAAATTGGTGGCATAGGGTCTTTAGCTCCAGAACGGCGTGGAGATCTTTCTAAGCTAGCAGGGAAAGCTCTGATCGGTGGCGCTTTGGCTTCCTGGTTGACTGCTACAATTGCAGGAATAATGATTTAGGCGATTCTTTTGCCGATGAGGCGTTTCAGGCACAAAATTTGTTAGAGTTTATATAAACGGAGAAAAAACTAACATGCGCATCATTATTTTAGGCCCCCCCGGAGCGGGCAAGGGAACCCAGGCTAAACTCATTGTAAAAGATTTTCAGATCCAACAGCTCTCCACTGGTGACTTGCTACGCGAAAACCGTCAACGGAATACCCCATTAGGTCAAGCCGCCCAGAGTTTTATGGATGGTGGCAATCTGGTACCTGATGACGTCATTCTGGGCATGGTTGCAGATGAATTTCGAAAACCTGAGCTCAAACCTGGTTATATCCTGGATGGTTTTCCTCGAACCTGTCCGCAGGCCAAAGGTCTGGATCAACTCTTAGAGGACCGAGGACTGGCTCTGGATCACGTACTCGTCCTGGAAGTTCCTGATTCTGAATTGGTGCGTCGTCTTACTGCCAGAAGATCTTGCTCAGAGTGTGGTCATATTTATAACATGGTATTTAATCCTCCCGCTGCGGAAGGAGTTTGTGATCATGATGGCAGCCCCTTGATTCATCGTTCAGATGATACCGAGGAAACTGTGGTTAACAGACTTGAAGTCTACAAAAAACAGACAAAACCTCTCATAGATCACTATCAACCTCAAGGTGTTGTGAGACATATTGATGGCACCGGAGATATGCAGGATATTTACCAACGTATCCTGACCGTATTGAAGTAGATATGTATATCCTCGGGGTTACCGGAAATATCGGTTCGGGTAAGAGCACGGTCAGCGATCGTCTTGTCCATCATGGAGCTGTCGTATCCCACTCCGACCCCCTGGCAAAAGAAATCCTGAGAAACGATCCTGAAATTTTAGCCAGTCTGGCCCAGAGATTCGGTACAGATATCCTCAATGAAGCTGGTATCCTTCAAAAACATATTCTAGCCGAGAGAGCTTTTAGCACCCGGGATGATCAACTTTTCTTGAATCATCTTATTCACCCTGAAGTTCGTAGAATTACCCTGGATCGTATAGAGATCGCACGATCTCAGGGAAAACCCTTATTTGTGGTGGATGCCCCACTGCTATTTGAAGCCCATGCAGATAGCATTACCGACGGTGTATTGGTTGTCGTAGCAGAACGCATGTTTAGAGAGGGACGGGTGGAAAGGCGTAGTAGCATTTCCAAAGTTGATTTTGAACGACGAGATGCCCTTCAAATGCCCATCGATGAGAAAATCCGCAGAGCTGATTATGTTATCAACAATGATGGTACCTTGATTGAACTATTAGCGAAAGTGGATGTTTTTTACAAGGAACTCAAGATTTAAGATAGGAGTGGAGCCGAATTGCATGGTTGTCGGTCATTCCTGCCACAAAATCACAAATCATGCGCATTTTCTGATTCTCATCAAAATCACCTGAAATCCCCGTAGGTAAGGGTAGAGGTTCAAGAACGCCCCGCTTCTCAAAAACCACATCTCGATAATAAAGAAATAATTCTTCAAGAATTTCCACACCTTTTGATTCTGGGATTTTCACATAATCTGAATTGTATATCAGATTATAGTTCAAGGCTCTCAGGGCCATCAATTCAGAATGAGATTCCTCTGCCATCTTAAGCACATATTTGTATCGGGGGATGGCAATAAAGGGCTCATTTGCTAACTCAATGGAAATTGAATAAATCCAGCGACCGATGAGCCCGGCGATAAAGCGTGACATCGGGAACTGATTTCTAAGTACCTGATCCACTTCCGATCGGATTTTCTTGCTGACCTCAGGATATTGACTATTCCAGAATTGCTCTACCTGCTCAGGTGTTAGCAAACTCTGCTTTACACCATCGAATAAATCAGAAGTTGTGTAGGCGATATCATCTGAGAGATCCATGATGGCACATTCAATTGGTCGAACCTGAGTTCCACTTTGAGCTAATTTGTCTAAACGTTGGTCATGATGAACCCAGGATAAAATTTCCTGTTGCTCAGGGTAAAGAAATTTAGCGCCGTTCTGTGTATTTTCCTTACCGACGATTTTATATTTCAAAATACTATCCAAACAGGCACGGGTAGCCTGCATGCCAGCATTGGTGTAGGATCGGCGATCACCCCTTACAATATCAGTCAGGATACGCAAGGATTGCGCATTGCCCTCAAACCCACCCCAGTTATCCATGAGTTCGTTTAATCGGGACTCTCCCTTATGACCAATAGGTGGATTTCCCAGATCATGAGCCAGACAAGCTGCTTCTACTAAAGCAGAATCAATCTCATAATCTACCGTCAGCATCTCGGAACTTCTATTGAGATAGTTCACGACGGATCGCCCAATCTGGGCTACTTCGATGGAATGGGTCAAACGGGTTCGGTATTGGTCAGATTGTCCGGTGACATAAACCTGGGTTTTTCCCTGAAGACGGCGAAAGGCTGTTGAATGAATTATCCTGTCTCGATCTATTTCAAAGGCATTGCGATATTCATTTTCAGGGAGATGACGTTCCCCGATAGATTCACAATCCCAATCTGTGTAGAAAGTATTTTTTAATATCATAGAATCAAAATAAACGAGAAATTGCCAGCTACCAAAGGATTAGCATCGACCAACTTTGCTGGAGAATGAGCCTTTTAGCTATTTACGACGGGCCCTTGGATGGAAACTGCTGTGGACTTCTTTGAGATAAGTGCTATCAAGATGAGTATATATCTGCGTCGTTGAAATATCAACATGACCCAACATTTCCTGTACAATTCGGAGATCAGCTCCCCCTTCAAGCAAATGGGTGGCAAAGGAATGTCGGAATGTGTGCGGACTAACCGGCTTATTTAGATCTGCCTTTTCAGCCAGCTTTTTGAGAACAAACCAGATACCCTTACGTTGTAATTGTTTGCCCTTATTGTTCAGGAAGAGAATACCCTCATTGAAGTATCCCTTTTCCAGCGACGGCCTGCCATGTTCAATGTATTCAATCAACCATTTCTTAGCTTCACCACCCAGGGGAACGATTCTTTCCTTATTTCCCTTGCCCCTGATAAGTATAAGGTCATCGTCGATAAGGATCTGTTCCAGAGTCATGTCACATACTTCGGATACCCGCATTCCCGCTGCATACATGAGTTCAAACATGGCCCTGTCACGCAACCCCAGGGCTGTCTCAGTGTCTATGGTCTCCAGCAGAAGTTCGATATCTTCAAAATTTAGAATTTTGGGTAGACTGGCAGGCAGTTTTGGAGAATCCAAAAATTGAGTGGGATCTTCAGTGAGGTGTCCCTCCATAACTAAAAACTTGTAATAAGCCCTGAGGGATGAAAAATGACGGGAAACACTGGTTTCAGCCATTTTTCGTTTCTTTAAAACACGCGCATAGTCAATGAGTATTTGATGATCCACCTTACCTGGTGAACTAATTTTTAGTGAAGCTAAAAACTCCCAGAAATCTGCGAGATCATCAAGATATGCGGCCTGTGTGTTTTTTGCCAGATTGCGTTCAATCCGAAGATAGTTTAAGAAATCCTGGAGAAATTGTTCGGACCTAGTCATGGGAGAATATAGCATAGGTAATATCTAAATCCTCACATCGTCAGTCAGAGCGAGGATGCAAAGACTATGTTTCAACCTGATTTACAATTTGAGTGAGGTGTTTCCCTCTGTGTACACAGAAATTCTGGAGGAGTTAGCTCTTGTGAATGGCTTTGGCAAAAGCTTCCATGAGATGGGAATTATCAGGATTTTCCAGAACATTGCCTGTCACCACAAATGAAGCGCCTGCTTTCACAAGTGCTCCAGCCACTTCTGGAGTATGGATGCCACCGCCCACGATAACAGGAACATCGGTGTAACTGGTAACTGCTTTTACCATCTGGGGTGTGACTGAATATTTGGCACCGCTCCCGGCCTCCAGATAGATGAATTTGAAACCTAAATAGTCAGCTGCCAATGCATGAGCAATAGCGATCTCATCCTTATCCCTGGGGATAGGTTTTGATCCACTCACAAATTCTGCGGTGGTAACTCGCCCACTCTCGATGAGCATATAAGCAGTTGAAATGGGCTCAAGACCTAAGTGCCGAACCGCTGGCGCAGCCTGTACCTGATCACCAATAAGAAACTGTGGGTTGCGGCCACTGATAACCGAGAGATAAAATACCGCATCAACATGTGGAGATAACTGATTCACGTTTCCGGGAAAAAGAATAACTGGGAGTGTAGCTATCTCCTGGATGCGCTTCATCATCTGCTGTTCACCTTCACCAAGCGTGAGTGAATTGCCAACCATGATCCCATCAGCACCCGATACATTGATCTTATTAATGAATAATTCTAATTCATCAATATCCCAGCGGTCGGGATCAACCAGCACTAGATATCCGGCACCCTTTGATGCTTTGGTTTCCAACAGATGTTCAAAAACACTCAAATCGTATATCCTTTCAGGAAAGCAACCAAATCATCCATTTCTTGCTTGCTGCGTTTTTCTGTGACTGCTACGAGGAGCAGATTTTCTGAATTTCGTTCAAACTGACTCAGGGCAATACCTGGGAAAAAGCCTGCCTCAGTTGCCTTGGAAATCAGGATTTTCGAGCTTCCGGGTACTTCAACCACAAATTCGTTAAAAAAGTACTCTGTTTTTACCGAAAACCCAGCCAGAATATTGATGGCATCTGCAAGATAATGAGCTTTTTGAGTACTCAGTTCAGCGACTCGCTTCATGCCATTCTTGCCTAGAGTGGACATATAGATACAGGCCGCCAACGCGTTCAGTCCCTGATTTGTACAAATATTAGATGTGGCTTTTTCTCGGCGAATATCCTGTTCTCTGGTACGGAGTACCATAACAAATGCTCGGTTTCCATTTACATCGATGCTTTCACCGGCGATACGACCTGGGACCTTACGAATCAGCGGTTCCTTGACGGCCATAAAGCCAAGATATGGACCACCAAAGCTCAGATGATTGCCCAGAGACTGGCCCTCTCCTACTGCAATATCAACACCCAGCTCCCCAGGTGCTTCCAACAGATTGAGGCTGATAGGATTAACCACTGCAATAAGCTGAATCTTCTTGTCTTCGATACTTTCCTTAATGGCTGCCAAATCTTCAAGACCACCATAAAAATTGGGATTCTGAATCACAACACCTGCAATATCAGCATTCAGTCGATCAGACAGTGAATGCAGGGACGTGACGCCTTCATCCAGATCAACAAACTCAAATTCCAACCCCTGATAATGGGCATATGTTATGGCAATATCGATGTAGACGGGATTCACACTTTTTGAAATTATAATTTTTTTACGACGAGTATGACGCGCTGCCAGTAGGCATGCCTCTGCCATGGCACTGGCGCCATCATACATGGAGGAATTAGCCAGGTCCATACCTGTGAGTTCACAGATCATGGATTGATATTCATACATAGCCTGCAGGGTACCCTGAGATACTTCGGCCTGATACGGTGTATAGGCTGTATAGAATTCTGAGCGGCTGATTAAAACATCTACAACATGGGGAATAAAGTGATCATAGCTACCCCCTCCCAGAAAAGAGACATGGGAAGCAGTACTGGCATCTCTGGATAGAATCTGCAGTACGTCTTGTTTATGTTCAATCTCTGATTTTGCAGGAGGCAAGGGAAGATCACCCTCGAAGCGCAGGGCTTTAGGGATACTGTCCAAGAGCTCTTCAAAAGAGGTGATTCCCACCTCATTAAGCATCTTCAACTGTTCTTCCTCAGTGTTGGGTATGTACTGGTGCATAATCGTCCTATCAGGAAATGCTGGCGATATATTCCTCGGCAGACAAACAGCTATCTAATTCAGAAGCATTGCTCATCTTAACTTTGAGAATCCACCCCTCGCCATAGGCATCCTGATTAATTAATTCTGACGTGTCGTCAAGTTGCTCATTCACTGCCTCAATACTCCCACCTAGAGGTAGAAAAAGATCAGCAACCGTTTTTACGGCTTCGATGGTGGCGGCAACATCACCCTTTTCAAATTCTTCATCAACACCTGGCAGCTCAACAAAAACAACATCACCAAGTTCACCCTGGGCATAGTCGGTGATACCAATAATGGCGGAATCACCTTCAACACGAATCCATTCATGGTCACTGGTGTATTGGAGCTCTGCTGGTACGTTCATATTTCTCTCTCCTCGATCATATCAATTCTATAAAACTCTCAAAAATTACGAATAACACCTGAACAGCAAAAATCCCGCCGAACCTACGATTCAAAACGGGACAAAATTATCCAGATAATTTGCGACCAAATTCCATTATTCACGACTCGAGTCATATTTAAATGACTCAAGAAAATGTGTGTCAAAATTGCCTGCCTGAATCTGGTCGTTCTCAAGTAATTGAATATGGAAGGGGATGGTTGTCTTGGGTCCTTCGATAATGAATTCCTTCAAGGCGCCCAGCATCCGTTCAATGGCTTCTTTTCTGTCACGACCATGAACAACCAGCTTTGCCAGCATAGAATCGTAATGAGGAGGAATTTGGTAACCGCTATATATATGGCTATCCACACGAACTCCGCGACCACCAGGAAAATGGACACTTTCAATAAATAAGGGAGAAGGTCGGAAATTTAGGGCAGGATCTTCAGCATTGATACGACACTCAATGGAGTGTCCCCTCAATTTCATTGTCTTCAGGAAGGCTGGTAATTCCCCACCAGCATGACAGGCGATTTGTTCCTTGACGATGTCAACCCCCGTCACTTCCTCAGAGACGGTGTGTTCAACCTGAATTCGGGTGTTCATTTCCATGAAATAGAATTTGCCGTGTTTATCCAGTAAAAATTCAATGGTTCCAGCGCCAACGTAGTTCACGCGTTTCGCACCGGCTACAGCCGCTTCACCCATTTCGCGTCTTAATTCTTCGGAGACAACGGGCGATGGAGATTCTTCCAATAATTTTTGATGACGTCTTTGGATTGAGCATTCGCGTTCACCCAGGGAATACACATTACCATGTGAATCACCCAGGAGTTGGACTTCGATGTGACGCGGATTTTCAATATATTTTTCCAGATATAATCCATCATTGCCAAATGCAGTGCCAGATTCTGCCTGAGCCATACCATAAAATTTGGCTACATCTTCAGATCTGTAGACAACTCGCATTCCACGTCCGCCACCACCAGCTGTGGCCTTAAGGATAACAGGGTAGCCCATTTCGTCAGCCATTTTTCTAGCTTCCCCAGCCGAGCTTAATATTCCCTGGCTACCAGGAATCACAGGAACTCCAGCAGCTTTCATGGTTTCTTTGGCAGATGCTTTGTCACCCATTGCATCGATCATATCACCATCAGGACCGATAAAATCAATATTGTGTTTTTTGCACATATTGGCAAAATCAGCGCTTTCAGCAAGAAATCCATATCCAGGATGAATAGCATCAGCATTGGTCACTTCAGCGGCAGTGAGAATCGCCTGGGTGTTCAAATAACTAAGCTTGGATGGCCCTGGACCAATACATACGGCCTCATCGGCAAATTTTGTGTGGAGGGATAGTTCATCAGCCTCTGAATAAACGGCTACACTACTGATACCAACTTCACGACAGGCTCGAATCACGCGTAAGGCGATTTCACCACGGTTAGCGATGAGTATTTTTTTATACATAATTTTTTATCAAGGTTCTATGAGAAAGAGAGTCTGACCATATTCAACAGGCTGGGCATTTTCAATCTGGATATCAAGAATGACTCCAGATACTTCCGCCTCGACCTCATTCATAATTTTCATGGCTTCAATGATACAGAGAGTATCACCTTTTTTGACATGATCTCCGACTTTAATAAAGGGATCTACCTCAGGTGATGGTGACCGATAGAAGGTACCTACCATGGGGGATTTAATAGCTACACCCTGGAGTGAACTCTCATCGTCAGCAGCCTCAGCTGGAGCTTGAGCAGGAGTAGCTGGCTGTGAGGGAGCTAGCACTCCGCCTGAGTTCTGGACCACAACATTCCCGCCCTGCCGGGAAACGCGAATCTTTTTGCCCCATTTACTAACTTCAATCTCTGATATGCTAGACTTTTCCAGTAATTCGATGAGTTGTTCTATGTCTTTAGTATTCAAAATAAAATTTCTCCTAAGCCCTCACGCGTTCCAGATAATCCCCCGTACGAGTGTCAACCTTGACTTTGTCACCGATATTTAGAAAGAGTGGAACCGTTACTTTTAAACCGGTCTCCAGAAATGCAGGTTTTGATCCACCGGTGGCTGTATCCCCCCTCAAACCAGGATCAGTTTCCTTGATCTCAAGGATTACATGGGGAGCTACCTCTACATCAACTGGAGTTGAATCTCTAAATAAGACTTTGATGATATCATTTTCTTTAAGATAATCTTTTATAGAAGCCATGAGCTCAGCGTCAATTGCGATTTGCTCATAGGTCTCGTTGTCCATGATGTGGTAATGAGATTCATCAGAATATAGATAGGTCATTTCATTGGCCATCAATTTGACATCAGCTATTTTTTCACCTGATCGAAAGGTCTGTTCTATGACCTGGCCACCTGGTATTTTTTTTAGTTTCGTTCTGACAAAAGCGTTACCTTTGCCAGGTTTAACATGAAGAAATTCAACGACTTTCCAAAGATTGCCATTGAATTCCATTACCAAATTGTTTTTAATATCGGATGTGCTACCCATAATTAGTTACCAGACTCCTTCTTAAGTGGCGCGAAGTTAACCGGGGGCTGAAATCATGGCAAACTTTTTATCCGCAAGTATTCTTCGGCGCAGGTGAATTTTCTCCGTGATTCGAGGGTGCTGAGGAATCAGAAATAGTGCTGTTTTTGAACACTTCTATTAGGTGATAATTCGCCCTTTTCCCTTGCCTTCCTGCATTAAGATTCCTATTAATGCTCAATGGAAAATACTTTCAATAGCATCTCTGACAAATTGCTGGATATGGTGCCCCTCATAGGTTTATATGCCGAAACGCACTTCAGATTTCGTATTCCCTTTAGCCGTTATTTCAAGCAGGAACCAGAGCTTATTTTTGATACTCCCTGGCGATTGGAGCCCGGTCAAAAGCTAAGTATCTTCCTGGTGGTCAAGGATGCGCATCTCTATCCTGTCAAACTGGAATCTGTTGAGATCGAGGTTTCTCAAAATAATCAAAAACTTTGTACTCAGAAGTGGATTTTAAACCAGGACTCCAGAGATAGGCAGATTGATTTTGAATTTTCCTTTAGTGATTGCGAACTTCCATTTGGAGAAGTTGAAATTTTTCCCACACTGACCTACTCCCTTTCGGGAAAACAGCGCCATATGCGGATTGACAATTATCGTGGAACCCGCAAGACACCACTTAGAGTAACGATAGCCAGTGAGGGTTTACCAAAGTTTGCTGGCTGGCAAACAGGAGATACTCATCTTCACAGCTCACTGACCAATGATCAGATAGAATTTGGAGCTTCGCTGGAGCAGACTCGGAGGGCAGCACAGTTGCTAGGATTGGATTTTATCACAGCAACTGACCATTCCTACGATCTCGATGATCAACCAGATGACTATTTGAAGAATGATCCAGAGTTGGAAAAATGGAAGCAAAGTCGCGAACAGATCACAGCATTAAATAAAGATAACCATCTCACTATCATCCCTGGAGAAGAGATCAGTGTCGCCAACGCCAGAGGTGCTACAGTTCATTTCCTGCACTTTAATGATCCTGTCTATTTTCCTGGAAGTGGTGATAGTGGTGAAGACTGGCCTAAACTCAAGTCTCAATTGAGCATTGATGATGTGTTAGCACAGCGCTCTCCACAAACGGTTTCAGTGGGTGCGCACACCGCTTATAAATTCCCCTGGTTCCAACGGGTGCTACTTAAGCGAGGATTCTGGGAAGATAAGGATCACAATAATCCGGAGCTTGATGGTGTTCAAATCTTATGTGGTACCCCAGCTTACACAGCATTTCATACTTCAAGGCAGCTCTGGATTGATGCGCTGCTAAAGGGGCAGAAACTGGGTGTATATGGCGGGAGTGATGGTCACGGTAATCTCAATAGAAACTGGCATGTCACCCTACCCATGTGGTCTCTGGGAACCCATGAGGACCAAATTTTTGCCCAATCTAGAACCATTGTCAGAAGTAAGAGCACAGACACATCGGATATTGTGGAGGCGATGAAACAGCGCCGCACCGCTCTCTCGACTGGTCCCATAGGAGATCTGGCGATTACTTTTAAGGCTACTTCATGTGGGATTGGCGATACATTTATGGCCAGGAAGAACGATATTCTTAAAATGACATATCGCGGTCTTTGTACTGAAGAGTTCGGATCATTAATGGATGTTACAGTCTACACAGGAAACCTTGAAACCAGGGAAGAGACCCTCCTATTTCACCATTCAGAGATGTCTGACGGATTTGAGATCGTTCAGAATTTCAAAGTCCCAGGTAAATCTTATCTGCGTCTGGAGATCAGTAGTGATGGATCGAGATGGCCTGGTATTTACGTTTCCTCACCCATCTGGATTGAAGTATAGCTGTTTGAAGCGGCTGAGAATCATTTTTCCCTTTTAATTAAATGGGCATTGGCCTCGATAAATTGTTTTGCATCCATACTGGCCGTGGTGTGTACCGGATCAGGTCCCTGGCGCATCATAATGATAAATTTGCCTACGGGATTGGAAGTTACTGCCTCAGCACCAAAAGTACTTCTCACGCTATTATTGGTACCCCCTGACATGGAGGTATGGGTCTCAATAGTCAGGTCCGCCTCAGAGAACTCCTTATCAGGAACTTCTTCATAACTGGCATCTTCAACAATCAGGAAATGTGACAATCCTTGCTCCAGTGTGAGTTCAGCGCAACGAAATGTCAAATATGTCCTGACCTCATCCAAACTATTGTATTGATTCCCTTCGAAGGTGACTTCAAAAGTATTCTCGTTTAATTGATTATCAGAATATCCCCCACTGGCATTCATGGGTCTGTAGGTCACAGCACAGCCCAACAACAAGATTATCGTAGACAAGTTCACAATAATTTTCAGCACTGATTTCATGATTTCCCTCCACATATTTTACTTACTTCTTATTCGCTTTTCTGACCTGTAATTCCATAGCCTTCCATTCAGCTGGAGAAAGTACATCGAGAAAGTTGAATTCACCTGCTCCTTTTAGCCATTCTCCTCCATCGATAGTAATGACTTCACCGTTAATATATTGTGATTGATCAGAAACCAGATAGGCAGCCAGATTGGCTAGCTCAATGTGTTCACCTACCCGCTTCAACGGAATTCGATCAATAAACTTTGCTTCCAGTCCGGGTGGTAGGAGTCGATCCCAGGCCCCTTCAGTGGGGAATGGACCAGGGGCGATGGCATTCATGGTGATCCCATACTTGGCCCACTCAACAGCCAGGCTTTTTGTCAGTGTTTGCACACCAGCCTTGGCAATGGCTGAGGGTACAACATATCCCGATCCCGTGGTGGCATAGGTGGTAACAATATTCAAGACCCTGGCAGACTGCCTGGACTTGATCCAGTGTTTTCCCAAAGCCAGGGTGGTATTATATGACCCCTTTAACACGATATCAGTGATGACATCGAAAGCCTTATGACTCAATGCTTCGGTGGGACTTACAAAATTTCCAGCAGCGTTGTTCAGCAGAATATCAATTGACCCAAAGTGGTTTAGAGATTGTTCCAGAGCAATTTCCACCGCCTTATAATCCCGGACATCAAGAGCCAGGGGGAGCACTTCACCTCCAGTGGCTTCAATCAACTCAGCAGCAGTCTCTTGAAGGGTATCCATTTTCCGGCTGGCAATCACAACTTTTGCCTGTAATTCCAGAAACCGTTGGGCCATAGAGCGACCTAAACCGGTACCACCTCCAGTCACGAAAATGATCTTGCCTTTGAGTAAATCTGATTGAAACATGGATAGTTCTCCTTTGGCATAACCTGCCCATCTTGAAACATCAATGCAAGAATTTTTAGCAATTAAATGACATGTACTAAATCAAAACTATATTGTTAAGCAATGAGAAGTAATTTATAACAGGAAAGATTGCGAAAATCTGCTACCGCATCATTCAGGATATCATGAAGTCAGGAGCCATTTTATGAAGAAGCTATTAGTCCATATATTAATTTTGGGATTATCCATTCACCCTATCCTCGCCGCAACTGGTCAAATAATAGAAGGTACAATTATTGATCGGGATACTCAGCAACCACTGCCTGGGGCCAATGTCATTCTAGACGGCACCAGTCTGGGAGCAGCAACCGACATGGATGGACATTATTACATTCATAATGTACCTGCAGGAAGTTATTCGCTGCGAGTTCATATGATTGGTTACAAGGTCCAAGCCAGAGCAAACATTCATGCTTTATTGAACCGGGCAACGGTGGTCAATATTGCTCTAGAGCCAACCATTTTATCCGGCAGCGATGTTGTGGGGTTACAGCAGGCTATTTTGAGCGTGTCAAAGACGCTTCTACCAGCGTTCGCAGCGTAGATATTGAAGAAATTCGCTCTGACCCAGTAGGCTCGCATGACATTTTAAGCATGATGCAATCATTACCTTCAGTTGTTTCTGGAGCGGATCAAACCAACGAGATCATCGTACGTGGTGGATCCCCTGGAGAAAACTTGTTTGTCATGGATTTTCTTGATATCCCCTACCCTGTCCACTATCCCCAACAGGGATCTGGTGGTGGACCTATTACCATGGTAAACACTGAGTTTATTGAAAAGATCGATTTTTTCGCTGGTGCCTTCCCGGCGCGGTACGGCGACAAACTTTCATCTGTTATGGATGTGACTGTTCGAGAAGGGAATGCAAGTAGCCATGAATCAGCACTCAGTTTCAATATGGCAGGGTTTGGTGCAATCATCGAAGGACCCATCAGTGAGCAGAGCACCTATATCGCCTCAGTCAAGCGCTCATTCCTCGACCTGGTAATTCAGCAAAGCGGACTCATGGCTATTCCAAAATACTGGACTTTTCAAGGTAAAGTTACCTATAATCTTAGTCAAAAAGAAAAGCTATACCTTAATTATCTAGGTGGAATTGATGAGATTGAAATCGTGGGTGAAGATTCACCCCAGAATCGTGGAGCCGAAAATGTAGCCTATAAAAGTCAACAGCACACGCTTGGTTTAACCTACAAAAATCTGTTTTCACAAAAAGGGTATCTGCTTGCTTCACTTGGGCAAAACTATGTCATCATGGATATTGATGCCTATCGCGTCAGTGATGAGAATGAACACGACACCTTTTACAGGGGCATCAGTGTGGAGCAGGAAACTATTTTGAAAACTGACTTGGTGTACAAACTAAACAAAACTCTTGAAACAAGTTTTGGGGCTAAGCTTAAAATTGCACCCAACACCTGGGATTTTCTCGCATATAGCGATGAACTAATCCTCTATGGGTATGCCTCTGATTCGCTGCAAGACGCCTTACCTGTATCAGAAACAGTTTTTTATGAACACTTCTTTGGTGATACAAACGCCGTCGTGCGTCCCTATGATACGCTGGCAACCTATGCTGGCTCAGATACACTCTATGAGGAAGTTTTTAATAGTTTTGGGATTCATGGCCAAATAAGATATCAACCATCTCATCGGATTGAGCTGACCCTGGGAGCTCGCTTTGAGTACAACGCTTTTCTGGAAGAATCCACTTTATCTCCCCGGCTAAATGCCAGTTATCACCTCGCCCACAATGCCAAAGTCAATGTAGCTGGCGGTCGCTATTACCAGCCTCCATTCTATGCCATGCTCATTTTAGGAGATTCAGATGCTAAGGATCTGGACTTTTATTATGCTGATCAAGTTTCGCTAGGATTTGAATACCTTCCCAGAGAAGATATCCGATTCACTGCTGAAGTTTACAGCAAAACCTTTGCAGATATGCCCATGGAAGAGATAATTACCAATCCCAATACCGGCGCTGACAGTACAGGTGATTTTGTAAATGCCGGATCCGGTCGTTCACAGGGATTTGAGTTATTTCTGCAGAAGAAATTTTCGAATAACTGGTATGGTACATTTAGCTATTCCCATTCTGTCTCTGAGGGAATCGATCCCCGCAAGGAAGAAACTGAATATTACCCCTGGGATTATGACTATGGTGATGTTGTGAGTCTGATTGGTGGTTACAAAATCCGATACATGGATTATGATTGGTACAATAGGTATAAAACAACAAGCCTGGCGAAGGCGACCTCATGGTTGCCGCTGGCTCCTGCAGACGAATTCGAAATCAGCTTTCGGTTGCGCTATTCAGGGGGAAAACCCGTCACGCCCAAGACTTTCAATCATGCCGTTCGGAAATGGTATGTCTACTCAAACGAAAATTGGAATACTGAGCGTATGGACGAGTATTTAAGATTTGATATAATGATACTCCAGCGCTTCTATTTTGAAAAAATGAATCTGGTGGCATTTTGGGATATCATGAATGTATTCAACAAAGACAATCCCTGGGATTATGTCTATAATGAGGATGGTACGAAGGATATAGCCCTCCAATTTAAAACCTTCCCCATTGGTGGAATCACAATAGAATTTTAGTCCATGTGAACTGTTCCGATCATAAACCCTGCGATGGTTTCCGTCTACGTTCTTCAGAAAACGCCTGACAAGTGAAACCTTCGCAGGGTTTATTTTTTAACTATTTTTGATAGATCAAAAATAATGTACAATATTTATTGATTTCCCACGTCTATATAGATGAGATGCAAAGCAACAAATCACAAATAGCCGCAACACCACAGCAGAAAAACGCGCTTCGAATGAGTGCGGTTGTTCTGGAAGCCCGAGAATGGCTGCTTAATTCAGTCTCTGGGATGGTGCCACGCTATGAAGATGCCGAGGACATTGTCCAGGATGTCTTTCATCAGTTTACAGGTGCTTATGGTGAGCTACGCTCATTGGAAGCAACTTCAGCCTGGTTGTATCGAACTGCCAGGAACAAGGTGAGTGATTTTTATCGCAGACGTTCCAGAACCATTGAGGGAAGTCACAACGCGGTTCAAGCTCGTGATGTTGAAGAAGGTCAGTTTTTAGAGAACTTGCTTCACGACACAGAACTGCATAGCGCTTCACTCCTAGAACAATCTCAGCTTCAGGAACAACTTGAGGCAGCTATTGAAGAACTACCCGAACTGCAGCGGGAAGTATTTATATGGCATGAAATTGAGGGTCTGAGTTTTAAAGAAATTGCTGAGCTCACTGGAGATTCACAAAATACGCTACTCTCCAGAAAGCGGTACGCTGTGTTGGCTTTGCGTAAAAAGTTGAATGATTTATATGTATAAATTGAAAGGAATATATCATGTGTAAACCATCTATAGGTAAGATTATCGGTATAGCATTTTTTGTTATCGTTGCTATAACCGTATTCCCAGCAATTACTATGCTGCTCTGGAACTGGTTAGTTCCAACTCTATTCAGTGGTCCAGTAATAACATATTGGCAAGCCCTGGGACTCATCGTTCTCTCGAAGATTTTATTTTCTAGTGGTCATGGTGGAAGTCGCCATAGCAAATATCAAGGTCAGCGCACCTGGAAATCTCACCTGAGAGAGAAAATTGAATTAAAACACAATCAAGAAGTTCGTGCAGACGAAGCAGCACCTTCAGAATCTGCTGAATTGGAAAAGGAATAGAGATATGAAAAAAGTAAAACTGAATAAAAGAATGGGGCTGGGTATACTCATCTTAGCGCTCATCCTCGGTATAGCGGCCTGCGGCTCTCATCATGGTCCACATCACATGGATCAAGCAAAAATGCTGAAACGGATTACCAAGAAACTCGATCTGAGTGAAATGCAACAGGGTAAACTTCAGGTTGTCCTTGAGAATACTTCAAACTTCAAAGATGACATGCAGGCAAATCACGCCGGGTTAAGCAATTCACTGAATGAAAATCTCAGTACAGCTCAATTGGATGTGGATGCATTAAACATGCAATTCGATGAAATTGAAGGCAAGTTTAGCACGTTTCGCAAGGCCATGGTCTCAGATTATGCTGAATTTCATGCCAGTCTGGATGATGCACAGCGAGAAAAATTGGCTGCCAAATTTGAGAAGATGAGTAAACGACATTAATCTGTCAATCTAAATAGCTCAAAAAAAAGAGGCTGGAATATTTCCAGCCTCTTTTTTTATCCAATGTCCTACAGACTTACTTGTAATATTCTTCTAAATAATCCTGAACCATGCGGGAACCGGTAAATTGGACTCCGGTCTTGATAGATTCACGGATCATACTAAGCCATTTCGTCTGATCATCATAATAGGTTGGAATGACCTGTTCTTCCAACAATCGATAGAGGTGGTCGGCATCTGCAGCATCATTGGCATTGTCTGCATCGCCAATGGCCCAGCCGTTCACACCATCATCGCAGGCTTCGGCCCACCAGCCATCCAGGACAGACAAATTTGGGACGCCATTAAGTGTGGCTTTCATCCCTGAAGTACCTGATGCTTCATTGGGACGAAGTGGCGTGTTTAGCCAGACATCTACACCAGCGGTGATCAAATTGCCCAACCACATGTTGTAGTTCTCCAGGAAAACAATCTTCACATCACCCAGCAACTCTTTGGCCTGGAGAACAATATCTTTGAGGATTTCTTTGCCATGATCATCACGAGGATGTGCTTTACCAGCAAATACGAACTGCACCTTATTGCCTTTTGCAAGACGAATTAAACGCTCCTTGTCATGAAAAATGAGTCGAGCTCGCTTGTATTCTGCAGCACGACGTGCAAACCCAATAGTTAGGGTCTTATACGCCAATGCTCTCTGAGATTGTGAGTTGGCATAATCGAGGAGGAATTTCTTCTGACCGCGTTTTGCAAAAAGTAGCTCCTCATCAGGAACCGAATCAATTTCCAGAAGACGAGATGGGTCCTGACGCCACCCTGGTAAATTCCGATCAAAAACTTCTCTAAATATTTTACCAACCCAGAATCTATGGAATACTCCATTCGTGACATGGCCAATTTTGAAATCGGGAAATTGTTCACGAGCAACTACACCGTGTAGATCCGAAACTCCATTGGCACTGCGACTGAAATAAAGTCCCAGCTCGGTCATATGTACACGGCTATTAAGGACCATGGAAGGTAATTTCAAGTTCGTTGGCAGAAGATCGCCAATCAGTCGCGTTACACGATCAACAGCAAAGTGATCATGACCGGCAGGGACGGGAGTATGTGTAGTAAAGTGGCAGCGTTTCCGTACTTCTTCTTCATCTCCATTGAATTCTTTGAGGAGTTCCAGAGTAAGAAACGAACAATGACCTTCATTCATGTGGTAGGTCGAAAAATCTTTGTACCCAAGATTGCGCAGTGCTCGGATACCAGCAAATCCAAGTACAGCCTCCTGCAGGATTCGATGATCCTTACCACCAGCATAAAGTCTTAACGTGATACTTCGATCATCATGTGCATTCTCTTCAACATCAGTATCCAATAGGAGGATATCAATAGGAGTGCCGCCTATTCCCAGAAAGGTATATTTCCAAACCTGTACATGGACTTCCCTGCCCCTGAGTGGGAGGGTAATTGTACCATCCAGTTTTTCCAGAAGCGGATCTGGCTCAAATCGAGGATAAATTTCCGTCTGATTACCATCTTCATCCATTCTTTGTTTGAAATAACCCTCTTTGTACATCAGGGTAACAGCAACCATGTTTACATCTAAATCTGCGGCGGCCTTAATATGGTCACCAGCTAATATTCCAAGTCCCCCACTATATGTGTGCAGACTTGGGGAAATCCCGATTTCTGCACTGAAATAAGCTACAGTGGCTTGAGTATTTGACATTTATTCCTCTTGGTTATTTAATTTTATTTATACTCAGGAGGAGCTCCAGTTCAAGAGATTCTCCTGGGGTAAGGTTTAATTTCCAATGTGGTAATAGTGCTGAAGCCTGATAGACTCGTTCAAATCCTGCTTCTGACATGGAGATAGTTTCAATGGGAGAACGCCATAATTGACATTTCTTTGAAAAATTCATATTAATTTTGAAATTATCCCACTCATTAAAGAGGGCTACGGTTTGTACTGCAGGCTCATCACCATGAGTGTTCAAAGCACCAACATTATTGTTATTCACCAGGTAGTACCGATCAGGACTGTTTCCTCCCAGAAGCCCGAAATTCAATTCAAGGCCATAGAGCTGGCCAATGGTGGTCTCGCCCGTGTTAGTAATATCAATTTTTACTGATAATTCGTTGTGATGCAACTCTACTTTTTTTTCAATTTGAATTTGGGACTGACCAACCTGTCCCATGGCCTTGATCTGCACACCAGCTTCATGTTGCTGGACTTCACTTGACAGGACCGACAAATTTTCCTGCAAATTTCCTCGATAATGCAAATCTTGAGATTGATTGATATCAAAAATGTGGTCAATGAGCCCATGACGTCTATAGCCATCTACAAATAATTTATCCTGAAGACCTTCTTCTTTTGTCAGAACAATATCATGGATTGATCCACCGGCGTTCGAATCATTGCTCGCACTCGCCAACTTCTCATGATAATGTTCCGAATAGCGCTGTACGTAGTTTGTCACATTGAAATAAGAAGGAAGCCAGTCAATCTCACGGATATGCCCAGTATCGGCTGCAATAAAAAGTTGAACACTGTCAGAGCGCAGGCGGTATTCTTTGACCCCATCACTATCAATATCAACCAAACCAGGTAAACTTCCCCCAGAAGCAAGAAACTTTTCTTCAGCTTTGAGTAAATGTTCAAAGATGGCATGACGAAGATGTGGAAGATATAGTCCTCCAAAGACACCGTGCCAGTATGCACAATTGCATTGTGCCCGATAAAGATCATCTCTCAGGTCTGATGGAATACCCCCCTTACTCTCCAATTGGCTCAGGTTTAGGGAAAGGAATTGAACGCGCTTCTGCATCCAGTTTGACTCAGGGTATTTGGTGAAATAATTGCGCCACATACCGCCCTTGATAAAGGGGCGACTTTCATCACCTTTGCCTTGGTGTTCAAGATCACGCACAAAATGATCCATCTGGCGGCCCAGATCGGTGGGCAACGTCCACTGGGACATCTCGAAATATGAGGATGTGGGTATGTAAACCAGGTCACGAGGAAGGTGATTTGAGTGATACTGTTTAAACGTTGTTGTGGTGAGCCAATCAGAATTTTCGCCTATCAGTGTAAAAAATCTTTCTAGCCATTTCTGGCTGTAAACGGTATTCCAGGTACCAGGCCAGATCCCAAATTTCTCCCCATCATCTGCCATAACTATCAGGCTATCACCGTTTTCAGTAGTGTAGCTTCTCAAGATATCAATAGCGACCTGAGGGTCTTCAAAAGGCATGGCGTAGCGCATTTTCTGATTGATTGGAAAGACGCTAAGGACTTTGCCCTCCTGCTCGGTGTAGAAATATCCATTCAAATTTTTAGACGCGGGGCCCGTGGTCAGAAAATGGTAGTCATCTACTACCATGTATTCAATATCGGCCCCATTTAAACTCCGGACCAGGTGTGGTTCCCACACGCGTTCTGTGAGCCAGTTACCTTTTATTTCATAGTCCATTCGCTGTAGAGCCCAGTCGTTCATTTTCTTGATTTGACCGACCTGATCCGCTTCAGGAATCATTGCCAGGATGGGTTCATAAAAACCACTACCCAGGACTTCAATATTGCCTCGACATACCAGCCTTTTGAATAGTTCCAAAACTTCCAGGCGATGCCCTTCAAGCCATTCAATGAGAGATCCACTGAAGTGAAAGGCCATGCTGATTTCTGGAAACTTTTCTAGTGTTTGTAGAAATGGCAAGTAGGAACGATCACAGGCATCATGAAAGACCTTATCAAAATTTCCTACGGGTTGGTGGTTATGAATTCCAAAAATAAATTGGACTTTTTTCATTCTTTACAATTCTCAGCTAGAACAGATGGAGATATTACTTTTTTAAGACAACAGAGCCGGTCGTACTAACGACCGGCTCCAGTTATCCTAAAAGGATATTACTTACATACCCTTGAACAAGTTGATCAAGTCAACAACGCGGTTTGAATAACCCCATTCGTTGTCATACCAGTTCAATGTCTTAACAATACGGTTGCCAACTACTCGCGTATACGATGCATCATATATTGAGGAGTAAGGATTCCCGATGATATCAGAAGAAACCAGGTGGTTTTCACTATATTCAAGGACATCCTTGAGACGATCCGTCTTGGAAGCTTCACGAACAGCTGTATTGATATCTTCAACCGTAACGTTACGGTTCAATTCAACAATTAGATCCACAACAGAACCATCAGCAACAGGAACACGCGCTGCAATACCATCCAGTTTACCCTTGAGTTCAGGGAGCACTTTACCTACTGCGCGAGCAGCGCCAGTGGTTGTAGGAATGATGTTTTCAGCCGCTGCACGGCTACGACGCCAATCTGAGTGAGGAACATCAGCAAGACGCTGATCATTGGTATAGGCATGTGTTGTAGTCATCACACCTTCAACGATACCGAATGCATCATTGAGAACTTTTGCCATTGGGGCTAAACAGTTGGTTGTACAACTGGCGTTTGATACAATTCTATGCTCTGGTTTCAACCCGTCTTCATTCACACCCAGAACTACTGTGTAATCCACGTCATCTTTTGAAGGGACTGTCAGAATGACGCGTTTTGCACCAGCAGTCAAATGCTGGGTCAGAGCTTCTTTTGTTCTAAAGACACCTGTGGCCTCTATAACAACATCAATATCCAACTCTTTCCAGGGCAAGTCTGCAGGATTACGCTCGCTGATCATTTTTACACTATCATTGGCAGTTTGCAGAACATCACCTTCGAGACGAACAGATGAGTCGCCAAAACCACCCATAACGGTATCATATTTAAGCAGATATGCCAGAGCTTCACGTTCGAATAGATCGTTGATGGCAACGACATTAATATCATCACGTTTATCTAAAATGCGAAATACAGAACGACCAATACGGCCGAATCCATTAATTGCTACTCTCATGCAGCACCTCCTTCTACCCCGAGCTTACCATAAGCAAGAGCTAGATCAACTAGACGTCCGGCCTGGCCAAGACTGTTATCATACCAACTCAGAGTCTTCACCATTCTTTTACTGGACTTCATAGTTCCCTTTGTGTCAAATAGCAGGGAGTGGGAATTTCCAATAACATCACTGGATACGATGGGATCTTCAGTAATTTCAATATAGCTACCCAATGTTTCAGCAGCTTTACGCATGGCAACATTTACTTCTTCAGCTGTTGTCTCACCCTTGGTGAGGACACATGTCAGGTCAAGCAGCGATCCCATTGGTACGGGAACATTCAATGCTGAGCCTTCAATTTTGCCCTTAAAGCGAGGTAAAATATATTCCATCCAGTAGGGGCTGATATTGACGTTAGGAATAATATTTTCAGCGGCTGAACGACTACGTCTGAAATCTGATGCAGCAGTGTCACGTAATGGCTGATCACTGGTATAAGCATGGATTGTAGTCATCATAGCAGATTCAATACCAAATGCCTTGTCCAGAATATCCAGCATCAAAGCCAGGGCATTTGTGGTAGCAGATGCGGCAGATACAAGTTTGTCGCTTGCTTTAATTGTTTCATCATTCACACCCATTACGATAACACGATCAATATTATCCTGTGGGAGTGCGCCGAGGATAACACGCTTAGCTCCAGAATCTAGATGAGCTTGCATGCTTTCACGTGTGCGGTATTTATGGGTTGAGTCAATTACGATATCAACATCAAAAGCGTCCCAGGGAACATCCTTGGGTGCGACACCATGGATGAGACGAGCCTTCTGATCGCCAACAATAAGGTAATTACCTTCAAGCTGTGCGTCTACTGGATCTCTTCCATCATTTTTTAGCAAATAGTGGAGGATATCAGAACGACCAATATCACTAATTGCTACAACTTCCATTTCAGGCTGGTTTAAGCTCAAACGATAGACATCTCTACCGATCTCGCCAAATCCCATCAGCCCGACTCTAATCTTACTCATAGAACGTGCCTCCGTTTCGATCCCGGTTCAAAGGGGAGCGATTGTTAAAGGTTATATTAAATTTCAATTATCAATTCTGCTTTAAGTGTATAATTGCTTTGTGATCTTCGCTAAAAAGATCATCCAAATTTTCTATCTCTCCGTTGAGCATACCCGTGATTACCGGATTCATATCGAGTTTATAACGTTGTCCAAAAAGAGTGAGATCCAGGATGATATAATTTAGAGCTATTGCAACAATGGCCGAATTCCTGGTCCAGGCAACCTTATTTGTAGGTAGCATTTCCACGCCTCCAAGGAGGGCAGAATCATGATCAACTACCAATAAAATTTTACTACTCCACACATCCTCTAGACGACGACTATCCAGATTGTAGGCGAACACCGTCCCAACGTCAATGGGAAGATCACAAAAGGAAAAAATGACGATATTGACACCCCGTTTTTCAGCCGCCACTAGATCGCTGTGGAGCTTATTGTACTCGGTAAGCCAAATGGATAGATAAACAGATTCATCAGCATTTTTGATCATATGTCTCGCACGATCAATCATGCCGTCATAACCGCGAACATTCCATAGGTCGCCAGCTTCAAGGTCAGTGTTAACATTTTTCAGTGAATCTTTAAGCGTATCCAGATTGCTAGTGAAATTGTTCTCCAAAACATCAAAAAGGTGATCCGGGGGTAGTGGGATATATCGCGTTGGATTTGAATCCACACAACTCACCATACCTGTACTTTCCAGACGTTTTAGAATTTCATAAATTGCTGATCTTGGAATTCCGGATTTGCCACTAATCTCATAACCAGTCGCAGGATTATTCTGTAATAGACTGAGATAAGTTTTGGCTTCGTTGGATGTAAATCCGAATGATTTGAGGGCCGGAAGTAGCTTTTCATTCATTAGCGTGTCTCACTTCTTAGTTACGCTTAATATATCCCCCACAAAAGGCCTGCATAGCATTTTTTAAACGCATAAAATATTTTCTTCAAATAGCTGCAATGTTCGTTTTCCTTTCATCAGACTTGACAGCACAATACATTGCCGGCCATGAAAAAATTCACCACTCTCATCACACACTATCCCAAGACCATCATATTTATAAATTTTCTTGTAATAACACTTTTATCTCTTCCTATATATAGAATTCACATCAATCCAGATCTGCAAGCACTGATTCCCGCTGATGACCCAGATGTCATCCGTATGGAGGAACTCGAAGAAGAATTTGGCGGATTAGATGTCATTTTAGTCAGCTACCATGCTGATGATGTATTCGCTGGTGAAGGCCTGAAGATGATTGATGACCTGACCTACGACCTGGAAGCCCTACCCCAAATTGATCATATCATCAGTCTGACCAATTATGAATCAATAACCAGTGATGATGAATCCATGACGGTCGATAAATTCATAGAGGATTTTCCACAAAGTCAGGTTGAGAGTGACTCATTAGCTAGAAGTGCCATCGCAGATCCCATGTTGGGCCGGTTACTGGTCTCGGAGGATCGTGAATATACAGCTATCATCATTTACTCCAATCCAGAGGCAGATGAGGTCACGACCGTTGACACACTGAAGCGTGTTCTACTTCCCTATCAAAATGCGAACCATGATTTAAGATTAGGTGGCATGCCAGTCATTAGATCCCAGATGTCAGATGATATCGCTCACGATACGCGCACATTCATCCCTGCTGGCATGATTCTGATAGCTTTTCTGCTGTACTTCAGCTTCCGTTCCCGCCGTGGAGTGGCTCTACCCCTCCTGGTAGTTCTATTATCGATTATGGGGACCCTGGGGCTCATGGCCTGGTTTGGACTCATGCTATCAGTGATTTCCAGTATTATGCCCATCATGCTCATTGCAATAGCCAGTGCCTACGGTATTCATATCATTACTCGCTATTTTGAAGATTGCGCAGAGCTGCCCGATGATGCAGACAATAAAAAAATAGTCACCAGTGTCATCGAGCATATGATGAGACCTCTGTTCCTCGCAGCTCTTACCACAGTGATTGGATTTTTATCTTTGCTCTCCCATATTTTGCCAGCCTCTAGAGAGGTGGGTGTGTTGACAGCTTTTGGTGTTGTGTTAGCTTTTGGTATATCAATTACATTTATCCCCGCAGTGTTGGTACTGACCAAAAAACCAAGTTCAGAAAGACAAAATAAAAATACTGCGAATCGACTACTTTCAAGAATATTGGTAGGAATGGGACGACTGGTTTTCCATCATCGTAATATCATTTTCGCAGCATTTGCTTTGTTAACTATTATCGCAGCCATCGGTATCCCAAAAGTCGAGTTAGATAGTAACCCCCTCAATTATTATAGCCCAGAATCCAACGTTCGAGTGATCAACAATATCATTGAAGAACGCTTTGGTGGAAGCACGACCATGTCGGTTGTGATTGAGGGAGACATCAAATCCCCGGATGTGTTGAATCAGGTGGATCAAATTCAAAAATTTCTTGAAGGTCGCCAGGGAGTTGGCTACACGCTAGCCATAACAGATTTTGTAAAACTCATGAATCAGTCAATGAACGGTGGTGACCCTGCCTACTATACAATTCCAGATTCCCGTCAACTGGTTTCTCAGTACCTGCTATTGTATTCATGGGAATCCAGCGATGGATATCTGGATGCTTATGTAGATTATGATTATCGGACTGCTCAAATCGTGATTCGTCTTAATACCATGGATGTGTATTACATGGTGGATCTTCAAGAGGAACTAAATCAATTCCTCAACGAGAATATCAAAGTAGACAATCAACCCAAGAGTGAAGGTTATGCTGTGTTGCTTGGGAACTTGATGCCCATGATGGTAAAGGGACAAATGCGGAGTCTTGTATTATCGGTAATCTTTGCAGCGCTGGTGACTGGTCTTGTTTTTAGATCATTATCAGCTGCCCTTATCAGCGCCATGCCCCTGGCATTTGCCATCGCAGGTGTCTTCGGTTTGATGGGATACTTAGGGATATATTTGAATACGGCAACATCCATGCTTAGCTCAATTATGATTGGTATTGGTATTGATTATACAATTCACTTTTTGTTCCGCTTCAGAACTGAAATCCGCAAAGGATTCAGCGATGAAGAGGCCATTATTAAAACCTTGAGTACCACAGGCCAGGGTATCATAATAAATGGGTTTTCTGTCATGATGGGTTTTGCGGTGTGCATGTTGTCCACCTTTATCCCTATATATTTCTTTGGCTGGCTGATCTCAGTCTCCATATTTATGTGTTTGATTGCCGCACTAACGCTTCTACCGCTGGTGCTGATTCTTACTCGTCCAAAATTTATATTCGATAGATAAGCTCCTAATATCTTACTTGCATAGAGAATGATTCTACCTCACCCTAACGGTGTCGAGGGGTACAGCCTCATTTGATCATGTCTTCAGAATTTCTCCTTGCAATTATTCAATTATTAGCTACATTGGAAACGCATGATACAGAAAACGTTTCCATCGACCCCTGACACAAATACCCCTGAAGGTCCTATTCTGGAGCACGGCCTGGATCTCATTTTCCGAGATGGTGTAAAGGGATTTACTGTTGAGACACTGGCCAAAGATTTGGCCATGAGCAAAAAGACTATTTATAAATTCTTTCCATCCAAGGAAGTCCTCCTTGGAAAAATATTTCAATACATTACCACCATCATAGCAGCCAAATTTCAAAGCATCCTTAGCCTGGATATAAATCCTCTGGACAAGTTTGAAACGGCTATAAATGAAATCGTGAAAACAATTAATCGTGTATCTATTTCCAAAGTTGGAGAGCTCAAAGTGCGGTATCCCCACATTTGGAGGGAGATTGAAGAATTCAGATTGGCCCGGCGGGAAGATTTTCTAACCATTTTTAAGGAGGCGCAAGATCAAGGCTATGTTAGGCAAAACATAGATCTGGAACTCACCTCCATCATTTTCATGCAAATTATTAACGATGTCTTTCAGCCCGAATTTTTTATCAAAAACGATATTGGTGTCAAAGATACACTCCTCACGTATCGTGAGTTTTTTTTGCGGGGGATTGTCACTGAAAAGGGTCTAAAACATATAGAGGGAAAAATATGAAACAATGGTTTGTCAACCAGTCCGTAGATCACCCCAAACGTAGTATTATAATCACCATACTCATCACCCTGTTCATGGGATCTGGTCTCCAGCATTTTGTTGTTGAAGATGACTTTATGAAAATGTTGCCCCAGGATATTGAATCCATGGTTACGATGAATGAACTGAAGGATGAATTTGGGAACAATGACCTCATGTTCCTGGGATTTGGGAAGCGTGGTGTAGATGCCCTGAATGCTCAAAACCTGGCAACGCTCTGGGACCTGTCCTATGCGTTGGAAGAAATTGACCAGGTTGATGAAATCATGTCCATTTCCACCTCTGACAAAATGGAAAGTATTGACGGATTTCTGGAAGTATCAGCATTACAGGAGTATCGGGATCTCGATGAAGAGGAAATTGAAGCTCTTCGTAGTTACCTGAATGATAATTCAAAAATTAAGACCAGAAACCTGGGAGAGCATGGAGACTACTTTAATATTATCATCAGACCCGTTGTAGGTGCCAAGCATGATGTCCTGGTTAGTGATATGAAGCAGGTCGCTGCTACACATCTTTCGGACTACGATGTCCACTGGGGAGGACAGGCCTATCTTACTGGAGCCCTACCCGTAATGATCCGAAATGATGTATTGGGACTCATGCGTGCTGGCTTGATTGGTATGCTACTCATCCTGCTTTTTAGCTTGAGAAACGTCACTGCAGTAGGGTCAATTCTAGCTACCATCATCCTATCCATGGCCTTCATGATGGGGTTTAATGGTTGGATGCTCTACCTGACAAAATCTGACAAATTTATGTTTGGGGTGCTCAACACATCCATGCCCATCATTTTATTGACCATTGCCAATTCTTATGGCGTGCATGTCATCACCAAATTTTTTAGAAAAATGCGGACCAACAAGGACTCGCGAGCTGCAGTAGAAGCGAGTCTTAACTCCCTTGTTTTACCCATTTTCCTAACAGCCCTTACCACTGTTGCAGCCTTTTTATGTATGGTGTTTGCCCCATTAGAACCCCTCATTGGATATGGTTTTTCAATCTCTGCCGGAATCCTATGGGCCTGGATATTATCAACTGTTTTTCTTCCTTCGATCCTCGTATTGAAGAAATGGAATCCTGATGCATCAGCTGTGTCTCATCCCAGTCATTTTGAGAGATTCGTCATCTCATTTGGTGAGCAGGTCATCAAACGCCCTAAAACTGTTCTCATTGGCGGGGCAGTGGTGGTCATTATCGGTATAGCAGGTATCTTCAAACTGAATATTGAAGTGAATATGAAAAAATTCTTCAAACCAGATAATCCTATTCGGGAAAGCCTAGAATTCATGGATAACGAAATGACTGGAACCATGGATCTTCAACTGTTGATCAATGCTGATCTCCGCTCACCTGAGGTACTAACTCGGATAGGGAGCATCCAGGACTTCATGGAAGAGCATGAATCGGTAACATTGTCTTTTTCTATTGCCGATATTATCAAGCAAATGCATCGCATGGTGAATGATGACGATCCTGCTTTCGAAACTATCCCCGATTCTCGAGATAAAGTGAATAATTTATTCACCATGTACTCCATGTCCGGTGATCCAGATGATTTTAGCTCAATCGTCGATTATGACTATAAAAAGGGATTGGCGACCTCGATGATGCGATCGATTTCCACATCTGAAATCGTAAAGCTTGTTGATGAAATTGAAGCTTTTCTCCAACAGGATGAATATAAAGACCTGAATATTACAATCACAGGCCTACTCATCGTCTTTAGGGATCTGGTTGCCTTGATCATACGCAGCTCTTTCATCAGTATTTTCGCCTCAATCATCATCATCGCTCTGATTGCAGCTTATTTCTTCAAACATTGGCTATGGGGTGTTCTGGCAGTGGTACCATTGAGCTCTGCTGTCATATTGAATTTTGGTCTTATGGGAATATTTGGCGTTGATCTGAACCATGTGACAGCTCTCTTGTCAGCTATCATCATTGGTGTCGGCGTTGATTTTGCCATCCATTACATCAGCCAATTTCGTAATCACCTCCACAATTATGGATTAGATGGCAACTTGAGTCGGGAAACCATGCGGGATGTTGGCTTCCCCGTTATTTTGGATGCTGCATCGAACATGGCTTTTGGTGCCTTATTGTTCTCGGTTTTCATACCAATGAAGCATATGGGTGGATTAATGGTCTTTGCCATGGTTTCCACCTCCACCGCTACTCTGACTTTATTAGCGATACTGCTGGAGCTGAATAAAAAACGTCTGGCCCATATTGAAGGTATTGCGGTCCCTGAATAAAATTTTAATCAAAAGAAGGATTTTGACATGAATACAATTACCCGTCCCATATTTACAGCAATACTCCTCATGCTTCCGATGATGATATTTGCCGAAGCAGGTTATGAATTAGCCAAGGCCATGGAAGACAAGACCTCACCTGCAGATATGAAATCTAACATGACAATGACCCTTACTAACAAACAGGGGAAAACTCGAGAATCAACTATCCGCTCTATTACAGCAGATGATAATCGGAAACAAATAATCTGGTTTCTGGCTCCAGCCGATGACAAAGGCGTCGCCTTTTTAAAAATTGAACATCCACAAAAAGATGATGAAATGCGACTCTGGCTGCCTGCGTTTAAAAAAGTTCGCCGTATCAGTTCAAAGAAAAAGGCAGACTCCTTTATGGGTTCTGATCTGAGTTATGAGGATATGACTTCAAGAGAATTGGATGAGTATACTTATGAAATTTTAGGTGAAAAAGTTGTCGATGGAATTGATTGTCATATTCTGGAAAGCACTCCAAAAGCGGGTGTTACACGCACATATAAAAGATTTATCACTTATGTGAGTAAAACAGATTTGGTTTCCATACTGGATGAAGCCTATGACACACGAGATAAACTGCTGAAACGCCGTGTGATGAAGTATCGCAAGGACAAAGGCTACGACCTCCCCGTCGAAATTTTTGTAGAAAACGTTCAAAAAGGATCAAATACTCGACTGGTTTTCAGTAGCCAGGAAGTAGATACTGGTGTGAAGGCAGATCTCTTTCAGGAAAAGAATTTAAAACGGATGCCTAAATAGGATTACGCGATGAAAAAGCTAATATCTGCCATTATTATAATGGCGCTAATCCCTCTGGCCACGTATGCTCAATTCAATATTTCAGGTGATTTGACACCATCCGGCATGTTAAGAATAAGTGATGCTTCCCTTATCGATCTCCCCTTCCGTCTGGGGAATATCTCACTCGACTATGCCTATGGAGATTTTGAATTAAAAACTGTCACAGCACTGGAGACCCGTTGGAAAGATCCTGAAATTGACGAGGATATGTTTAAGCTGCGAGAAGCATATCTCTTGTGGTATCCTGCTTTCGGCGAAGTAAAGCTGGGTAAGATGATCCATGCCTGGGGCGCTGCGGATGCCAACAATCCCACTGACAATTTGAGCCCATACGATTACTATTATATGTTTCTGGCTGGAACAGACCGGAAATTAGGATCCATGAGCCTGGCGGTAAAAACCTATGTAAGTGATTTCCAAATAGAAGTGGTTGCATTGCCAGAGTTTGAAGCAAATCGCTTTCCCCTTAATGAGCCAGACTTTCCCATTAGCATTCCCATCCCAGAAGGGGCTCAATATTTTTATCCTGAGAATGAGTTTGAATTTGGTGGTCGGGTGCAATACGCCATGGGTATTGGAGATCTGTCTGCCTCATATTTTAAGGGCCACGATCGCTCTTTCTCACCAGCAGGTTTGGAAATTGATCTTACCGCGCTTATGAGTGGTGGTTCACCTTTTACTAGTCATCTTACTTATAGGGAAACCGATGTCATCGGTCTGGATGCAGTCCTCTTCCCTGGAAATTGGACTTTGCGAGGTGAGTTTGGGTATTTCCGTACCCAGACACCAGATATTGAATATGCCATGTCAAAATTCACTTATGATGCAGATTATCTGCAATCAGTTATTCAGGTAGAATATGCATTTGCCAATACCGTACAACTGATGGGACAGCTTATCAGCAACAAAACTCAAGGAGTTGAATCTACCATGGAGAAGGATGACTATTTCCAGAGTTTGGAATTCATGCTTCAGGATACTAGCAATCATATGCTGGATCCTCTCAGGGTACCATTTTCACAAATGGGATTACCTGAATTCTCCGCAGGCATGGGTACCCCCTTCGCCTTGATTGCGGACCAGGTCGTTATTCTCTCCTCCATGGTTACCTTGCTTGATAACTCGCTTGACTTAAATGGAATGTTCATGATTAATCTCGAAGAAACAGGCTATATGGCTAATATTGGCTCGACTTATTCAATCGTGGAAGGACTCAATCTCGAAACCACTCTAAGCTACTTCATTGGTGGGGATGAGGAGGGTAACCGTTTTAAGCAGCTCGAAGATTTTTCTAACGTAAACCTTGGACTCAGCTATAGTTTTTAGGATATTGTCCCTACGAAATGAATAAGTTTGATCGCAAATATCAAAAAATAGCCAGAAGAATATCTCCCCTGGATCTAACCAGCAATTTCTCACACGAAGATCTGAGCTGGGATGATTTTTTTACGGACAGATCTAGTATAAACTCCAGTTCCCTCTTCCTGGGGAAATATTCTGAAGATGGCATCAAATTTATTATGGAGCGCTTTGGACTGGATCGGCAGGCTCGGCACCTCGGGTTAAGGCACCTGTCAGTTGCTGTGGATACCAAAGATCCTTATCGTCATCGTTTGACCATCTACAATGGACGGTCCCGAGACAAGGATCATATCGTAATGGATTTTGTGGCAAAATACCAGCATCTGGCTCCCAGGGACATAGATGCGGAAAATGAGTATAGCCATCAATTAAAGGTTTTAATGGTCGAATGGCTTCTATTACAAAACCCAAAGGCTGAATTTTCCAATCGAAGATCCCCACTTCCTGGGCAAAGCTATCCAGGTCTCGGGTTAGGAGATCAATTGATGGCTCTGTTTACACTCATGGGTCGTCATCTTCAGGTTGATGGGATAATTAACGTTCCTGAGTACTTTCACACCGGTCTCATCTTCAGCAGACGCTTCGTCTTTTTAAGTCCCTATGTCCAGGCTCTAGTCCATCAGGTTGCTCAGGATCTCTGGAAAAAATATCGACTGGCGGTGATTGCCTGGGCCAGTGCCACAGAAAGCATCATTAATATTGATACAGGTAAACCGCAAATCTGGGAACCACGCCGGCAAATTATTCCAATTAAGGGCCAGTTGAGGCAATATTTTAAATCAGATGAATACCTTGGTATTGCCCAGCGCGTGAAGAAAGAAAAAGTCTTCACGCTGGACGAAGAGAAACTTCGAGAGGCCCTATCCAAAATGGAACGGCCTCTGTTTCAGTTTTAAATCTGTTATGCTAAAATTATGGTAATTTTACTACAGAAGATTCCCATGTGGTCTTCTGGGTTTGGGAGTTACCCCCCTTGACATCTATTGGTACAAGATTTACCAGCAACATGAATGTCAGCAGCACCAGTACAGTCAAAATGACTTGAACTGAGGCATTTTTTCTTTGTCTTTCCCCACGAAATGATTTCATAGATTAAACCAGTTTTCCTTTTCTGCTTTTATCATCAATCTTTCAGCCAGAGCCTTTTCATAGACATTTTCAGGATAATATGGCAGGTCTGGGTTCGGTATTGTTGTTACCACCTTTGTTAAAAGGCTATAAAAGAGATTTTTATCCTGGGCCAGAGGACAGTAATATTGGGCCATAAGCGTATAGTTACCCATATAGTCTGGCGAAATCCGTATTGCTTCATCAAAGGCTTCACGTATTCCGGTAGTATCGTTCTCTGTTTCTGGATCACGTCCCAACAAGGCGCCCTTATAACGATAGTAAGCCCCATAGTAAAAGGTCGAATCCAGATCATGAATATGCTCCAACGTGGCCCAAATCAGCTCTCGTTGTCCCTTGCGAATCAGACTACTTTTTGTAGCAAGCCATTGTCCGTAATTTGCCATACCCCAATAAAGCGCTTCAAGAAAATTCTTGTCAAGACCGCGAACGGCCATACTCTCATCTCCTGTCGAGAACAGCAGATTTCGGTATTCACTGTTTTGCTTGAGAACCGTTTGACTGACGCCATAGCCCTGTAGGAATAGACTATCCTGTACCTGTGGAGATTGGGTCAAATATTGGCCGGAAAAATAATAGGCTCTCGAAAGTTTCGCCCAGAGTTGAATAGATGTTGAGTCCGATTCTGCAAGGTGTTGAAAAACTTCCAGAGCGGCTTGCGCACTTGCCTTATCAGCCCGTAGCGACCAAAGGCTATCGGCATTTTCAATATTGATTGCTACTGGGTATGTTGCATCAGGCGTGACTGGTATATCAGTCGAGGTGCAAGAGATTAGAACTGCAGCAAAAAAAATAGAAACAAATTGTCGCAAATCGTCAGGGCCTTCCCCATTCGAGTTAATCCCCCCTCCTGAAAATCGGCCAAATATAGCTTACATCACTCAACTATTACAAATGCTGATTAACCCAATATCGTTTTTTGTTTGAGTGTTATCGATATAGAAAAGACGATGTGCTAAACGTTATTTTGCTTACTGCTCAAGTATCAGTTCAACGAGAATAACCAGGTCCCTAATGTCAATCAAGCTATCCTGATTTGTGTCAGCCAGTTCTGCCAGCTCAGCATCCAACTCAATGTCTGCTATGATGGATTCCAGAAGAAAGATAGCATCAGACACGTTGATTTCACCGTCCTGAGTAACATCACCAAGGATAAAACCAGAGCCCCATCCCAATACAGTAATATTGTCAACTAGAAATCCATCGCCTTCAAAAAAAGTATCGCTTATTAATTGAAAGGCCAGCGTGAGTGAAGAACTCTCGCTGAAATTGGCGAGAGAGAGTTGTTCTGTTATCCATCCCTGCGTCCCATGATACCCCGGTTCTCCCAGTGGCTGAACCGAACTACCATTTCCAAGCTCCGTGTATTGACCACTCAGGGGTACCCAGTTTATACCCTCATCATCTGAGGCAAGTACTTGACAAAAATCCCAGTTGAACTCGATATCCCAACTGGCGTCAAATCGAAGGACTGGATTGCTATATCCGCTTATATCAAGAGGTGCGTCCAGAAAAACTGTAGAAACCGAAGCCGGCTCGTAGTACCCAGAAGGAGAATCTGACAGGTACTGCCCCCCATCTGGACCTATCTCCAGCCCCCAGGTCCCAGAACTCCACATTTGAGTTCCAGCCTCAAAATCGTCAAAAAATATCGTATCAGGTATGCCAACTATCCACCTAAGCGTGTCCACTTGTGTTTCATACCCGGACATTTCTATGCTCAGTACAAGCTGAGCCACTTCACCAAATTGAGAATTTATTTCGAAACTTAAACCTTCGGTTCCATAATCATGAAAAGCCTGCGAAACCAGACCTGAGACATCAAGGGAACTAAGGGATGGGGTAATGCTACTGTCTGGCGAGTATAAATATAGCGTAGCAGCCGTATTTTCTGAACCCAGACCCTTGTTCATGACGTTAAGCTCGCACCCCACAATATCACCGGATTCCAAGGGACCATCTGAATTAAACTTAAAGTTTTCTATTTCCACCCAGCTCCCAGCACAACCGGCTAGATGAATGTTCATGCTGATATTATCCTCAGCCATTTCAAAGATCAATTCTGTAGGTGGCCAAAATGCGCCATCTGATCCAGCACCGACTTCTGGTGTGAAGTTAATAATTCCCAATTCACCATACATGTAATCAACGGCGTCGCCGTTCACTGTATAGCCTACGGTCTCAGTTCCGGTTCCATACAGATAATCATTTTCCTCCACAAGATCCGAACCCATTTGGCTGTAAATCTCATTGTCAGGAGTGGGTAATTCAACTGATTCATCATAGCCGAAAGGTTTAATCAGTAAATTGCCGTAGCTATGATAGTTGAATATGGTTTGAAAATCATGGGCAAGCACAAAGTCCCGCACAGCCTGTGTCTCCGGCTCAGAAAAGGGCTGACTCCCGCGATATGTGTTCCCACAGGAATCAGGACTTGAACCTTCATCGTTAAAGCCCCACTGAAAACCCCAATTTCTATTCAAATCAATGCCTGGTAAACTGGTACATCCTGGATGCCGATTCTTGCGGTGCATTCCGCCGCCACCTGGATCGGTGAGTTGATTGTAGACATATCCATCTGGATTGATTACGGGAACGAACCATATTTGTCTCTCATTTACTAAATAAGTCATGGTTGGATCCTGATTGTATTCCTCTGCCAGAGACCAGGCAAAATGCATCAATGTCATCATGGCAGCAGGTTCACGTGCATGTGTAAGGGAGTTGAATAAGACTTCCGGGTCACCATCGGGTAAAACAGGAGCATCTGATATCCTGAAAGCCCAGATATCCCGTCCCTCATAGCTAAGTCCAATGCTCTGCTTGGCCGAGACAATCTCTGGGTAACCTGCATGCAGTGAATCCATACTGGTCACAATCTCATCATAGGTTAAATAACCACCCATACTCCCATAACCAAGTTCGCGGGAAGCACCCTGAGTCAATCGAGATGCATAATGGGAACTAAGATCAAGTATCAAATCTTCTGAAGCGAATCCCAGGCCTTCGACATCTAGCTTTTCGCGTTGACTTACAACAGCATCAATATAGACACCAGGTCGGACATCAAATCCTTCTGGGTCCAACCCAAGTCTTAACAATTCAGATATGATCTCGTTGGTATTATCAGACCAGATTCTGATTTTATCGTATGTTGCCTGAGCCAAGCCGATCTGGAAAAAAGATAGGAGGACAAGAAGAGATGTGAATTTTTTGATCATTTATGATTCCATTCAATCATTAATTGGATATGGTAAAGAGCCATTGATTCGAATCGATAATGTTGACCCATTCAGAATTTTCATACCTTAAAATACTTAGCTCAAATTTCATCTGAAAGGGACGAAACAATGTCGAAATCCAATTTGTACGTTCCCAAGTTGGCTTATAGTTGAGTGCAAATCCCAAGTCACTAACATTGCTCCAGTTTTGGGCATCATCAGATATTTGCCCAACATCGAAGAAAATTCCAAGGTCCAGGGCTTCAGGTAAATGCGGTATTGATCCAAAAGTCAGATCCAGATTGTTGGACCAGATATAATTCATCGGCTGATCCAGGGAGTCAGAATACCCCCGCATGCGTCCGCCACCTCTTAAGTAGTAGTGAGAGCCAATCATATCAGCATCGTTAATCCCATACAGACTCGTAGCGCCCCTATCCAAATAGATAGATCGTAAATCCTGAGATGCAACGCGACTCTTGATAAGATTCGGTGTAGCGCTTGAATTGGCCAGGATATTTGAGCGATTGTTCAAGCGAAAATGATCATAGGATCTCGTCCAATTACTCATCAGGGATATCTGAGAATAATGAGACCCATAACTTCCCAGTTGTTCTGGAGAAGTATAAATAGTCCCGCTAAAGCCGAAATCCCCAGAAAACAAAACATCCTGTAACTCATACTGAAGACCCAGACGAGTCATGACGATTTTATCCGCGGGGGCAACCTGGGCATGCTTAGCATCCGTCATTTCAATTTTTAGGGTGAGAAAGTGGAGCGGATTTCTCCAATATTGCTTTGCCCAATTCATTTCATATGCCAAAGAAGTGAATACCATGGAGCGCCAAATTTTTGCGCTACCCGACCAGGCGGCTTTGAAAGGGAGACCGACTTGAAGCTGTCTAAAGGATAAAGAGGCGTCTTGATTTCCAGATTCAAAGTTATGGTCCAACGCAAATTGTGTATAATTTCCAGTATTTCGATAGACACGCTTAATGTTTACGCCCAGCCCTAAACCAGCTAAATCGCTATAACCAAAGCCAGGCTTCCAGAGGTAAAGGTTCCTATCATCCGGATAGGCATCCCAGCCTTTATAATCATATCGCCAGGCGCTTTTTCGTCGGCTATCATTGTCACGTCGATCCACATCGAAAAACATATTCTCAGCGTCCAGATAAACTTGCTCTGGTTGAAAACTCGACTCGACTTCAATCACACCGCTATTTCTATACCTGAATTCCTTAAGGGAGGCCGAAGCTGTTTCACCTGTTTTACTATAAATCGTTGCTGAAATAGGGACAAACATACCGCCCTTATTATCGACAGTTACCAGTGTTGTAAAATGACCCAGATCATTTTTCTCAACTGACCAATCAACCAGTTTGTAGTCCACATAGTGGGTGGTACGGAGCCATTGATCAAAGAACCAATCCAATTCTTCTCCGCAACCATCCTCCATCGCTTTGACAAATCGATCTTCATTTACATGTTTTAAAGCCCAGCGAGAGAAGTAAAGCCTCATCCCAGCTAAAAAACGTTCTTCTCCCAGATAATTTTTCAGCATGGCTAGCATTATTGAGCCCTTATCATAAGAGTTACTACTATACGAACCATAATATGCATAATCAAAACTCGGAGTTGCCATGGGCTCATTGGCAGTAGATAGGATATACCGAATCGCCGGTTTTAGCTCTGCCTCTTCATACATTTCGCGATGTAAATGATCTGACTCAAATTGTGTAATATACTCACGCGACAGTTCATACCCATTTGCTGGATAGTGCTGTTCCACATACCAACGAGTTTGAAACGTGGTGAATCCCTCGTCCAGCCAGGGATCATCTAATTCATCATTTCCAAAAATGCCATAAAACCAATTGTGACCGACTTCATGGACAGCCAATCCTTCACTATCCGTGTAATCAAGAACTATCATGGGGTATTCCATTCCACCAGTTCCCAAGGATTTTGCCAGAGTTATCTGAGGCCAGGTGAACATTCCGAATTTTCCTGACAACCATTCCAGAGATCTCTCGCCCCACTTAACCATGTCTTTTGACCACGATTCACCAACTTCAGTGGTAAAAATAGCATGTACATCTATTCCATTCCACTGACCGTGTTCATACACAAACTCTGGTGAGCATATCCATGCAAAATCATGCACATTTTCAGCCTGAAAGCTCACTTGACGCCTGTTAGTGCTGTCCAGGTCACCCAGATAAGCTTCACGCTCTTCGCTAAACTTCTCAACCCATTCCTGCCATGATTGAGATGTATCAACTCTCACAGCATCCCAACCCGGGTCGCCATCTATGACGACTCCTGTTGCTGCAACAATTTGTGAGGTTGGAACATCCAGGTTCACGGTATACTTTCCAAACTCACCATAGAACTCACCCCAATCACCAAAGGGATCGTCGTGCCATCCATTTTCGTCATAAACAACAAATTTTGGATACCACTGGGTGAAGTCAAATTGGTCTTCTTCCCACCCCCCGCGACCGATTAGGGGATGAACGATGGATATCCAATCCATGCTAATATGGATTGTGTCACCAGGACTAAGCTTCTCATTGAGAGTAATATCTAAAATAGTATCATCTCGAATATCAAAAGCAAGATGAATAGAATCACTGACTGCTTTTTGAATACGGATACCTGTCCAGCCCTTCTCAACATCAAATGATTGACCGTAATCACTCCACACTTGTTTTGCAATGGTGCCCTCATTGAAAGCATTCGGGTATAGATGCATGAGGATCTGATCAAGCGTATCCGGAGAATGATTAACATAGAGTAGATCAGAAGTCGCTGTGAGTGTTTTTTGATCTGAATCCAGATATATATCCATATCATACTCGACATATTGCTGCCAGTACTCACCTATGAGTGGCATGGTAAATAGTGTAAATAAAATCAATAGCTGTACAGATTTGTGTCTCATTGAACTATCCCTTAAACATCAATAAGTCAATAATATGGAATTTATTTCCTGTGATTGATGAATCTATTCAAGACCCACCTGAAATGTTAGACATAATCAAATAATTTTGCAGAGCTGATAGAGGGAGCTCTGATTCATCGAGTTACTCAACTAATTTGATATGAAGTTCCTTGAGCTGCTGTGTATCCACATTTGAAGGAGCTTCATCCATCAATGAGGATGCTGACGTCGTCTTTGGAAAAGCGATGACGTCGCGGATATTCTCTGTACCAGCAAGCAGCATAATCAGACGATCAAACCCAAAGGCAATCCCGCCATGGGGTGGTGCGCCGTACTTGAAGGCTTTGAGGAGAAATCCAAATCTGGCTTGCGCTTCCTCTTCATCCATACCGATAAGCTCGAACATGCGGCTCTGCATTTCGCCGGTGTGAATCCTGATGGATCCTCCAGCCACTTCATAACCATTGATGACCAGATCATAAGCTTGAGCTCTCACATCTACAGGAGCTGTCTGCATTAAATCAACATCATCGGGATTCGGAGATGTGAAGGGATGATGCATGGCGATATAGCGATTGCTATTCTCGTCCCAGTCCAATAAAGGGAAATCCAGTACAAAGAGCGGTTTGATAACCCCGGCTGGGATCAATTTTTCACGTTTTGCCAACTCGATGCGAAGCGCACCCAGCGACTGGAGTGTTCTGGCTTCAGTATCAGATACAAAAAACAGGATATCATTGTGTTCTAGCTTAAGATCGTTGATTACTTCAGTCTGCAGTGCTTCAGGGAAAAATTTACTGATGCCAGCACTAAATGCAGTTTGATCCATTTTTACAAATGCCAGACCTTTCAATCCATAATAGGTACGTAACCATTCGGTGAGACCGTCAGTGACTTTACGTGAATATTTATCGGCTGCATTTTTTAATACCAAAGCCTTGACACGCCCGCCAGCTGCCAGATTATCTTTGAATACGCCAAACTCCGTTTTCTCGGCATAATTGGCGAATTCCACAAGGGGTAAATCAAAACGGATATCTGGCTTGTCACTTCCATACATTTCCATGGCATCTTTGTACTTCATGGTGGGAAATGTTTCAGGCAAGTCGTAATCAAGAATATCCTTAAATACGCCTCTTGCGATCCTGGTTGCCACACCGAGAACATCATCCTGGTCAACAAAGGACATTTCTATATCTATCTGGGTGAATTCTGGTTGACGATCTGCTCGTAAATCTTCATCCCTGAAACACTTGACGATTTGGAAATATTTATCAAATCCAGAAATCATGAGCAACTGCTTATAGGTTTGTGGAGATTGAGGAAGGGCATAAAATTTACCCTTGTGAATTCGACTCGGTACGAGGTAATCCCTGGCGCCCTCAGGAGTGGATTTCATAAGAACAGGGGTTTCAAATTCCATAAAGCCTTCAGCATTTAACCTGCTACGGGCGCTCTGATAGGTTTTGGATCTGATAGACATTAATTTCTGTAGCTCAGCCGTACGTAATTCCAGATAGCGATATTCGAGGCGGAGATCCTCGCTGCCACTTTCACGGTCTGAGACCAGAAATGGCAGGGGTTGTGCTTCATTCAATACTTCAAGTTCTGTTGCGATGACTTCAATGCTGCCAGTGGGCATATTGGGATTCACATTTCCATCCGGACGGAGTTGGACGGTTCCTCGGACTGCAACCACATCTTCCATACCCAGTCGTTTAGCCTTAGCAGCAATATCTGCATCTAGATCTGGATTAAAGGTTACCTGTGTTTTGCCATAACGATCACGAAGATCCAGAAAAATCACACCACCATGATCTCTATTTTTGGCTATCCATCCATTGAGGATGACTTCTTCGTTTACATTTTCAGTTGTTAGTTGACCACAGGTCATTGTTCGTTTCAGTCGCATGCTCGCTCCGTAGTTTAAAATCGAGGCAATGTAAACCCCAATGGGGGCACATCAATAACTGACATCTGTGTTTGTGGGAGATTTTTTTAAAAATCTTCGTAAGCGGTGGTGATGTTACTTCCTGCGTAGTCGCTGGATTAAAGGCAATACATCTTCTTGTTCTTTTTGGAGGGGCTGGGTAGTGTCCACCCATTGCTGGTCTACTGGCTCAGCCGATGGATCAGGTGATTCTTCCAGCTCTTCGTCCAGTTCTTCTGGTTCCGCAACAGCCGGGTCAGCGACATCATTGAACATGCTGCCCTTGCCCAATATTAGCCAATTAAAATCGAGATCATACTCCTCTGAGAGGGGCACTAGTTTAGTACATTTGATTTCCCGCTCACCCATTTCCCAATAGATGATGGTTCGTTTTCCAAGCCCACAAAGACTGGCTACTTCACGCTGAGTAAGACCAACAGCTGCTCGAAATTCTCTTAATCGTTCTGCTACAGGTGACATATTTCCTCGATTTTTGAACTGCAACAATATGCACCCTAAATCCTGTGATCAAAAAAGGAAAATGGGAGATATTTGAATTCACTCATGAAAAAGTCCCCCTTTCATAAGGTGTGATCGAGATTAAAACAAATTGGTCTCTTCCTCAACTTAATGTTGAATCTCAAATGATGGTTCCCATATTCGCAGTATGAAATTTTTCCGACCTCTCGTTCAAATCATATTAATGCTTTCCCTGTTTTCTGTGACACTTGCCAGACAAAATGTACATGGATTTATTCGTGAAAATGAAACCGGTGAACCTCTACCCTATGCAAATATTATTCTCCCAGAATTAAATCGCGGTGCAACATCCAATGTGGAAGGCTATTTCGTAGTCAGTGATCTTCCCGTTGGGACCCACACACTTATTGTGTCCATTATTGGTTATTCCAAATATGAGCAGACCATTGAATTACCAGCAGACATGAGTCTGCGACTAGATATCAGATTGGATCAGGCCATTATTGAGGGTCAGTCAATCGAAGTAAGCGCAGAGCGGGAAAAATTCAAGGAACTGGTCAGTACCAGCACGGTAACACTTGATCGTCGTGCCATTGAGGTTGCCCCATCATTCGTAGAAGCAGATGTCTTCCGTGCACTACAGTTGCTTCCTGGAGTACAATCTCTTAATGACTTTTCTTCAGCTCTGTATGTCCGTGGTTCCACACCTGACCAAAACTTGATCATGCTTGATGGCATCACAGTCTATAATCCAATGCACCTCGGCGGCATCTTTTCAACCTTTAACACCGATGCCATCAAAGAGGCAGATTTCCATGCTGGAGGTTTCCCTGCTCAATACGGTGGACGCCTGGGTTCTATCCTGAATATTGTGAATCGGGAAGGCAATACTGAAGAGTTGACGGGGAGCGCAAATATTTCTCTCATCTCAAGTAAAGCGTTGATTGAAGGTCCTTTACCTACTTTTGGTTCTGATTTGCTGAAGGGATCATGGATGATTGCTGGTCGGCGTACGTACTTTGATGTCATTGCTAATGCTTTTTACAAGCAAGTCGTGTTTCCACGGCTTGACCCAGCTGACCAGAGAGGTTCACCTCAAAATGTTTTCCCTTATTATTTTTATGATTTCCAGGGCAAGGTAAATCTGGATGTGGGTAGCGATCATCGGCTTACCTGGAGCTCATTTCATGGGGATGATGTTCTGAATTGGGATTACCAGGCTGATTATTCTTCAGATGATTGGAATGATGAGGGTTACGAACAGGATGGCGACTACTATTATGAAGGAAGTGATAGCAGTGTGTTTGATTGGCGCTGGGGAAATTTTACCAACAGTCTGACCTGGCGTTGGATAATTTCGCCAAAATTGATCGCACGGACCTTTATCGCAAATAGTCGCTTTCGATTTGCTGTGGATTTTGACTATGCGGATGAGAGTTACTCCCGTAGCGAGTTTGACACCTCCAGCTATCGATCTTCCTTTGGCTTTGATCTATTTGATCGCATCAATGACAACAGTCTTGAATCCAATTTAACCTGGCTGGCAAACGATGCTCACAATGTGCTAGCAGGCTTCCAACATAAGGAGGTGCATTTCCAGTTGGGAATGATACTTGGTGCAGAGGAAACCTATAACGGGGTAAAAGAAACTTTTCGAGATACCATTATGTGGATGGAATCCAAACCAGCAGAATCAGCCATCTACATTCAGGATCAATGGGAAATGAGTCCTCTCCTTTCCCTGCAATCGGGTTTACGTATTGCCAGATACTCCTTGCATGACACCACTTATTTTGAACCGCGTCTTGGTCTCAAATATTTTCTTTCGGAAAAGGTTTCACTCAAGGGCTCTGTGGGTCGATATCATCAATTTTTGACTGTGGCCAATCCCCCTGATGAGAACTTGAGGTTTCTGGATATCTGGTTTGGTATTCCTGAGGATCGTCCAGCTCCCCGATCTGATCACTATATACTTGGGGTAGAATATTTGAGTGATTCTGATATTCTGGTTCGCACTGAAGCCTATTATAAATCGTTTGACAATCTGCTGACCCTCAAACCCACGGATCTCATTGCAATCAGCGATGAAGGTCAGTTGAGAATTGATCCCTTTAATGAATTCTGGAACACCGATGCCTATGCCCAGGGTTTAGAAATTCTGGTTAAAAAACTTTCTGGAAAAGTCCGTGGCTGGGCTGGCTATACCTATGCACAAACCAAGCGGAAGTACGGGGGTCAAAGTTGGTATTTCCCCAAATATGACAGAACCCACACTCTCAATGTTGTTGCGGATTGGGCTCTTAATGAGACCCTTCACTTTAGTACTGCCATCACATATTCCAGTGGGAATCCATATACTGCAGTCATTGGTAGAACAGAGACATGGGAAGATGACTCATGGAATTTAGACAACTCATGGTTTAATAGAGAAAATTTTCTCTATGGCGAAAAACATGGGGTGCGCTATCCGGGATATTTCCGCTGGGATGTAAGTTTTAAAAAGCGGAAACCATTTTTAAAAGGACACCGTGAATGGTATTTCCAGATATTAAATGTGACAAATCACTTAAATGTGTTTAGCTATCTCTATCGGAATCATGGGGACTTCAATTACAGAACATACGAGTACGAGAACAAAGGTGTGCAAAGATTTGGTATTCCCATGTTTCCATTTTTACCAACTTTTGGGGTGAAATTTGAATTCTAATATAATGAGCCCACCAATGACGGATATTGAACAAGCCAGTGCTGAAGGGGATCGTAGTATCAAAATGTCCTCTGATTATGCAAATCCCCAAACAGCTTTTACCTTCGACAGGCTCAGGCGACAGCCATCGAGGATTAATAAAAATCGTCGTCCTCTAGTAATTGTAATTTCTCTCCTTTTACTCCTTACGATTGTTTCATGTGGAAACTGGGGTTGGGAAGCCATTGACACAGACAATGAAGAAAAATTGAACATCTTTGGGCTCATCAGTCTGGATGATTCCGTGTCCAGCTTTATTATTGTCCATAAAACCCTGGATACCGCTGGACCTGATGCAGAAATAGTAGGGTATGATACCATCTATTACGATGCCTGGGAATGGTATAATGACGATACAGGGATGTTCGAGAGGGACACCTTCTGGTATGACCCTCCTTACATCACATCACTGAGTGAATCACTTTATATTGTGAGGGATGCAACTGTCACTGTTTCAGATGGATCGCAGACATATTCATTTATCAGGAGTCCACAAGATCGGAGTGGTCAGAATTACTGGTATCGTGATATATTTAGTGATCCTGGCATATATCTGAATACAGATGGTAATTTTATACCCCTCCCGAATACAGAATACACTCTGACCATCACAACTCCAGGAGGACATCATCTCAGTGGTTCCCTGACGACCCCTGCCATACCTAGAATTAGACGCAGCGATTTACCCGATACGCTTTCAATCAACAGTCTTTTTGATGTGACGTGGAACTACAATGGAGATTTTAATTCAACTATTACCACTGGATTCGCTTCACAAGATTGGGAACGTTATGTTTGCGGGATCAGCCAGTTTGGTTTGATGGAACCAGGAGATACAACCTGGACATCCTCGGTCGATTCATGGTGTCTTGAAGATAATCCTAACGAGGATGCTGTCGCCCCGATTGGCATTCGTCTACGCTATCTGGATGCTAATTACTATCGCTACTTCCTGGCTAGTGATTCCGAATTGGAAGCTATTTCCAATTTTCTCATCGGTGAAGGCAGTGTTGGCACAGCCTATGGGGTTGAAGGTGGTTTTGGTGTATTTGGAGCTATGAGCGCTGATTGGATCAGTCGCTACGCCACACCTTAAACTACTTCAAATCAGGCTAAATCGATCACAACCCGTTCCTCACGATCATTCCAGTTTATATTGGGCACCAGGGGTCATTAAGCCTGAAATTCTTGTAGAATCACCTGTTATACCATCTGATTGATGAACCAGAGGCGTTATTTTTTTCCAAATTATAGATAAAGCACGAGCTCCAGTGAAAACTGGAGCTCGTGTACAGGGAGGAAATCCTCTAGCAAGGATAACGCTTATTGACTTATGGCCTATTCCCTCTTCCTGGACGGTTCCCACGGCGGCCACCGCCCATATCACTATTTCTACCACGAGGTCCTCCGGGTCCACGTCGTCCTTCACGGGGACCAAATTCATGCTGATCAAAAATCAATTGCTGATCTGGTGACAGCAGAGATCTGATCTGGGTTCGATGCGCACCCATTAGCGCTTCAACAGCTGTCCGGTTGGCTTCAATAGCCGCTTCAAGTTCGGCAATTCTATCAGCATCAGGATTTTCGCTATTATTGAGCAGTCTCAGCTCTTGCTCCATTGAACGCGTGGTTTGACGAATTTCCTGCATGGCAGGCTGCATACTCTCACGGAGGGCTGTGATCTGCTGCATCTGTTCAGTTGTTAAATTTAAGCTTTCATCCCAGGTCATTTGAGAGCCACCACCGCGGCGTCCCTGACCCATTACAATCGTCATAGAGAGTAAAATGAGAATAAATAATTTTCGCTTCATGCTACTGCTCCTTTAATTATTAATATTTAGAGTAATTCCATAGTTCATACTCTTATAGTCATACAGGGGATCATTGGAAATATTCTGAGTCCACCCTGTATTCACCAGTACGTCAATATCTGAAAACCAGTCACTTTTATTCTGACCCAAATCCAGATTCCAACTCACTTGAATTTTTTGCTTTTTATCTGATCGATCAAAACCAAGATCCTTATATGCATCATTCTCAATGACATAGCTCAAACCCTCAAAGTCAAACTCATATACAGGAACATCCTTGTATTTTTTTTCGTCAAAAACATAAATCAACTTTAATTTCTGTCTGGCACCCATTCGATATAATAAGCGCAGTGATACAGAAGGACCCTCACTCCTGAACCTGTCAATAAATGGGTTGTTTAATCCATCCTGTAAGGCCAGGGCGCTGGCATCTTCATTGATGAGGGTTTGATAGTCCAGCCAGAGTGTCGCACCGAGTTTGGGGCCAAGAGCCTGGCTGAGTCTAAGCTCGGTTTCAAAAAGATAATTATCAGGAATAGAGTCAACTTCGATTGAACGGGTAAACCGGCCTGGAAGTTGATCATCTATTACGATCTGTGGCCAAAAGTTTTGATAGGCCAGGGAGGTCCTGAGATTTACTGAGGTCTTTGTATTAAAAGACTGGTTATAGGTAAGATATATCTCATGATCTGTGTTTGAGGCTTCGGTAACCTCCTCAAAGCGATTAAAATTCAAATCATAACCACCAATAAACAGCTGGGAAGCTTTGAGGTAGTATTTCCATTTCAAATACATGCCAAAACCACTGCTGTTGTAATAACTATAGCTATCATGGAAGCGGTTAAAATAAGCGAATAGACCTGCAAAGATCTGGTTATCCTTGATATCTAGATAGCGTAGTTGAAGACCAAGCTCTGCATCAGAATTGGAGTATTCAGCATAGGGATATATCTGTGAGTGCGAGATATCAATATATGCCCTGGAATTGTCGGAAAGAATTGAGCTGAGAGAGAATGCAGTTGAGCTATAGGAAGCATTGGGAACCAATTTACTACCCAATAGATAGTCAGCAGCCCCAAATGAATTATCAAAAGTGTAGGTAAATTCACCAGCGGTTACTGGAAAGCTAAGCAAAGATAAGCAGATGATTACAATTGCTATGATTGCTCTGAAATTGATACGCTCTGATTTGCTTATGAACATGGTTTGATTTGAGTCTTTCATAGAAGTTGGGGGAGGAAATCTTCCTCCCCCATTATCACACAATTAGTTCGCGCTATTCAGTTTAACTATGGATTTGCGATGAGGAACTGGGTCTGGGAGACAATCACCTGATCCAGGTCCATTACCACCTCTACCTCCACGACCACCTCTGCCTCCACGGCCATCTTCTGGTCTCACGTAATCTTCATCAGCATAATTCGGGATACCATCGCCATCATCATCGGGTGCATTATCATTGTAGCCATCACCGTCTTCATCGATGAAATCACCATGTCCAGGACCGCCTCTGCCTCCAAGGCCATCTTCTGGTCTCACGTAATCTTCATCAGCATAGTTTGGGATACCATCGCCATCATCATCGGGTGCATTATCATTGTAGCCATCACCGTCTTCATCGATGAAATCACCAGAGCCATTGCCACCGCCACCGAAACCACCATGACCATTTCCCCACTGACCACCCTGTGCATAAACTGGGCTGGCAATTGCGAATAAGCTAATTGCTACTGCCATCATCATCACCGTTAAGAGTTGCTTTTTCATATCGTTTCTCCTTTGTTATTGTTTCTGTTTCAAAAAAGCTGCCCTCTATAGTCCAATCTCTGTGCCAGTTATTACGCCTCGCTCAATAATGTTACATATATTATTGTAATTCATATACTTATCGATATATATATTGATTAATTGATTGTGAACAGGCTCGACAAAACACGTCGAATTCGACAAAATTGTCGAGAATATTGATGATTATTTCAGGTGGTATTTTTGAAGCTTGTAGCGGAGAACTCGCTCGCTGATGCCCAGCCGTCGGGCACATTCACTCTGGTTGCCTCCTGCTTCATGCAGGGTATTTTTTATCAGATCTACTTCCAGACCACCAACAGAATCTTTCAGTTTCCCTGAAGCGATATTCTCTCCAGCCTTATCCTGCAGGTTGAGTCCTTCAACTAAAATCTCAGGTCCCTGACATAGCAGGACGGCGCGTTCAAGGATATTTCCCAGTTCGCGGACATTCCCGGGGAAATGATATGTCTCCAGCGCTGCAAGCGCTTTACTCGAAAGAATCATTTCAGATCGACCTTCCCTGACAGCAAATTTATCAAGAAAATATTCTGACAAAACCTTGATATCATCAGGTCTGCTTCTCAGGGGTGGTATCTCAAGATTTATCACATTTAAACGATAATAGAGATCTTCCCTAAACTCTCCCAACTCAATGGCGTGGAGCAAATCCACATTGGTAGCAGCTATCACCCGGACATCTGATTTGAAGACTTTGTTCTCCCCAATCCTTTGAAACTCACCACTCTGTAGAAAGCGCAATAGATTGGTTTGCATCTCAAGTGGAAGATCACCAATCTCATCCAGAAATAGGGTTCCTGTATGGGCTTCCTCAAAGCGACCCATTCTGGTCGCGGTTGCACCTGTGAAAGCGCCTTTCTCATGACCAAACAGTTCACTCTCAATCAAATGGCTGGGAAGAGCTGCGCAGTTCACTGCTACCATGGGCTGTTTACCCCGAGGGGAATGCTGATGTATATACTCGGCAAGAACTTCCTTGCCTACGCCAGTTTCTCCCGTGATGAGGACAGTGACCTGGCTGTCAGCCACACGCTTCGCCTGTTGGAGTAAACCTAACATGACTGGATCTCTGGCCAGAAAACCCATCTCTTCTGAACCTTGTTCCCGGGAAATATTTTGTGGATTTTGTGAGGTATGAATGTGATCCTCGATGCCCTTGAGCAGAATTTCAAGCTGATCCAGATTAACGGGTTTGGTTAAGAAATCCCAGGCACCTGATTTCATGGCATCTACGGCAATATCCACAGTGCCGAAAGCAGTGATCAAAACCAGAATCACATTAGGATGACGTGATTTTACTTCTTTTAAAAGATCAACACCTGTCATATAGGGCATTTTGTAATCAGACAAAACAATGTCAACTGGATGCTTATGCAAATGGGCCAGTGCAGTTTGAGCAGACTCAGCTGTGCCAACATCATATCCAATTTTCTTTAGAAATCCAGCCAGAGACTCACGCTGGATTTGCTCATCATCGACGATTAGTATTCTGGTCATTGTTTCACCGGTAATTCAATTTCGAAGGTTGTCCCTTCATCAAGTTGACTTGTCACTTCAATCGTTCCGTGGTGGTCTGCGATTATTTTATGCGTCAATGCCAGTCCCACACCTGTACCCATGTCCTTGGTTGTATAATACAAATCAAAAATACGACTGAGCTGATCCTCAGCAATTCCAGTTCCTGTATCAATGATCTTTATAATTATCATTTCACCTTTTTTCTGACCTTCCAGATTTATACTCGCTCCGGAATCACAGGCATCCAAAGCGTTTCGAACCAGGTTAGATATTGCCTGTCTCAAATATCCTGCGTCTGCATCAAATTCAAGCGAATTGGCCTGCACTGACAGCGATATCTGTTGGTTTATGGCTTCCGATTTATACAAATCCTGGATGCTGTTTAAAAAACTCATCAGATCGAGAGTTGAGAAATTGAGGGGGGTCGGTCTGGTGTATTCCAGAAAATCCTGGAGAGATTCATTTATTCGTGATATTTCTGAGACCATGGTGCCAGTGAGCGATTCATATTCCTGCTGATCTTCACCAGTTGAGAATTCGCGCTTCAACCGTTGGGCAACAATTCCTATAGCATTGAGCGGATTGCGTATTTCATGGGCGACACCAGCAGCGAGTTCACCCACAGCCGCCTGCTTTTCTCGAAGTCGATTCAATTTCTCCAATCTATAGACTTCTGCTTCTATGCGCTTCTTCTCCTCCTCGAGTAAAGCTGCATTTCGTCGAACCAACAGAAATATAAGTAGCACAAATGCCAGCATCGTAAAGAGTGTAGTACGAATAAGAATTTGATAGACGATTTGTCCTTTTAGACTCAATAATGTATCCGCTTTTAGCCCAATGCGAACTTCTCCCAAGCTTGAGTTAAAAAATACAGGACGAACCACTTCCAGCAAACTGCTGTCTCCTTTGGAAACTTTAAAGAGGATATCAGCAAGGGGTTCACGGGTCCAGGTATCGTCAACCATTTCACTAGACTTTGAGACATAGTATGGTTCACGGTTATCCAGGGCAAGCTGCAGATATTGCAAGCCATTGACATGCAGAAGGTCTTCCAGAGCAGATTCCATGGCTGTGAGATATTTAAAATTTTGCTCAGCCTCCATTGACAACTGACAGGCGATTACACCACCCCTGTCTCTGGGAATAGCTACCATAAATTGATCTTCAATACTGTCCTGAGGGGTGTAAGGGTACTCCGCCTGATCAACCCCGATAATGATTAGTTCAGATTTCATGAATAAAATCGGCTGTAACTGATTCTGGATCCAGGTATTGTCTTGCTCTAATTCAGCCCCAGTATTTTTTGAAGCTACTCTGGAGTCGGCATCCTTATTCCCTTTACGATCATAGGTGGTGATATCCATGATGGTTTCATCATTCACCCATTCGTCCAGATCACTTCCTGTTAATTCCTGTTCTTTATCTATTTGGTTCAAGATACTGAGCATATCTATGGCTCTATCGATATAGGATTGTTTTAACTCCTCGGTGAGATAGGCCTGACCACTACCACTCTGGGCAATAACAGCGGCGGTCATGGCTGCCTGATCCTGAATGAGCTGCAGAACGTCACGATATCTGGATTTATACTCGAGATAACTTGATAAAATGAGTAAGGTGAGAACAACAATATACAACCCGATGTACCAAGGATTCAATTTTAAGATGTTTTTAACAGCTCTCAGCAAGTCATTCCCCTAACAATTCATTTTAACTGGATTGAAAAATAAATAGAGTTGGAAGAAGACCTAAATAAATCTGAAAATATGAATCTGGTTTATAATGGTGATGTAACAAAAATGCCCCGGACTCTTCGATAAACTCAGGGGCCGAGGCATTTAATTATTATTGTGAAGCAGATTTATTTCTTTGCAGCAACCTTCAGTCGATTCAGGGAACGTTCCTGAGCTCTCAGAGCCCTCAGTTCGTCCTCCATCTCATCCTGTTTCCGATTAAGATGTTCTTTAGCTCTATTAAAAGCTTCCTGGGCACGTGTCAGATCGATATCATCATGTGGCTCAGCCGATTCAACCAGTAACTGTACACCGTTGTGAGTGATTTCTGCAAAACCCTTGGTGGAGGCATAGGTCTTCTCTACCGACCCCTTGACCACTTTGATTTCCCCGATAGCCAAAGCCATTATTGACTCAGTATGTCCTGCCAGGACACCGAAGGCACCATCTACACCAGGAGCACGGAGGTAATCTACCTCACCCTCATCATACACTTTGGTTGGTGTGATGATTTCTAGATGAAATTGTCCTGCCATTTTTAATTAACCACTTTTCTTTGCGCTGGCAATCACGTCGTCAATATTACCTTTATACATAAAGGCATTCTCATTGTATTTATCCATATCACCGGCGAGAATTGCTTCGAATCCAGTGATAGAATCTTCAAGAGAAACATATTTACCAGCACTACCGGTAAATGCTTCAGCCACAAAGAAAGGCTGTGAGAAGAATTTCTGCATACGACGAGCACGGTTCACTGTGTTCTTATCATCATCAGATAATTCATCCATACCAAGAATGGCGATAATATCCTGAAGATCTTTATATTTTTGTAGAACGACTTTGACTTCCTGAGCCACGTTATAGTGACGATCACCAACCACACGAGGATCAAGAATTCGCGATGATGATGAGAGTGGATCCACAGCTGGATAGATACCCAACTCAGCAATTCCACGTTCTAAAACAGTTTTGGCATCAAGGTGAGCAAAGGTCGTCGCAGGAGCCGGATCAGTTAAATCATCAGCAGGTACGTAGATAGCCTGCACGGAAGTCACCGACCCTTTTTTGGTAGAAGTAATACGTTCTTGAAGATCACCCATTTCTGTAGACAGTGTTGGTTGATATCCTACAGCCGAAGGCATACGACCTAAAAGAGCAGACACTTCAGAACCAGCCTGGGTGAAACGGAATATATTATCTACAAAAAGAAGTACATCTTTGCCTTCCACATCACGGAAATATTCAGCCATGGTGAGACCTGATAGAGCCACGCGGAGACGAGCCCCTGGTGGTTCATTCATCTGGCCAAAGACCATTGCTGTCTTGTCGATAACACCGGATTCAGTCATTTCTAGATAAAGATCATTACCTTCACGAGTACGTTCACCCACACCAGAGAAAACTGAATAACCACCATGCTCGGTGGCAATATTGCGGATCAGTTCCTGGATCAGCACAGTTTTGCCAACACCTGCACCACCGAATAAACCGGTTTTTCCACCCTTTGAGTAGGGCTCCAGAAGATCAACAACTTTGATACCTGTTTCCAGAATCTCACTTGATGTGGTTAGATCCTCCTGCTTGGGTGGATCTCTATGAATGGGATTACGCTGCACATTTGGTGCAGATTTTCCATCAATGACATTACCCACAACATCAAACATGCGTCCCAATGTTTCAGGACCTACTGGAACGGAGATAGGACTACCAACATCTGTAACCTTGGTGCCACGTGTGAGACCATCAGTTGAATCCATAGCAATTGTACGGACAACATTTTCACCTAGATGCAGGGCAACTTCCAACACCAATAATCCGTCTTCACGTTCAATATTCAGAGCATTTAACACTTCTGGCAGTTGACCGTCCTCAAAACGAACGTCAACTACAGCACCCATAATCTGAACAACTTTTCCTTGCTTTGCCATCGTATGAATTTTCCTCTTATTCCACTAAAGCTTCAGCACCACTCACAACTTCCAGAATCTCTGTGGTAATTGCAGCTTGACGTGCCTTATTGTATTCCAGTCGGAGACGATCGATAAGGTCTCCAGCATTATTTGTAGCTGCTTCCATTGAAGTCATCCTGGCTGCCTGCTCAGAGGCATAGGATTCCAGTAGAAAGCGCCACATTTGGATATTTAAATGACGGGGTACCAATGATTTGACGACCTCGTCCTTGGAAGGCTCAAATAGATAATCTGTATTAACCTCTTCCGCATCATCCTCTAAAACCAGAGGAAGATAGTGATATTCCACGATTTCCTGTTGAGCTACATTCTTAAACTCATTGAAGATGACTCTGACATCATCGAATTCACCAGAGAGGTACCGATCAGTAATGGCTCTGGCCATTTTTGTGGCATGGCTAAAGTTGAGTTCATTCCAGAAATCAGTATAATGCTCGACAACATCATAGCCTCTTTTTCCAAAATACTCATAACCTTTCCGCCCAATGCAGATGAGTTTAGAATTTTCCTTGCCAGCGGTATCAATGATAGATTCCGCCTGACGTAGAATATTTGAATTAAAACTACCACATAGACCACGATCCGATGTCAATATGATAAAAGCCTTTTGCTTGGCTGGTCTCATAGATAGCAGGTCGTGTGTGGTTCGATCAATATCTGGAAGAAGGTGATTCAGTACACCATGGATACGACCAGCATAGGGTCGCGCCTGTTCCATGTTACTCTGAGCGCGGCGAAGTTTAGCGGCCGCCACAAGTTTCATGGCACGCGTAACCTGCTTGATACTCTCAATAGTACCTATCCGCTTCCGAATGTCTTTTAAATTCGCCATAGCGATCCTGTATTAGGCTGCGAACCCTTTAACAAAGTCCGAAACTGTCTTTTTCAAAGCAGCATCAATCTCATCAGTCAGCTTGCCTTCAGCTGCAATCTTCTTCAGGAGATCTGAATTGGTGGCTTCCATATTGCTTAGGAATTCACTTTCAAAACGTCTCACATCTGAAGGATCAATGTCATCCAGAAATCCTCTTGAGGCAGCATAGAAAATGGCAATCTGCTTTTCCACAACCATGGGGACAAATTGATTCTGCTTCAATACTTCATAGAGAATTTTTCCACGGGTCAGCTGTCTTTGAGTTTCAGCATCCAGATCAGAACCGAACTGGGCAAAAGCAGCCAGTTCACGATATTGGGCCAGATCAAGTCTCATTCCACCAGCAACCTTTTTCATGGCGCCGATCTGGGCGTTTCCACCCACACGAGATACTGAAATACCCACGTTCAAAGCAGGACGCTGTCCACTATTAAAGAGATCCGTTTCCAAAAAGATCTGACCATCAGTAATGGAGATCACATTGGTAGGGATATAGGCAGATACATCACCCATTTGTGTTTCAATGATGGGCAGAGCAGTGAGTGAACCACCACCTAATTCACTGTTCAATTTAGAAGAACGTTCCAATAGGCGACTGTGGAGATAGAATACATCTCCTGGATAGGCTTCACGACCTGGAGGTCTTCTCAGTAACAGAGACATCTGGCGATAAGCCACAGCATGCTTTGACAGATCATCATAGATAATCAGAGCGTGCTTCCCATTATCACGAAAATATTCACCAATTGTAGCACCCGTGTACGGTGCCAGAAATTGTAGGGGTGCAGGATCAGAGGCGTTTGCAGCTACAACGGTTGTATACTCCATGGCACCCTGAGCTTCAAGCTCAGCAACCACTCGGGCAACAGTTGAGGCCTTTTGGCCGATGGCTACATAAATACAATATACTGGATCATCAGGTGTGTCTGCACTATGGGTATATTTCTGATTCACAATGGTATCAAGTGCTACTGCAGTTTTACCAGTCTGACCATCACCAATAATCAATTCACGCTGGCCACGACCGATTGGAATCATACTATCGATAGCTTTGATGCCGGTTTGCAGAGGCTCATTCACAGGACTTCTGGCCAAAACACCCAGAGCTTTACGCTCGACTGGCATGGTTGATTCTGGTTTGATATCACCTTTGCCATCCATGGCAGCACCAATAGGACTGATCACGCGGCCAATAACTGCGTCTCCAACACCAACGGAAACAACTTTTCCAGTACGTTTGGCCTGGTCACCCTCTTTCACAAGAGAAGTACTACCAAAAAGAACCAGTCCAACTTCGTCCTCTTCAAGGTTCATCGCCATACCCACAACACCGTTGGGGAGCTCAATCAACTCAGAGGCCATAACGTTTTCCAGTCCACTGACTCGGGCAATTCCGTCACCAACCATGATGACTTCACCAATCTCAGCTACATCAATAGAGAGATCTAACTTGCCCAGCTCTTCCTGGAGTAATTTTGTGATTTCGTCTGTTCGAATATCTGTCATATTCTTGTCTTTCCTTTAGGACTGAATCAGTGTTTGTCTGATACGTGCTAGTTTACTGGAGAGGGAGGCATCCAAAATGGTATTGCCAACTCGTAATGTTAAACCACCCAGAATATCCTGATTTACTTCTGCAGTAAAATCAGCTTTCGAGGATGTGACTGATTGGACAGCCTGGTGGATGCCTGCAATGGTTGCATCCGATAATTTGCCAGTACTGACTGCATGCACTTTGACCTGATCGCTGCGTGTGTAAAAAGCAGTCTCCAGGCTATGCATGATCATGCCCAACAATTTCATATCCCGTTCATCACCTAATTGGGCAATAAAAGCCTGATTGATCGGGTGCAGATCAGGATACACTTTGCCAAGCAGTTGAATTTTGTCGGTGGCTTCAACTTTGGTTGAGGCCAAAAATGCCTTCAGTGCTGGTTCCTGCCGATAAATGCCATAGAAAGATTTCATTGAGCGATAGACTGGCTCAAGAGCATCCTTCTTCTCAGCAATATTTAAAAGCAGGTTGGCGTACTGGCGACTTTTTGCTGAAGTGCGCATTAATTCTTACCGTAATCCTTGAGAGCATCTTCAATGAGACGTTCATTGTCTTCAGGCGTAAGTGATTTAGAGATAATTTTTTCAGCAGCAGCCAGGGAGATATCCACAATCTGAGTACGGATTTCGGATATCGCTTTTTCGCGTTCTGCAACAATCTGAACCTCAGCCTGTTTAAGAATCCCTGCAGATTTATCCTGAGCTTCGTTGAGAATATCAGCTTTCATCCGTTCTGCGGTTTCTTTACCAGCAGCCACAATGTTTTGGGCTTCCTGTCGAGCTTTGGCTACCATCGCTTCATATTCACCGGCAACTTTATCAGCTTCTTTACGAGCTGCTTCGGCTTCCTCGAGTGATTCACGAATAAAATTTTCACGATTTTCCAGCGCCTTGATCATGGGTTTCCAGGCTTTGGTACCCAGGATCACCAACACAGCAAGGAAGGTGATCCAGGTCCAAATCATTAAGCCTGTGTCAAACCGTAGCAGGTTTTCCATAGTTCCTCCGAAGGAGAGTTTTCAGGCTTTCTTATTTCAGAGCGATGAGGAGAGCTACAACCTCACCGATAATTGCAACACCTTCGAGCAGGAAGAGTGGCAAGTTTACAGCACCAGTGATACTGGCGGCGGCTTCAGGTTGACGAGCAATACCTGCAGCTGCGGCTGCGGCCAATTTTCCAATTCCAAGGCCAGCGCCAATAACGATCATACCTGCGCCAATTGCGGCACCTAGATAAGCAAATTCCATTTTAAAACTCCTTCTTGTGTGTTTCTATCATCACTATCTGATTGCTACATACATGTCTCATATCCCTGAACTGAGTAAGAGCGTTTCTAGCATAGCTGATAGAAGGTTTATATTTTTTGTTATTAAAGATCAAAACTATTAATGATGTGGGTGAATTGACTGGCCAATAAACACAGATGAAAGCAGTGTGAACACGTAAGCCTGTACAATACTCACGATAATCTCTAAAAAGGTAATACCCACATTCAATGCGACTGAAGCAACGCCTACATAGGCATTGTGAAGTAGAAATATTGGGGCAAAGATGGCCAGCATGGCAATATGCCCTGCGGTCATGTTGGCAGCTAGTCGCATGGTCAAGGCGAAGGGTCTCACAAACATACTTAATATCTCAATTGGTATCAGAATGATATATACAGCTTTAGGTAGACCTCCAGGGACCAGGTTTTTCCAATGCTTAAAGAAGCCATGCTCTAGGATACCTGCAATAATAATGGCTATGAAAGTGATTAAAGCCAGAGAGGCAGTCACATTGATATTGCCAGTTGCTGTGGTTCCACCGTGTCCATGATTGATATAATTAAAGAAGGGCATGAGACCGAGGAAGTTCATTGTCAGAATAAGAAAGAAAAAGGACATCACCAGAGGTCCCCATTTCAATACATGATTCTTCCCTACCGTGGGAATGAGAATTCCAGTCCTGACAAAGTCAACGACGTACTCAAAAGCATTTGAAAAACCACTGGGGACGGGACGATCTTCTTTACGATATCCTCTGGTCGCGTACAAGGCAGCAGAAACAAGCAAGCCAGCAGCAATCCAGAGCATAATAACGTGTTTGGTTATTGAAAGATCAACACCGAAGAGTTCAAAATGAATCATCACGTCACTGTTAGCGACGTGCTCAATGATTTTATCCCCAATATTGTTGCTGGTTCCGTGGCCTGGTGCAGCCATCAAGAAATCTCCCCTGTTTTTTGTGTGCTTCTTGCCATAAAAAGCGGCCAATAATAAGCTTCGACCCCATGCCACGCAAGAAAGTTTATAACTAATGTTACAATAAATGTCACATTATCTAAAGTCCCTGCTTTTACAAGGATAGCTGACCATATCCCCAGCAGAATAACCTTAAAGAAAAAGCCTACAATATTGATTTTTTGAAGGCTTTGAGCGTCATTTGTTTTGGAATGTTCTGCCCAGAGCAAAAGTCCGCCACTTATGAGGACTGGAATAATAGCTCCGGCGAGCACAGATTTCACCAATTCGAGGCGCCCTATGAAGATCAAGGCGAGGAGTGCTAAACCATTTAATATCAAGGCTGAAACCCCTAAAACCTGCCAGGCTTTCATTGGTCTTCATCTTTCATGTATAGACTCTTGTAAAGCTCATACATTCCAATAACTACTCCCAATAGCGCTCCGGTGAGGACACCATACTGAGGCCATCCAAATTTTTGATCGATAAAATATCCTATAGCACCAAGACCTAAAACACTACCGGTCATCGTTGAGGCCGCTGCCATATACCTGCCGGAACCGTCAGATTTCAAGTGCTGCTAAATCTCTTCGCCGAGGGCTTCAAATTCATCAGAAGTGGAAGTTTCAGGAACCATGAAACTGCGACCATGGAAAACTGCCCCATCCTCAATAATAAGTCTGGTAGCAATTACATCACCCTTTAGTCGTCCGGCCTTACCCAGAGCTACTTTTCCCTTCACTTCAATATTACCACCGACAATACCACCAATGATAGCGTAGTCCCCTTTGATGCCCCCCTTGACGACACCTGACTCAGAAACCGTAACAAAGCCTGTGGCTTCAATGCTGCCATCCACGGTTCCATTTATATGTGCACTACCATTGATATTCATATCTCCAGAAATGTGAGTCCCTCGTCCGACAATAGTTTCTATGCGATGTATTCGATTGGCCATTCTAATCTTCCTTCTCAACAGCTGGAGAGCTAGTTTCATTCAGTTCAGTGATAAATGTGGCAGGATCAAGTGGTACTCCTTCGTACCAGATTTCAAAGTGAAGATGCGCACCCTCAGAGATGCCAGTATTTCCCATGATGGCGATAGGTTCTGCGCGGTCCACAACTTGCCTCTGGGTCACCAGGTTTTGCTCATTGTGACCGTAAACAGTGAGATAGCCATTACCATGATCAATAATAATTGTATTCCCAAAACGGTAGGTCCAATCTGAGAAAATGACATACCCGCGACCTGCAGCTTTTACAACTCTGTCCTCGATGGAGGACAGATCCAAACCAAGGTGATCTTGGCTAAAAAGTCCTTCCCTAACCTGGAATCCTGCATTTACAAAACCCTTAATAGGCAAGTAAGTCGGCAGGTCATCTAACAAGCCCATGGTTTCAAATGGAGAGAGTTCCCAATTGTCCTCAAAGGCGACGCTGTCCCCTGCATCTGCCCGCAGATTATAGTGGCTGCCCAGGGTACTTTCGATGAAGTGATTAATCTCTTCAATGCGCTTGGCATTTTTCAACAAACCGGCAACTTCCTGTCTTTCACTTAGCAGATAATCATTCTCCCGCTTGATGTCCCTGTATTCCAATGCTCGGGGCAAGTAGTAGGTAGAAAATAGAATGATAACAGCGAGCAGACCAAGAATGGACAATTTCAGGATATTGACAGTAGTCGCTGTAATTGAATAGGATCTGCCATTGGTTTCATTATCCGGTAGGATGAGTATGGTATATTTTTCGTGCTTCATGATTTCTTGTTTCTACCTATTCCTATTGGGGGGGATTGTTCCGAATACAGCTTTCTATTTTTTCAAGGACCCGAACAATTCCAATAAACGCTCGAGATCTTCATCACCAAAATACTCAACTTCAATGATCCCCTTCTTAGGACCAGCCTTTATCTGTACCCGGGTTCCCAGAACCGTCATAAGGGCTTCTTCACTACGAGTTAAAAAAACTGATTTTTTGGGAGGGGTTTTTTTCTTTTTCGCTGAAACAGGGGTCTTTTCCTTGAGCTTTTTGACATAATTTTCTGTTTCCCGAACGCTCATGTTGTTCCTGCGAACCAGTTGGAAGATGTGAACCATTTCTTTTTCTGAATCAAGTCCCAGAAGTGCCCTGGCATGACCAGCTGATATGACGAGGTTTTTCAAGGCAACTTTTATTTCTGCAGGCAACTTCAAGAGGCGCATGGCGTTGGTGATAGCCGCTCGGCTCTTTCCAATATTTCCTGCAATTTCCTCGTGAGAAAGGTCGTACTTCTCGGATAGGAGTGAGTAAGCTTCAGCCTCTTCAAGAGGATTCAGGTTATCCCTCTGCAAATTTTCAATTAAAGCTAATTCCATCATATCTACATCTTTATCCACAGTAAGAATATGAATTGGAATTGTCTCTAATCCCAGTTCCTGGCAAGCTCTCAGACGCCTTTCACCAGCGATGAGTTCATATTCACCATTGACTTCACGAACTGTGATGGGCTGTATCAAACCTTTGGATTTAATAGATGCTTTGAGATCCTCAAAAGCCTGGACTGCTTTGTCTGAATCAAAATCTTTTCTGGGCTGAAAAGGGTTAGGTCGAATATCGTTCGGAGAAACTGAGAGTGAGGAAACAGATGACTCCTCGGGTGCACCCAATGAATCAAGAATTGCATCCAGACCCCGTCCCAGTCTTTTTGGAACTTCAGGCATTTTCAAGCACCTCTTCTACCAGATTCATATAGTTAGCAGCACCGACAGAATTAGCATCATACAGCATAATTGGTTTTCCATAACTCGGTGATTCACTCAAGCGAACATTTCGATTGATGTAGGTCTTGTATACTCGCTCTTTAAAATAGGTTTTCACCTCTTCCACAACCTGCTTACTCAAATTGAGTCGACTATCATACATGGTCATGAGGACACCTTCAATAACAAGCGCCTTGTTAATTGTTTTTTGGACACGGCGTACTGTGTTCAATAGCTGACCCAAGCCCTCAAGAGCATAATATTCACATTGTATTGGAATCAGAATTGAGTGAGCTGCTGTAAGTGCATTTAGTGTAAGTAGACCCAGTGAGGGTGGACAATCAATAATGATAAAATCATAATCCTCCTCAATTTCTGCTACTGCCTCTTTCAAAATACGTTCTCTGGCAATGGCTGAAACCAATTCAACTTCAGCACCAACCAGCGATGGACTGGAAGGCACGAGGTCAAGAAAGGGCAATTCACTCTTATGCATGATATCAAGAATAGTTGCCTGATTAAGCAGCACTTGATAGATGCTCTGACCATCCACCCTCACGGGGTGTCCAAGTCCAGCAGTAGAATTTGCCTGGGGGTCTAAATCGATAAGCAGGGTCTTTTTCTCAGTCACAGCCAAACCTGCAGCCAGGTTGACTGATGTCGTCGTTTTCCCCACACCCCCCTTTTGATTCACGATGGCTATAATTTTTGCCATAAGATACTGTTTTTTAAAGACCTTTGCTAATTATGTTCAGGCTTTGAATATAGTTGACCTGTATCCCAAAAACAACGTGTAGCTGAGTGTCATTCAGCATTAGAATTGAAATACCTCTTCCTCAATATTTCAGGTAACGAAACTGAGAGAATAATTATCATCGCACCCGTTAAGGCAGATGTTGATAGTTCTTCTCCCAGAAGCACCCACCCCCAAATGCTGGCTAAAATTGGAATGAGGAATGTTGTGTAACTCATTTTTACAATTGTGACCCGCTTGACCAACCAGAAATACATGGTAAACCCGATGGCGGAACCCATAATAGCGAGATATGCTGTAGCTCCCATTGTGACTACATTTAATTCCACATGCTGCCAGGACTCAAAAAACAGGCCTGTGATAAGTAGCAGAGTCGCCCCTATCAGCATTGCAGATGCATTCGCAGCTACTGGGTCAAGATTTGTCCCTTCCCTCTTATAGAGTACATTGGGATATGCTGCTGCAAGGATGGAAAGCAAGATAACAACCATACCTTTCGCCGCCTGCGGATCGAAACCGGCCCCCTTAAGATCAAAAATAAACAGGGTACCTATGATTGAACCAACCAGGCTGAATATGTTCGACGCATTAATTTTTTCATTCACCAGCATCCGATGAGCAAATACCGCTATCATCACTGGTAAAGTCGCCCAGAGGATTGATGTGATATTGCTATCAACGAATTGCATCCCCCAGTAGGTGAGGCCATATCCAAAAAAGAAGTTACCTATCCCGAGAGCCACGATGATATGTCTATCTCCCCGTCGAGGCAAAATCGGTTGTTTGCGCCATTTCTGCAGTAGCACCAGGACCAAACCTGCCAGGAAGAACCTCATAGAGGCCATGAGGAATGGTGTTTCACCTACACTCACTTTGATGGCAATCCAGGTGCTGCCCCAGATCAGCACAAGAGCAATGTATAAAGAAGGAACAATATAGGATGTCATTTTCACGCGGAGAAATTAGGGTGGTTCTGTCTTTTGACTATGTAAATGTTTGAACACATCAAAATTTGTAGTGGTTTCTCAATCACACAAATCAGTTTTCCAAAATTGGGAAGAACTCCCCTTGTATTCAATTTTCCGAGAAGATTTTCAATTCTAAGGATAATTAGTTTAGTGTTTTCCTGAGAGAAGATTCCAAAATATTCTGATACGTTTGTTGATATATTAAAAATCTTCACACCGGGTCCATAAGTCCCAAATCCATACAGACAAGGCCTTATGCGTAACCTTCAGACATTACCTGCCATTATTAACTTCTATTAATAAACACTACTAACACTATGTGCTTTTAATATTTCTCACTTATTTCGGCATGTATATCGCAAAGCTAGATTTTAGAATATAGATTTATTATGAATGTAATTGACATAAAAAAGCGCCTCTCAGACAAAACCAGACCAGTATTCGCCATTGGTGTAGCTGCCGACCTGGTGGGTGTTTCTGTACATACCTTGCGGATGTACGAGACTGAAGGTCTTATTATTCCACAGCGTACAAAATCCAAACGCCGTCTCTATTCCCAGAAAGATATCGAAAGACTTCAATGCATTCGCGTCATGATTGAAGATCGTGGGTTCAATCTGGCAGGCATTAAAGGGATGATGTCCATGGCTCCCTGTTGGGAGATCAAAGGCTGCAGTGAGGAAGATCGTGCCACATGTGATGCCTACAAATCATCATTAGAACCCTGTTGGATGGTAAAATCGAAGACATCAGCATGTCAGGACGAAACGTGTTCTGAATGCCCGGTTTATCGAGATGTAACGACCTGCCATAATATGAAATCCTATTTACAAGAGCATTGGAAGAACACATGAGCACTAACATGAATCGCCGCGATTTTATTAAAGTCGCCGGTATGGGTGCCGGAAGCCTGGCTTTCGCAACACCCCTGTTTGACTTCTCTAAGGGAGAAATCTTAGCTCCTGACACAGTTCCCGGCATGTATGCCAAAAGAACCCCTACCTACTGTGAGATTTGCTTCTGGAAGTGTGCAGGTTGGGTACATACTAATGACGAAGGTAAGATTTGGAAAGTCACGGGTCATGAAGATGATCCTCACTCAAATGGTCGTCTTTGCCCCCGTGGAACTGGTGGTGTGGGTATGTACAATGATGAAGATCGACTAAAAACACCCCTCATCAGAACAGAAGTTGGCGGTATTCAGACATTTCGTGAAGCATCATGGGATGAAGCATTTACATATATTGCTGATGGTCTCAAAAAAATTGCCAAGGAACACGGTCCTGAATGTACGGCACTTTTCAGCCATGGATCAGGTGGAAAATATTTTGGTGATCTTCTCAAAGCTTATGGCTCATCAAATATCGCAGCTCCCTCATACGCCCAATGTCGCGGTCCCAGAGAGGTTGGCTTTATCGCTACCTACGGCGAAGGTGTTGAATCCCCAGAACGTGTTGATATCCGAGACACCCGCTGTCTGGTACTAATAGGTTCTCACTTTGGTGAAAATATGCATAATGGACCTGTCCAGGAAATTGCACAGGCTACATCAAAGGGCGCTTCTATCATTACGGTTGATCCCCGTTTTTCCACTGTTGCCAGTAAATCAAAATTCTGGTTGCCTATTAAACCGGCCACAGATATGGCTCTCTTATTGGCCTGGATGCATGTCATCATTAACGAAAATCTATATGATAAAGAGTACATAGAAAAGTACGCTTATGGTTTTGAAGATCTCAAAGCCCACGTAGCACAAATGACACCTGAATGGGCTTATGGTATTACCACGATAAAACCAGAGACAATTCGGGAAACAGCTCGGGAAATGGCTAACGCCAGCCCAAGGGTTATTGTCCATCCTGGTCGTCATGTTACCTGGTACGGTGATGATACCCAACGACTGAGAGCTGTAGCCATGCTGAATGCCCTCCTGGGATCCTGGGGTCGTCGAGGTGGTTATTATTACCCTGAAAAAGTTAATTTTAAAAAATATCCCCATCCTGCGTTTCCAAAACCTGCCCGAACCTGGAAGGATGCATACCCTGGTAAATTCAAACTGGCTGGACTGGCATTGGCTTCTGGGATTTGTGATGCAACCGTTCCTACGACTGAAAGAGATTGTTCCTTCAAGGGCTGGATTGTGAATGGCACCAATTTGATCCACACGCTTCCAGATCAGGCGAACACGCTTAAAGCCATTCAAGCGCTGGATCTTCTAGTTGTGATAGATACCATGCCCATGGAAATCACGGGTTATGCAGATGTCATTCTCCCTGAATGTACTTATCTCGAACGATATGATAACATTCGCGTCAGTAAACATCGTGAGCCAACCATCGCTCTGCGAATGCCGGCGGCACCCCCCAAATACAATACAAAGCCAGCCTGGTGGATGGCCAAAGGTCTGGCCAACAAAATGGGTCTGGGTCATTTCTTCCCATGGGAAAACATTGAAGAAAAACTGGACTGGGAGCTGAAACAGGTTGGTACTTCGCTGGAAGAAATGCAACGAATTGGCGTGAAAAAGTATAAACGTGAGTACGATGATCTTTATCCCATGCAGGATCTCGAAGATTTCGAATTTAATACCAATACCGGTAAGATTGAGCTTTACTCCACGGCCATGCAGGATGAAGGTTATGATCCTTTGCCAAAATACAAAGCACATGAGGAACCACCTGAGGGTTATTACCGCCTGATCTATGGTCGGGCACCCATGCACACATTCAGCCGTACTGCCAATAATCCAAACCTCACAGATCTTATGGATGAGAATAGTGTCTGGGTAAATCCCAAGATCGCTAAGGAGTGGGATTTAAAAAATGATCAATACCTGTGGTTGGAAAACCAGGATGGCGTGGTAAGCAAGACACCCATCAAGGTACGAGTCACAGAGCGTATCCGCTTTGACAGTGTGTACATGGTTCATGGGTTTGGACATACAAATAAGAAACTAACGCGGGCATATGGTCGGGGCGCCAGCGATGCTGATCTGATTACTCGAGTCCATATTGATCCCGTTATGGGCGGTACAGGCATGCGAGGTAATTTTGTCACCTTTCGCTTTGAAGCTGGCAAGGAGGTATCATCATGAGATATGCCATGGCTGTAGACACACTCAAATGTGTCGGTTGCAGTGACTGCGTTGTAGCGTGTCAGACTGAAAATGATGTCCCTATCGGTCACTGTCGGGATTGGATTGTCGAAAAAACTACGGGCACCTATCCAGAGCTACAGTTGGAGATTCGCTCCGAACGTTGTAACCATTGCGCCAATGCTCCCTGTGTGAGGACTTGTCCCACAGAGGCTAGCCATTATGCCGAGGGTGGTATTGTGCTGGTCGAAGAAAGTGAATGTATCGGTTGTAAGGCATGTATCACATCCTGTCCTTACGATGCCCGCTTTATTCACCCAGAAGGCTATGTTGATAAATGCACATTTTGCATTCATAGGGTTGAGAAAGGTCAGAATCCAGCTTGTGTTTCCGTCTGTCCGACCCACGCCATGATTTTTGGAGATCTGGATGATCTTAACAGCGACATTTCTCGCGCCATGGCCACTCGAAAATGGAAATCGCTCATTCCCGAAGCTGGGACTGATCCCAAAGTATTCTACCTGATATAGAGGTTATTATGATTGAAGAAATTATCACCAGTGGACGTATGAATCCCGAGATTGACCCCGTCCTCCATGTTTGGGGTTGGGAAATTCCCTTTTATCTATTCCTGGGTGGAATCTCAGCTGGAATTTTGATTTTTTCAGCTTATTTCACACTCCGGAATCGACAGGATGAGCTTCCCGTAGCAGTAAAGTGGATGCCCCTGGCAGTCCCCTTTCTTATCGGCATTGGATTGATCGCTCTCTTGATGGATCTATCGCATGTTCTTTACTTCTGGCAACTGTTTACCAATATCCGTTGGGAATCGCCCATGTCCTGGGGGGCATGGACTCTAGGTATCATTATGCCACTGTCCATAGCCTGGATTGCAACCTGGGTTGAAGATATTTTCCCAAAATGGGATTGGAAGTTTGACGAAGTTAAAACGGTCATAAACTGGCTCAAGAATTATCGTCGATATATGGCTCAGATACTCATTCTGTTATCCGTTATACTTGGAATGTACACAGGAATCCTTCTCTCGGCTTTTAACGCGCGACCATTCTGGAATACAAGTATTCTGGGACCACTATTTTTGACTTCCGGACTCTCAGCCAGCGCTGCCTTAATTTCTTTCTTTTCGAAATCTGAAGTGGAGAAACGGCTGTTTACCCGTATAGATATCATATTAATCGGTATCGAATTGTTCATGATCATCCATTTATTTATGGGCCATCTTGCTGGAACTCAAGTTCACATTCAAGCCGCTCAAATGTTCCTCGGTGGTGCCTTCACGGTTCCATTCTGGGTTTTTGTTGTAGGGCTTGGATTGTTACTACCTGTGGTTCTGGAAATTCTTGAACTAAAACATAAATTTATCCCTGCCATCGTGCCTGTTGTCCTCATCGTTGCTGGGAATCTCATGCTGCGCTTTATTGTGGTTAACGCCGGTCAAGCCAGCCGCTGGTTGTATTAAATATTAAACATTATAAGGGTTATTGATGATGAAAACGAAGTACATGAATCCCTACCTGGCAGGTGTCTTGCTGGGATTAGTGCTCCTCATGGCATTTTTCTTTTCAGGCCGCGGTCTGGGGGCAAGTGGTGCAGTGAAGAGTGTTGTGGTTGCAGCGGTGGATGTGGTTGCCCCTGAGCACACAGCCAACTCTGGTTATTACAGTAAATATGTTGGTGAGGGGAAATCACCTATGAAAGCCTGGTTGGTTTTCGAAATGATCGGTGTATTGGTCGGTGGGTTTCTTTCAGGCGCATTCTCCGGACGCCTAAAGTGGAAAGTTGAGCACTTCCCCGGCATCACAGCGAATCGCAGACTCATCTTTGCAGGTATGGGTGGCATCCTGTTTGGGTTTGGCTCACAGCTAGGTCGTGGTTGTACCAGTGGATCAGCACTGACAGGTATGGCAAGTCTATCCGTGGCTGGTTTCGTCTCTATGATGGCAATATTTGGAACTGCCTTTGCTCTGGCATTCTTCCTTAGAAAAAATTGGATATAGGAGTCTATCATGGGACCTCTCGTACCTCAAGAAATTATTGGCGCTGACTGGAATCTGTTTATCGCCTTCGTAATCGGAATTGGATTTGGTTTTGTTCTCGAACAAGCTGGATTCTCATCAAGCCGCAAATTAGCCGGTATGTTTTACGGTTATGATACAGTTGTACTCAAAGTGTTTTTTACTGCAGCTATCACTGCTATGCTGGGGCTGCTTTTCTTTAGTTTGTTCGGCTGGATTGATCTCAATCTAATATATGTTAATCCCACTTTTCTGGGAAGTGCCATCGTTGGTGGTATCATTATGGGCGCTGGATTTATCATTGGTGGATTTTGTCCTGGGACCAGTGTCTGTGCTGCAGCTATTGGAAAAATTGATGCCATGATTTTCATTGGCGGTATCGTCCTTGGGATTTTCTTTTTCGCTGAGGGCTACCCCTTGCTAAAAGATTTCTATATGTCTGGATCGATGGGACCCCTGAAAGTTTCTGACGTTTTTGGTATCTCGGGTGGAGTGCTTGCTCTGATCGTCATCATCGTCGCATTATTAATGTTTAAACTGGGTGAACTGGCTGAAAAAAGATGGCCAAGAGAGGAGTATTGATATGACTATTAAAAATGTCATTTTTGTGGGTTTGATTCTTCTCGGAGTGGTCATTGCCATGGTTCCCGAGAATACAACAAAACCATATAAACTTACTGCTGAAGACATGCTGGTGGAAGTTCAGGGTGCCGCTGAAATGGTGACAGCCGATGAAGTGGCTCACTGGCTAGTCTCAAAAGACCCCAGCCTTCAGCTCATCGATGTGCGTACACCCGATGAGTTCCAGAAATATCATCTGGAAGGTGCTATTAATATTCCCATTTCAGCAATTCTCAAAGATGAAAATCGGGATTATGTGGACCAAGGCATCAAAATGAATGTGCTTTATTCCAATGGTACCATAGGTTCACATCAGGCCTGGATGATTTTACGTCAGTTGGGTTTTGAAAATAATTATGTCATGCAGGGCGGTTTGAATTACTGGTTTGATACCATTATGAACCCCCAAAAACCAGCCTCGACTTCTCCGGATGAAGAATTTGCTAAATATGATTTTAGAAAAGCAGCCAGTGGTGTCTTTGGTGGTGGCAGTGGTGCCGCCTTAACAGCACCAACACAAACCAAAGCAGATAAACCCAAAATAAAACGCAGGAAAAAGAAAAAGGCTCCTGCTGGTGGTTGTTAAATATTTCAGGACGGGGTGGTAAACCTCAGTTTACCAATTACGACCGAGGGCTGCAGTAATGTAGCCCTTTTTTTATCCAATTTTAGATGGGTGGCGATAATGACAACATTACTATTTTTTCAACCCGCCTATGCATGAAACCAGGTTGAATTTATTACTGATAAAATTTTCTTCGATAATTTCAATCTTGATACCGCTGAAAATATTCAAAACAGGGTAACCCTGGTATCCGCCACATTGGGAGATTAATCCAAGGTAAATTCCTTGAACTCCTACAAATCGGCATTAATATTGCCCTTGATTCATTGAGCAAGGAAAGCACGGGAGCAGCATTTTATGCATGAGATGTCAATCGCCATGAATATTATCAGTATCGCCTGTAAAGAGGCTGAAAAGGATGGCGCGAGCTCAATATCCAACATAGAGCTAGAGGTGGGAAAATTGTCGGGGGTCATGATCGATTCTCTAAATTTTTGCTATGAATCTGTGTGCAAGGGGACTCTGGCTGAGAATTCTACCCTGTCAATCAATGAGGTGACTGCCAGGGCAAGCTGCAAAAAGTGCAATCATACTTTTGAAATAGACTCATTCATGGCCCTCTGTCCTAAATGTGAAAGCTATGAAATTGATATTCTCCAAGGACGTGAACTCAAGCTGAGGGCTGTAAGCGTAAATTAATATTTATTGAAAGGATTTGAATATGTGCGATACCTGTGGATGTGGATCTGATAGTACGACTTTCAGGAAACACGGCGCGGATCATCATCATGGAGATGGACATCATCATGATCATGCCCATGATCATAGTCACGAGCACAATCATTCTCATGACCGAACTATTGCTATCGAACAGGATATCCTGGGAGAGAATAATTTACTGGCACAACGGAACCGTGGCTACTTCGAAGCCAAAAATGTATTCGCCATCAATCTGGTGAGTTCTCCTGGTTCCGGAAAAACCACCCTCTTGGAAAAGACCCTGGCTACCTTGAAGGAAGAGATTCCCAGCGCAGTCATCGAGGGTGATCAACAAACCATGAACGATGCTGATCGCATTGCAAAAACTGGTGTCCCTGTTTTACAGATTAATACTGGCAATGGCTGCCATCTTGATGCTGAAATGATTCATACAGCCTATGGTGAGTTAAAGTTACAGGACAATTCTGCTCTCTTTATTGAAAATGTTGGAAATCTGGTTTGCCCGGCTCTATTTGATCTGGGTGAGGACAAACGGGTCGTGGTCATCAGCGTGACTGAAGGGGAAGATAAACCCCTCAAATACCCCACTATGTTTGATGCAGCCGATATTTGCATCATCAACAAAATTGATTTGCTGCCCTACGTGCAATTTGACGTGGAGAAGTGTAAGGAGTACGCGCTTCAGGTGAACCACCATCTCCAATTCTTTGAAGTTTCAGCCACCACAGGTGAAGGCATGGAAACGTGGTATAATTGGCTGAAGGAAATGTTAAAAAAATAGTCTGGTTGAAAAAACAATGTTGAGACGTCGACTGACAATCAACGGAATCGTTCAGGGGGTGGGATTCCGCCCCTTTATTTATTCGCTCGCCAGGGATATCGGGCTCGTTGGATCTGTTTACAACACCTCGGATGGTGTCAAGGTTGAACTTCAGGGAAGCTTATCACAGCTTGAGCAGTTTGATGCTCGTTTACGCTCCGAAGCGCCCCCCCTTTCAACCATTATCTCAGTCAAACTAGAAGAAATTCCTATTCTGGAGGATTCTGAATTCACCATTGTGACTTCCCACGATAATGCTTCAGTTTCAACACTGATTTCTCCAGATGTTGCGCTGTGCGATGAGTGCAAGGATGAACTCTTCGATGAGCATAATCGTAGATACAGATATCCCTTCATCAACTGCACTAATTGTGGTCCCCGCTATACAATTATTGAAAATATTCCCTATGATCGGCGATTCACTTCAATGAAGCATTTTCCACTTTGCGAGGTCTGTCATACTGAATACCAGGATCCAGCAGATCGGCGCTTTCATGCCCAACCCAACGCATGCCCTGAATGTGGTCCCCAGGTTTGGCTGACAGATCAGAAAGGTGAGAGGATCGATTCCAGGGATTCAATCTCAAAAACCATTGATTTGCTGGTAGGGGGCAAGATTTTAGCCATTAAAGGTCTTGGAGGTTTCCATCTTGCGGTAGATGCCACCAATGCGGATGCTATCGCCCGATTAAGACTGGTAAAAGGGCGTGATGAAAAACCTCTGGCTCTGATGGTAAGAGGTATTGATACTGCCCAGGAACTAGTAGATTTCAACCAGGAAGAAAGGGCGACCCTTCTCTCCATTCAAGCGCCTATTGTGCTTTGTACTTCAAAAGCAAATGCCAAAATTGCCTCAAATATTGCACCTGGTAATGACCGACTGGGAGTTATGCTCCCCTACACCCCACTCCACCACTTACTCTTGTCGGAGAAACTGGATACATTGGTCATGACCTCGGCAAATTTCAGTGAGGAACCCATCTGTATCGACAATGACGAATCGCTTGACCGCCTATCTGGTCTGGCGGATTATTTCCTCCTACATAATCGCGATATCTATTTACGAAGCGATGATTCTGTGGTCATGGAAATGTCTGGAACAATTCGTCCTATTCGTCGCAGTAGAGGATTCGCACCACGTCCCATCTTTATGCAGAATAAGGGTCCATCGGTACTTGCCGTGGGTGGTGAGCTCAAAAACGTGGTTGGATTGTCGAAGGATGAGAAAGTTTTTCTGAGTCAACATATTGGCGATCTTGAAAATCTGGAAGCCTTTGAGTTTTTCCAGATGACCATCGATCATATCCAGCAAATTTTTGAAATTGAGCCCGAACTCATTATCCATGATCTCCACCCCGAATATCTCTCCACCAAATGGGCTAAGGATCAAAGCATCCCACTGCTTGGGGTTCAGCACCACCATGCCCACCTCGCTGCCTGCATGGCAGAAAACAATCTGGATGGCCCTGTGATTGGTATCATCATGGATGGAACTGGCTATGGGACTGATGGGACCATCTGGGGAGGAGAATTCCTCCTAGGAGATGCAAACGGTTTTGAGAGAATGGCTCATTTCGAGCCTATGCCCCTCCCAGGAGGAGAGGCTGCCATCAAGTCACCCTGGCGTATTGGTCTCAGCTATCTGCATCAAGTCTTTGACAGCAATCTGCCAGATTCACCTGCTTTGAAGGATCGTGATATTCAGCCTATCATTCAAATGCTTGATGCAAACATAAATTCACCTCTAACCAGCAGTTGTGGGCGACTATTTGATGCGGTTGCAGCACTTTCTGGAGGAAGGCAGGAAATCAGGTATGAGGCTCAGGCAGCTATTGAATTCATGCAGGTAGCTCAGAATGAGTTGGGTAAGGATTATAGCATATTTGCACCAACTCTGACTGATGGTAAATACATCATTCCCATTAAGTCCGTATTAGAGAACCTGTTATCGAGGATAGATACAGGTCGTAATGTTAGCCAGCTTAGTCAATGGTTTCACAACAGCCTCATCCATACTTTTGTACGAATATGCGAGGAGCTTCGCAGTGAAAAAGGAATTGAAAAAATTGTTCTCAGCGGTGGCGTGTTTCAAAATCGATTGTTGTTTGAAGGTTTGCTCGCAGGATTGGCCCAAAAAGGATTCTCAACCTTCACACATCAGCAGGTACCATGCAATGATGGGGGTCTTGCTTTAGGTCAGGTTGCTATTGGTCTAAAGTATTTGCAAAAGTAAATTAATAGCTCATGATTAAATTTTCTGAAATGAAGGGTCCCTATTTTTATGTGTCTAGCTATTCCAGGTAAACTATTAGAAGTCTTTGATGAAAATGGCCTTAAAATGGGCAATATTGATTTTGCCGGATCGGTAAGTAAGGCCTGTCTGGAGTATGTACCAGAAATTGAGATTGGCCAATATACCATCGTCCACGCTGGCTTTGCTTTGTCCGTACTTAACGAGGAGGAAGCTAAGAACTCGTTTGATGCATGGGATGATTTGATAGATCGTGCTAATGCTGAGGGAATTGAGTTGGAAAAGCTGGAGCGTCCAGATTGAAGTATCTCGACGAATTCCGCGATCCCGCCGTCGCCAAGGAAATTCTTAAGGAAATTCATTCCGTTACCACTCAGCCCTGGGTCATCATGGAGATCTGCGGTGGTCAAACACACTCAATCATCCGCAATGGAATAGATCAAGTACTTCCAAAAGAGATTGAACTCGTGCATGGACCAGGTTGCCCAGTATGCGTTACCCCTTTGGAAATCATCGATAGGGCTATTGAAATTGCAGGTCGGCCTGATGTGATATTCACCAGTTTCGGCGATATGCTCCGGGTTCCGGGCAGCCATAAAGATCTATTTATGGTGAGATCAGAAGGTGGCGATGTTCGTACTGTATTTTCTCCCCTGGAAAGCTTGAAGATCGCTCGCGAAAATCCTGATAAAGAAGTCGTCTTCTTTGCTGTCGGTTTTGAAACTACTGCACCCGGCAATGCCATGGCTGTGGCTCAAGCAGCCAAAGAAGGTTTGACTAATTTCAGTGAGTTGGTCAGCCACGTCCTGGTTCCACCTGCCATGGAAGCTCTCCTCTCCTCTCCCGCTAATCGAGTTCAGGGTTATCTCGCTGCAGGACATGTCTGTACCGTCATGGGTTGGGATGAGTATGATCCAATTGCCAAGAAATATGAAGTCCCCATTGTCATCACTGGCTTTGAGCCTATGGATGTGCTGGATGGAATTCTGCATACTGTAATACAATTGGAAGCAGGAACCCATAATGTTGAGAATAGATATGCCCGAATTGTCGAGCAAGGTGGCAATCAACCCGCTCAGGCTCTGATCAAGGATGTCTTCGAAATTGCCAACCGCAAATGGCGCGGTATTGGAGAAATTCCAGTCAGCGGATTTAAAATCCGAAAAAACTACGCAGCCTTTGATGCAGAGTTGAAATTTTCTGTCGGCGATATCCATACAGAAGAACCCGAAGCGTGTATCAGCGGGGTCATCCTTCAGGGGTTGAAGAAACCTCATGATTGTCCAGCGTTCGGGAAGGAATGCACACCTCAAAATCCTCTGGGGGCGACCATGGTTTCAAGTGAAGGTGCTTGTGCTGCCTACTATAAATATCAACGCATTCTGAGTGAAGAATAAATACTGAGAGAAGTGAGCCCAACAATGGATTTTCCTGAAGCCCTATCCTGTCCCGTTCCCATCCTAAGTCATGACACTGTTCAACTAGCTCATGGTGCCGGAGGGAAACTCTCCAACGAGATGATTGACAAAATCTTCCTGCCCCGTTTCATGAACAGTACTTTAGAGAAAATGGAAGATCAGGCAGTCCTTGAAAATCCTGGTGGACGTATTGCATTTAGCACAGATACCTTCGTGGTTGATCCCATCTTTTTTCCTGGAGGAGATATTGGTGATCTGGCCATTAACGGCACAGTAAATGATATTGCTATGAGCGGTGCCATACCTGAGTATCTGAGTGTCGGTTTTATACTGGAAGAGGGTCTTCCCTTCGAAACGCTGCACCGGATTGTCCTCTCCATGGAAAAAGCAGCTAAACTTGCTGGCGTCCAGATCGTAACTGGAGATACTAAAGTTGTCAATCGTGGCAGCTGCGATAAACTGTTTATCAATACCAGCGGTTTTGGTTTTGTCCCAGACGGTGTCGACATTTCAGCCTCAAATCTTGAGGTCGGGGATAAAATCCTCCTATCGGGGACACTTGCAGATCATGGGATGGCTGTCATGACCACACGTGAGGGTTTATCCTTTCAGTCCACTGTAGAAAGTGATACAGCAGGATTAAATCATCTTGTCCAGGATATGCTCACTGTAAGCACCCAAATTCATGCATTGAGGGATCCAACTCGTGGTGGTCTGGCCACATCACTAAATGAATTCGCTTCATCCTCCGAAGTAGGAATTCAACTCTATGGGGATACCATTCCTGTGAAGGAGAATGTACGGGGAGCCTGTGAGATATTAGGAATTGATCCCCTCTATGTGGCCAATGAAGGCAAGTTAGTAGCAATTGTGCCATCAAATGTCGCAGATGAAATGCTGAAGGCCATGCATGATAATGAACATGGAAAATCGGCAACTATAATTGGGGAAGTAACTGACAGGCATCCTGGAATCGTGGCTATGCAGACAGGATTGGGAGCCAATCGAATTGTCGATATGCCAGTAGGTGAACAACTCCCTCGTATTTGCTAGTCGTTATCTAGCTCAAACGCTAATCCATCAACATCCGATGTAAATAGGTATATTCTATAGCTGCCCTGGTTGCGTATTGCTTCAAGTTGGCCCCGGCAGCATGTCCACCTTCGATATTCTCATAATACATCACGGGATGTCCCTGCTCTTTCATCCGCGCAACCATTTTACGAGCATGACCTGGATGCACCCGATCATCTTTGGTTGATGTGGTAAACATGGGCATTGGGTATTTCTTATCGGCAGAAAGACAATGGTAAGGTGAATACTTTTTCAAATAAGCCCCTTCGATTGGATCATCTGGATCGCCATACTCACCCATCCAGCTTGCGCCTGCCAGAAGCTTATGGTAACGTAACATGTCTAAAAGCGGAACCTGTGAAACGACGGCATTAAAAAGGTCAGGTCGCATGGTAAAAACGGCTCCTACCAGGAGTCCTCCACCGCTACCACCCATAATTCCTAATTTTTCAGGACGGGTAATTTTGTTGCTGATTAATTGTTCCGCGATGGCGATGAAATCTTCATAAGACTTATGGCGATTGGTTTTCAGAGCTGCTTGATGCCAGGCTGGTCCATATTCCCCACCACCTCGAATATTGGCTAGAGCAAAGACACCTCCTTTTTCCATCCAGAGTTTTCCAGTTTTTGACCAGTACTGCGATTTTTCTGATACTTCAAAGCCACCATAACCGTAAAGGAGTGTCGGATTATTACTATCCAAAGCCATATCCTTCGAGCTTACAAGAAAGTAGGGAATTTTTGTACCGTCTTTACTGGTTGCAAACTTTTGATTCACCTCAAGGTTTTCACTGTCATAGCGTGCTGGAGACTGTCTAATAACTTTTGGACCAGCCATTGCATCCTCAAAGTATCCCAGGGTCGTAGGAGTTATCAAGTCGTTGTAAGTATAAAAGAAATTGTCGTTCAATGGATCTGCCCCGTAGATGGAAATGGTTCCTCCCTGGGGAAGATCAAGATTCTCAAGCACCCAGATATTATCTTTGAGGATTCCTCGCAACACCTTATCCACAACGTCTTCTTGAATTGTTAGCAGAAGATGCGAGGAGGAAAAATTTACACTTAAAATTGCGCTCTTCGCATCGGGAATGAAAACATCAGTTTTGTGATTGCTTGCAAGATCGAGGGCGATGAGTGACCCTTTGCTACTCCCCATCCAATCTGACCGTAGGAGAGCGAACGCTTGATCTTTCCAGACTCCCTTTAAATCAGCATCAATGGGAAGTTCTATTTTTGTTGTGCCCATATTTTCATCGAGGAGTAAAATCTCATGGGTCCAAAAATCTTTTGATTTACTGATCAGCGAATAATTCTGTTCTGATGTGAATGTGGTCCATCCCCAGAGTCCAACATTATCGGTGGGAACTCTAGCGATTTCAGGACTTTTAGCCAAATCTTCGCCTCTAGTCCATACTCTCATGCTGGCGGGATAGCCACTCGAGGTCATGCTCCCTGGTCCAAAATTGGTGGCAACGAATATCTTGTTTTCATTGATCCATGAGACCGTAGATTTTGCTTCAGCGACGTAAAACCCATCCTCAATAAACGATCGCGTAGAGACATCAAATTCTCGGACAACAACTGCATCTTTGCCACCTCGGGATAACTCAACAAGGAATCGATTGTATGTTGGAGGTAACCCAGATACCCCTTTATAGACCCAGTTCTCACTCTCTGTCTCCGCCAGCGCATCAATATCAAGCAAGACATCCCATGCCGGCTTGCCATCCAGATATGGTTGGAGAGGTGACCGGCGCCAGATACCTCTGATATGCACATCGTCTCGCCAAAAATTGTAGACAAAATCTCCGCGGATTTTACCGTAGACCAGCCTATCTTTTGCTTCATAGATAGCCAACGCCTCACTCTCAAATTGTTCAAATCGTGGGTCGGCGTGGAGTTCTGCAAGGGTAATGGCATTCTGTTCCCTCACCCAGCTCAGAGCACGCTCACCTTCTACCTCTTCCAGCCAAATATATGGATCAGTTTCATTCAATTGATGTACACCTTCTGATTTTGGTATACAGGAAACCGATATCATGGCAAAAAGCCCGATAGCCAATTTAACTTTGTCCACTGTAGTATCTCCTAATTAGGCGCAGTTCACGCATTTATCTGATTCAGGTAGCATCATCAGACGTCCCAGGGGAATGGGTTGCTTGCAGGCTCGACAAAGACCGTAGTCATCCTTATCCATGAAAGCCAGAGAGGCTTCGAGTTTTTGGAGTTTGAATTCTGTTTTTGATAGTAGAAGTTCATTGACACTTTTGTTGTTTATAGCTTCCATACGGGATATCCGTCCAATAGCAGCATCGGGGGCGATTGGCTGGGTCATTTCTTTGAGCTCAATGACCTGTTCGGTGGCACTCACAATTTCTGAATTGATGCGATCACGTATTTGTTGTTTTTCTTCGTTATTCATGTACTAACCCAATGGTATTATTCCAAGTTTAAAGTGCTGCGGTATAAGTGATTATGGAGTAAGTTAATTATTAAAATGATTTTATAAATAGAAAAGGCGACGATAAAATCGCCGCCTTTCCATATGATTGCATCCATAGGAAAACGGAAAAACTGAGATGCAGTTAGTTTCTAAGAGGTCGCCCTCGTTTCAACATGTACTCTATACGTGCGCGGGTTTTTGGTTCTCCACCGAGTGAAACAAATGCCTCACGCTCTAGATCGAGAAGGTATTGCTCGTCAAGGGGTCTCATAATCCCCCCTTTATCACCACCAGTGAGTACAAAAGCCAGTTTCTCTGCAATGAATGCATCGTGCTCAGAGATTTTCCCTGATTTCAGGAAGCCCTTCACAGTACTCTTGACAGCCAATCTTCCACCCTTTCCGGGCAGGAATAGATCTGTCCGTAACTCAGGTGCTTGATAGTTTTCACTCATGGACAAGACTTCTGACTTGGCACGTGAAACACGATGATCTTGATTGACAATGATGATATCGTCCTTCGTGAGATATCCAATTGAGACAGCATGTTTAGCTGACATAGAAACCTTGGCAAAACCAATAGCTTCAAAGGCTTTCTGAGCAACCTGGAAGGCGCCAGCGCGACCCTTGGAGAGACGATCTTGTGCTTTCATGATCATCCTAAGATTACCACCTGCTCCAGGTATTAATCCAACTCCGACTTCTACGAGACCTGTATACAATTCGGCTGCTGCTACAATGCGATCACAGGCACCAATGGTTTCATATCCACCACCCAATGCCATCCAGTGTGGTGCTGCCACCACAGGAAATGGAGCAAAGCGCACTTTTTGGAGGGTATCCTGCATAGCCTTGCTCATGGCGTCCAGACCTTCCCAGTCCTTTTCATCAATAGCACGCAGCATTAATGCAAGGTTAGCTCCAGCGGAGAAATGGGTCGCCTCTGAGGCGATAACCAAACCCTTGTAGTTATTCTCAGTTACCCAATCAACTGCCTGGTCGAGCATGCCGATAATTGAACCATCAATTGGGTTAAAGGTTGGCTGTAGCACAGAGTGCATGGTCACAGCTGCAACACCATCACCCAGATCAATCAACGAAGCTGACCAATCCTTCTTGATGAGACCACCAGTTTTCTTGATGACATTAAAATCAACAGCTAACGGGTGTGTAGGAACTGGCTGCATGGATTCGCTTAATGGATCGTAATAGGTCTTAACCTTTCCATCAAATCCGTAGAAGGACGTGAACCCCTTATTGAGCATGGTTTGCACCCAGGCAGGAATCTTGCGACCGTCACTCTTCATCCGTTCAACAGATTCGGCTAATCCGAAGGCATCCCAGACTTCAAAGGGTCCGAATTCCCAACCAAAGCCCCATTTCATACCGTTATCAATATTTACAATGTCATCTGATATCTCAGGTAAGCGATTGGCTGAATAAATCAAAATACCAGCATTCAACTCCCAGAGAAATTTTCCGGCGACATCGTCAATACTTACCAGACTTTTTAATTTCCCGGGTAGATAGGTTTCATTTTTAGAAACCCTTATCGCATCGTATTTCTTCTTAACCGAGGGCTCATATTCCAGAGTATCCAGATTGAGAGAGAGAATGGTTTTCTTATCTACCTTTTTATAAAATCCTGCTTTGGTTTTCTGTCCTAACCAACCGTTATCAAGCATGGATTGTAAGTAGTCCGGAATCTGGAAAATATCGCGTTCCTCATCATCCTCACCCTTATCATAAGCATTTTCAGCCACATGTACCAGAGTATCCAGACCAACCACATCAGCGGTTCTGAAAGTAGCTGATTTCATATGCCCAATCAGAGTACCGGTCAATGCATCCACATCAGGAACATTCAGACGTTTTTCTCTGGCCAATTTCAAGGTCAACATCATACCGTACACACCAATACGATTGGCGATAAAGTTGGCTGTATCTTTGGCCCAAACGACACCTTTTCCCAGGTCATCTTCCAAAAATGTAGCAATGTCCTGCATGGCTTCCATATCTGTCTCAGGTCCGCCCACCAACTCAACCAACTTCATATAACGAGGTGGATTGAAAAAATGAGTAATGAAGAATCGTTTCTTCATATCAGCAGGTAATGAGGCCGCCATATCAGCCAGAGAAAGACCCGAAGTATTACTGGTCAGAATAGCCGTAGCATTCATCTTCGGAACTATTTTCTCAAAGAGTCCTTGTTTCCAATCGAGCCGTTCGGCAATAACTTCAATAACCCAATCCACTTCACCAATCTTGTCAAGATGATCATCATAATTACAGGGTGTTATCATCTCCAAAGTTTTGGGATTGTATACTGGACTAGGTTTTAGCTTTTTCATGCCCTCCAAGCCCTGCACCGCCAGTTCCTGATTCATATCAAAGAGGTAACTGGGAATTCCGGCGTTTGATAGGTGAGTCGCAATCTGCGCGCCCATGACTCCGGCGCCCAGAACGGCTACCTTCTCTACCTTTAATGCCATGATTAAATCCTCTCGATAATTGTTGCGATACCTTGTCCGGTTCCAATACACATGGTTGCCAAACCGTATTTTGTATCGTTCTGTTCCATCACATTGAGCAATGTGGTTACAATTCTGGCTCCTGAGCAACCCAGTGGATGTCCAAGTGCAATGGCTCCACCATTCAGATTGATCTTCTCCGTTGGCCAATCTCCCTTGCGAATGACATAGAGTGATTGAGCTCCGAAAGCCTCGTTCAATTCAATGGTATCCATCTGATCCAGGGTCATATCAACATTCTTGAGCGCTTTTTCAGTAGCAGGAAGTGGTCCCGATCCCATAAGAGTTGGATCTACACCAGCTACAGCACGGGAGATGATTTTGGCTCTGACTTTAAGCCCTAATTCTTCAGCTTTGGTATTGCTCATGACAAGCACAGCTGCAGCGCCAACACTGATAGGGCTGGATGTTGCTGCAGTAATACTGCCTTCCTCTAAAAATGCAGGAGAAAGTGATTTAATCTTAGCCACATCTGGTTCTCTGGGACCCTCATCTTTGGTGACACGAATGCCCTCAATTTCAATGGGAACCACTTCATTATCAAATTTTCCAGCTGCTTGAGCTGCCAGTGCTTTTTTGTGTGAGGCAATGGCGAATGCTTCCTGGTCATCGCGATTGATATCTAGTTCTTGAGCAAGATTTTCAGCGGTTTCACCCATCCCCATGTAATAATCAATTTCATATAGATCTGGATTAAAATCGGGGTTATAACCACCCATGGGGACACCAAACATGTCTTCCACACCTGCTGCGATACCGATCTCTTTGTCACCAGCTATGATGGCGGTGCTCAGCTGATGAAGTGCATCCATGGAAGAGCCGCAAAAACGGTTTACTGTGCTACCGGTAGTGGTATTTGGCAAACCAGAAAGAAGGGCAACTCCACGACCCATAAGCATCCCCTGATTTC